>ERZ808258.30-NODE-30-length-105702-cov-5.517450_pt1 | contig 105702 bp, 116 predicted proteins | sample MGYA00521280_ERZ808258 | MGnify/ENA primary metagenome ERZ808258 (study PRJEB31516, sample SAMN03275585) | gut metagenome | biome: mammalia-associated habitat; material: feces | host: Papio cynocephalus | place: Kenya | collected 2012-07-19 ...
CATAAGTATAGTTACTCTTTTTATGATGAAAGAAATAATATGTTTCATCATAAAAAGAGTAACTATACTTATGAACAAGAGGAAGAAATAGAAAAAGCAGAAAATATGCTTGCACAAAAAGACCCTGAGTACTTAAGTAAATTAGAAGATATTGAGACCTTACAAGATAAAATAGAATATAATAATGAGGCTTATAAGTATATACTTAGCAAACCTCAAGAGTTGGAGCAATTGAATGATTATAACAAGAAAGCAATGCTACGTTCTTTATGGGATAAGGTAATATCAAACCAGGCGAATACTTTACATAGTGTTCTATCTACCACTCCCATTAATGCTGACTTTTATAAAAAACTCAACTCTGCTTCAAGAGGTGTACTTGAAGAACTATCTAAAATAGGTTTTGTTAACCCTGATGGTACAGCAGATACAAAAAGAAATACTGTATTATACAATGCTATAGAAAACAATAAATTTTTTGATGAAGTTAATAAAATAATTGATACTTGGGATATACTAAAACAAGGTAAGGATAATATTAAAAGAAATGTTATGATTATTACAGAGTCAGCAAAAACAACTAAAGATGCAATTCTTGCATTGGAAAGAGCAATTGATGACCCTAATGTAGACAATAATACTAAAAGTTGGATTGATAACATTCTTAATAGTATTGACCAAGTAGGGTATCAAAGAAGTGCAACAAAAGTTCAGAAGAGAGAAGCAAAAAGAAAGAGAGAAGAAAATAAAGCAAAAGAAGAGAAGGCTAAACAAGAGGAAAAGAAGCAAATAGAGGAAAAACCTAAAGTTGATGAATATGAGCCTACTCAAGAAGAAAAAGAAAAAGCAGTTAAAGAAGGACAACAAGAAAGTATAGATTTTAGTGATGAAGATAATAGTATAAAAACTACTGAGAAATCTAATGAAACAAAACCAGAAGAAAGTACTAAATCTAATGAAGAACCTACAAAAGAAGATCCTACTACACCTGAAACTACATCTGAGTCTGTAGAAGAGAGTAATCATACTGAAACTACTGAAAGTGTAAATAGTCCTACAGAAGAAGAGGAAGTACAAACAAAAGGTGTAGAAGTCCAAAGTATGCCTACTAATCTTCCTACATCTATTGAAGATGTTGATAGAGAAACTTCTCAAGCAGATAAAGCAAGTTCCTTCTTAGGGCTTCCTTTTTATAGATATGTTATTGAACCACTTAGAAAATTTAAAACTATAGTTCTGAGAAAATCAAGAAGTGAAACAGATATAATGGGTAGATTTTTTAAATGGTGTGATAATATGGGCATTAATATGCAGGAAATTGTAGATTATGAACTTGCAAGGATTAGAGAATTAAACCCTGATGTACAAGTAGTAATTACAAACCCTGTGGCAAATGAGTTAGATGATGCGTGTCTTGAAAAGATTCCATTACTTGTAGTAGAATATACAGATGCTGTAAAGAAGATACATGGTGGAAAAAAAGGAGGAGTTATTACAGCAGATGGTAAAAACTACTTGGTTATAGGTAGTATGGGTTATATATCTAGTAAGGATAGAAACAATCCTACAGCCCAAGAAAAAGAATTTAGAAATAGATTTTTGCCTGCCTTCTATACTCATGGTATGCACACATTTGTTGGTGATAGAGCAAATGATAGATTTACGGTATACCCTTACTTTAAGAGCAAGATTAAATTTATTGCTACAGGTAATCTTGTTAAAAGACTTGCAACAGATGAAGAAAGCTCAATAAGAAGTGTGTCAGAACTTATTAATGATGCTACAAGGAATCCTTTAGGTGTACAGTTTGATGAGATACCTTGGATGATACAGATGACCACTAAATACGTTATGTCTAAAGCACTCAACGCCTCTGTAAATCTTGTAAGAGACGATATAGGTAATGCTGGTAACTTATTCATGCTCGTTAAGAGTTCCAATGGTGACTATATCCCTATAGCAATTAAGCCTACTAAAGTCGGTGAACTTAAAGACAGTCCTCTCAAAGACCATCTTATAGAAACCATAAGAATGCTATATAATACTGACCATGCTGTAAGATATAATGCTGTTAGAGAGTTGTGCCACTGGATAAACCTTGACAATACAAATAACATATTTATTGGTACTAAGGACAGAAATAATATTACTATCAGAGCAAACGGTGTTGATGTATTTAGGTTAAATCTTGATAAACCAAGTGCCGACCAAAGTGCTGAAGTACAATCACTGATAAATGCTATCTTTAATGTAGATAACGGTTTTAGAGTGAATTTTACTGCTTCAACAATAAAGAATGTTGACGAAATGAAAATGATGGATGAAGCAGGTGCTTTACAAACAGATGCAGCATTACTTGGTACAGCAGGAAGTTATTTTGATATTTATAATGTAGATACTGATGGTAAACCTATTAATGTACAACAAGCAAGACCAATAGAAGCAAGAAGAGGTTCTGCATTAGTAGAGAAAGTAGGTAAGACAGTACTGCTTGATGGTAAAACTTATAGGATTATAGATAATGTTTATTATGATGAAAATGATAAAGTAATTACAGATAGTGAAACTATACAAAGAGTAGATTATGTAGTTCAATATAATGATAATCCTGCTATTAAACCAGATATTAAAGACGGTGTATACGATGCTTATGTTGTGAATACCGATAGTAATAATCCTCTTGTTTTAGAGTTTGACCAAGGTAATCATGTTAAAGTACTAAAAGGGGAAGATGCTTTGAAGGTTATAGATAGAATTGAAAAGAAAAAACAAGCAGAAAAAGCAAAAGAAAAAATAGAGGCAGAAGGTAAGAAGGAGCAATTGGATTTTGATTTTGAAGAAAATAATAATTCAAATACTACAACAGAACCTACTGTAGAGCCTAATGCAAAAGAAAGTAGGGATAATAATAAAAAACCTGCTCCAGTACAAACTTCTGTATCTTTTGAAGAAGAGCCTGAACAACCAAAACCTAAAAGAGTGAGGAAATCTAAGAAAAATGTTAATGAAATAGAAGAAAAATCATCTCCTACCTTGCATAATTCAGATAATTTACATACCTTTGCAGGAATAATAAGAAATAAAGAAAATAGGAAGAGAGTCAAAGAGGTTTTAACTAAAAAATTTGGAGATGCTTTACCTAAAGAACAGGAAGACCAAGAAGCCTTTTTAAGAAGTAAAAAAATTCTTACACAAGGTATTAATAATATTGATACGTGGTTAGAAATGATTGAAAATTGCAGATAAATATGAAGACAAATTGTGTAACATCTTTACAAAAGAAGTCTAAAGAATATCAAGATATGCTTGATATGTTTAATATGACTTCTGGAGATTTAGAGTTGATATTACAAGAATATCAGAGTTTACCAGAAAATCAAGAATTATTTGAAAGAGGTGAACTACCTTTCCCATCAGAACAGTATGTGCAGGGGCATTATTTTGCCCCCGCATCTACTGTTTATGATAATACAGTTGTTGAGTTTTGGGATAAAAATTATAGCAAACCTATTATAAAAGACACATTACAAGAAGCACAGAAAGAATATACAGAAGCACTACAATGGTTTGATAAAAGGTCAGTAATAATAAAAGAAACTAAAGATGGCAAATATCAAGTACTTGTCACAAGACCTGTATTGAATACTGAAAAAATTAGTGCTAACAGGGATTTTTACGAAAGTGAGATAACTACTTTACAAGGAAGAAATATAAATACTAATTATAGTACAGACAAAGGCTCTGTATCACAAAGTATTAATAATTTCAAGCAGGCAATCAAAAATTCTATAAAAGAGTACAACAATAAACATCATGTTGATAGTGGTGTAGAAACAAAACCTACCTCAAAAATAACTACAAACATTGAAGATAATACTGACAGGAAATCTTATGTCAATGAATTGTCTCAGCAAATTATTAATAAGTTAGAGAAAACAGGATATTCAATTACTATAACTCCTGTAGATAATCTTGAAAGTACAATGAATGTGGGAATACAAGGTAAGGTGGTATATCTCAATTATAATCCTAAACTTGTATCTATAGATAGTAAGAGAATCGATTATATTATAGCACACGAATTAGTACATACAGTAACAGCAAATGCTGTAGATAATGTTATATTAAACAAAGGAAGTAAAGAAGAAACTAAATTTGTAAATGATGTTTGGGATATAATAACAGATTTAAATAATAACCATAATCTGTTTATTGATTACGGCTATAACATTGATACTTTAGAAGGGAGAGCAAAGCATGTAAAAGAGTTTATCGCCAATGTGATGACTAATCCTATATTACAAGACACTTTGTCTAATATAAAAACAGATAAAAAGACTTCAATTCTTTCTAAGTTGTATAATAAACTTAAGCAATTTTTATCTAAATACTTGGGTAAAGACATTAATGGTACTTACCTTGAAAAAGCAATATCTACAATCAGTTTACATATAGATAAGGGTGAAATAGGTGAATCCAATGCTTCTTCTTATACAAAAGGAAGAGAAAAAATAGAAGAAGCTCTAGTTAAAAGGCGTGAATCTATATTAGAACAAATCAGAATTAGTAAGGACAGAGGATTAAGGAGATTTACCCTCAAAAAAGAAGATGGGGAATACAAGATAGAAATTCCTGTCAGTATTTATAAAAGTGAATTATCTCATAAGGATATTGAAAACCTTATAAGAGAAGATTTTAGACCTTTGATTGCTGCTAATGATGATGATATATCTAATTTTAGTATTCATTATCCCGTAACAAATCAAAAACATGCTTTTATAAGTGTAAGAAAAACTATTCCAGTTGCTTTTAAACAGGAAAGAAAACCTTTTACTAGAGAACAGCTAAACACTATTAATTACATTAATAATAGAACGAAAGCAGATATTATATCAGATAATGCTTTACAAGAACAAGATAGTAAGATTGATTATGAAGAGGAACAAAAATTTGATACATTTAATGAGGGAGTTGTAGAAGACAGATTAACACAACAGATAAATAGTCTTACTGATACTAATTCTCCAATTACTTCTTCTGAAGTAAATGAATTGTCAAGAAAAGTAACATATAAATTATCTGATACCTTAACTCAAATACAACAGAACCCAAGACTTGCTGCTACTGTAACTAATGGTCTTGTTACAGAAAAAGACCTTGAAGATATAGATAGTATGTCAAGACTTGAATTACTTCAAAAATTAGGTATTAGGAATGTTATCAATTTTTGTAGAGATGAGTTATTTAGTTATGAATTAGATGAGGAAACAGGAGAAGGTAGAAATCCTAATATAACAGAAGATGACTATGATGTAGCAGACTTACTCTATGATAATTTTGATGCTTTAATACAATTAGGTATAGTAGAATTTGCTGCTGTAGAAGGATTTGGAATTAAAATAGATAGTAATGGTAATGCTAAAGCAGAAGAAGTAGACATGTCTGAACTTAATCCTAACGAAGATAAGGAAGACAAAGATGCAGTAGCAGAACTTGAGGGAGATACACAAGAATCTTGGCAAGTAGATAGTAGAACTTTAGATGTACTTCAAAGTATGTCTCAAATTGTAAAACAAGCATTATTGCAATGTTACAAAACAAACCCCGATGGTTCTTTTAAAGTTGACAGATGGGGCTTATATGACAGACTTGATGCAAGAGAGTGCACAAATAGTATTCTTAAATGGGTACAAGGAAGTGTTAACCTTTCTACTATGATAGAAAAACTTGAAGCACAGGCAGATAAAAACCCATGGTTAAAACAGATACTTCCAAGATTAAAAGATAAAACAGGAGATGAAACAGTATTTCAATCTCAGTTCTTTGGTGTATTTAGTAAATATGTGCAATTATATGATATAATCAAAAATGCAGACGGTTCTTTAGTAAGTATTCCTGCTAACTCAGCCCCTGCTTTAAGTGATGCAAAAAGGGCTATTACAGCATTATATAATATAGGAGAACATCCTTTATTTACTTCTAGTGGTTCTGTTAATGAAGCAACCTTACAAGAGATTATAAAACTGCATGATGAACTTACTCATACTACATATTCAGCAGATACTGCTGAAGAAATAGCAGATAAACTTGCTCAGGTAATATCTGGTATGGGTTACCCTACAGTAAAAGAAGATGTTCTATCAGTACTTGATAAAGATGTATTCCATAATAGTAACAACCTTATAGGTTATATTATAAAAGCATTAGAGAAGAATAAGAAGAATGAAAAATGGAATCCTTTTTCAGGTAAAGTTTCAGATAATGGTATTATTGGTAATATAGGAAAGTTAATAACACCAATAACAGATAAAATAGAGAATACAATACCTTCCTCGTTCTATACTAATGGTAAAATGTATCAAACCTATACAATACCTTCATATCTTACTAAGTTGTTTCAGAATTTTAGAAAATCAAGGAATATTGACCCTAATGACCCAACAAAATTATCTGATTTTAATAAATGGTTAAATGATGAGTATGGGCAAATAGATTGGTTTAGATATAAAGACAGAGATGGTGCAAATGGTAATGATAATCTAACAAGAGGTTGGAGAAACTCAATGTTACAATTGCTTGCTACTGACCCTGAAGCAGCAAGAATATTTGAACATAAAGTAAATCTTACTTTCAATGGTCATGGATATATGCACAGCAAAGGAGATAAAGCAATGGATGATATTGAATGTACTTTATCTATTCTTACTGAATACTGGAGAGAAACTACTAAACAATCGGAGTCATTAGTACCTGCTTGGTTTAGAGTGCCCATGCTATCTAACAAACCTTCTTCTGAGTTTATTAAATTCTATAGTTACAGAGGTGCAAATTATAAGAATAATATCACTAAGGCTTTAAAACTTGTATTTGACCAGGAGTTAAGCAGAATACAAACAGTAAAACTTAGAAAGGAAAACTACAGCAAGGGTTCAGATGTTCTTATTAAAAATTTTGATACAAAGAGAGGAGACAAATTCTGTTTCTTGGATTTTATAGAAAAGTATAGAAATAACGGTAGTGAATTAGGTAAATTGATAAATGATAAAGTTGAAGGTAAAGAAGTAAATGAAGCAAAACTTAACAAACTTGCTTTAGAGACTATTGCAAAGGAAATGGACCTTAGAGCAGACTCTATATTAAAGGAGTGGAAGACTAATGGTACTATGGAGGCAGCAAAGAGAATTAAAAACATTGATGTTGCAAACATAGAAGAAAGTCTTAGAAACTTCATTTGGAATGACTTCCTTGCCACAACTAATATATCTGAATTGCTTATTACAGATAAGGCTTATTACGAAGACACAGAGGATGAACAAAAGAGAATGGCTCAAGTTCATTCTCCTGGTATTAGAGCAAATATAGAAGCAACAGACTTTGATGGTAAAAGAGTTTCTGATGGTAGATTTAGAACTATTATTCTTAAAGATTTTGATAGTTATAAATCAAATATTATAGATAACCTTAGAGTTATCTTTGATAGAAAACTTGCTGAAATGGATGGGGATGACCCTAACTATATTGCAGCCAAGGAAACTTTTGATAAGATTATCGAAAGTTACGAAGAAGTTAATGTTGCAGATGCTGAAGGTTATTCTAGTCCATCTTCTTTAAGAAAAAAGATGTTTATGTTTGGTAAATGGGATAGACATTCTGAAGAGATTTACAAAAAATTAAGGAGTGGTGATTATAAGTATCAAGACTTACAGTTTGCTTTTCAGCCTCTTAAACCTTTTGTATTCTCCAGTACAGTGGTTTCTACAAGAGTAGAGGATGCTCCTTTACAGAATATGAAAGTAAACTATCAGTATAAAAATTCTGAGTACCTACTTATGATGGCTGATGCAATTATTAGTGGAGAAAATACAGGTAAACCTAATCTTCTTGGTGCTTTATATGCAGTCATGGAACAAAGTATGACAAAAGGTGGGTATGACAAAGGTATTGATACTATACAATTTGAGTCTACTACTAAAGCAGGATTGTCTGCCCCATTAGATTTAGTACCCTTCTTAAACATGAAAGATGGTACAAGAGCAGCAATTGATTATATTAATGATAGGATATATAAAGATGGTAAGTACAATGACATTTATGTACACGAATCAGACTTTACAGATTATTGCATACAACAAGAGGTACCTGAGCATTTTAAAAACCATGAGCAAGCACATGGTTCTCAAATAAGAATGATTATACCATCAGATTTAAATCCAAATACTACTTATAGTGTAGAAGGCAGAAATTTATCAGCAGAAGAATTTAGAAGAGAATACGAGGAAACCATTGCAGAGAATATACAAGATAGTATAGACCAATTAGCAAGAGAGTTGAACCTTACAGGCACACCTTTGGAAAGAAACCAAGCATTATCTGCTGTATTAAAGAGAGAAATACTATCTTCTCCAAGATATGGTGTAGATTTGCTTTTGGCTTGTTCTTTAAATGAAGATGGTGAATTTAGAATACCATTAGGAGACCCAGTACAATCCAAGAGAGTAGAGCAACTTATTAACTCTATAATAAAAAATAGAATTAATAAGCAAAAAATAGCAGGCGGTCCTGTAGTACAAGTCAGTAACTTTGGTACATCAAGACAACTTAATATTGTTTTTAAGGATAAAAATGGCAAACTTCTTAAGACCAGAAGTCAATTTGAAAAAGAAAAAAAGAAAACATCTCTTAAGAAAGCAAGTAAGCCTAATCCCTTTAAAATTAATTGGCAAAAAAATATAGTCAAAAAAGAAGGAACATATAATCAAGTTGTTATTCCGAAATTATCAGATGAACTTGTACAAAGATACAAACATCTTATTAATGTTGATAGGGTACAAGTAAAGCTTGTAGACCTTAGTGAGAATCAACGTGCTCTTTTGCAGAATAAAGACAAAGCGAAAAGAGATAACTTTCTTACAACTTATGCAGTAAGTGAAGCCTTAAATCTTTTAAATGACTATGCTGGTGTGGATATTATAGAATTTGGTGATTTGGCTTATACATTATTAAGTTATACTCCAGACTATCTAAAGCCAATTGTTAGTGAGATAGTTAAAGATATTATAGAATCAGATGATAAAGCAGATTCTGATGTATCAAGACAGGTGGATTTAGTTAGTGATGCTTTAGATAAAGAACTCTCCAAGAGAGGCATACCCTCAACAAAACAACCTGTAAAAAAAGCATCTGCTGTTGATTTTCATAATGCTATTAAATCTTGTAAAAAAGAGAATCAAAATGGTTGGATAGTAGATGTACATGAAGCAGCTGATTATGAAAATGATTTGTGTTTATTGACTGAAGATGGTAAAGCAGGAATTGCCATCACTAAAGATGGAGATATTATATCTGTGTTTAGTGCTGTTAAACATGACCACAGACTTAATAAATTAATGCAGATGGCAATTGCGGCTGGTGGTAAGAAATTAGATTGTTACTATATCTCCTATAGCAATGATAGTGGTACAGTATTGGGAGGTCTTCCTGTCTTGTATGCAGATTTTGGTTTTACTGCTGATGCTGTAACACCTTTTAACGCAGATTATGCTCCAACTGAATATAAGGAATGGAAAGAAAATAATCCTAACCTATCAGTAAAAGGAGTTGCAGCTATGTCTTTAAAGACAGACAATTCAATAGAAAACTTTGGAAAATTTGATTCAATAGAATTAAGTTCTGTAAAGGAATTTGATGGGGAAACAGGTTATGATGACGCACTTAATTTTAGGGACAATATTTTATCTGAATTAACAAAACAGAATCAGTCTTATGAAGAATATGTAAAAGAGAACCAAGCAGGGGTTGCTTATTATGAAGTGTTTGCTCCTATATATAGTGACGAATTGTTACAATTTATGGATGAAAATGGCAATATTGATATTAAAGCAGTAGAAGCAACAAGCCCAGAATTACTTGATTTGGTTACTTATAGAATCCCTACTGAGGATAAATATAGTTGTGCTCCTTGTAAGATTGTAGGATTTATGCCAAGAGAAGCTGGTGAGGGTATTATGATGCCCTATGAGATTACTACAATTACAGGTAGTGACTACGATGTGGACAAAATGTATATTATGCGTAAAGATTTACCTATATTTAGAAAGAAAAATAAAGAAATTGCTGACATTTTGATAGACAAATTAGGTAAGTCTAAACGTGATGATATTAAGATGTTTTTAAATCAAATAGGTACAGATGAAAGAAAGGCAGTGACAACTTTTCCTGATATAGCAAGAGAGTATAGAAAAATTGCTTTTGAAGTTAAAAAACCAACAGAAGGTAGAAGATACAGAAATAATAAAATAATAGATATGTCTTTAAGTGTACTAACACATGAAGACACTACCGATAAACTTCTTAATCCAGGAGGTTTTGACCAACAGAAGAGAACAGGCTATATGGTACAAGCATATAGAATGGGGTATGATTGGGACACTTTACAGAAAATGAGTATTTATGATTTAAAGGAGGCTTGTTACACTGAGAAAAACCTTAGTTTCATAGATACCCACGTTCAATTCTATAAACAAAATAGTGTGGCAGGCTCTATTCTATCTATTTTTGCTGTAGCAAAAGTAGCACATGCAACTCTTGAAAGTAATTACCTGAGGCTTAATGCTGAAGCATTATTCGATTTAGACTATCAAAATCCTATTAAATATAGTATTTGTGGTCTTGAGTTTATTAATGGTATGGAGATTGATGCTCAGAAGAATATTAATGGAGAATATATAGGAAAGATATTAGGTAGTTTGGTAGCAAGTGCGGCTGATGCTGTAAAAGACCCTATACTAAACCTTATGAACATTAACGTTAATACAGTAAATGTACTAAATGCTGCTATCAGAATGGGTTTACCATTTGAAGATGCTGCTTTACTATTATCTTCTAATGTTATAACAAGAGCACTAAAAAACTATAGTATTAAATCTCTTGAAAACCCCAGTCTTTATTTTAATAACATTGTAGATATAATGTTACAAAAATATGCTGAGAAAATAGGAGACACTTCAAAGATAGACAATGAACCTCTTACAAGGGAAGAGATTATACAAAGTATTAAAGAAGGAGATGATAAAATTAATTACAAAATTTTACTTGCTTATTCAAGACTTAGTAAAGTGGCTCAGCAATTAAAAATGCCTTCATTTGTTACAAGGTTTAATTCCATCAGTAGTGCTGTAGGACCATTGATTCTTGATAATCTTATTACAGAAGAAAAATTATTAGATACATCTGATTATGTTACACTTGGGGATGGTAAAACTGTTATAACAGCAGATTCTGTAGCAGAAATGCATCCTATATTAAATAATTTTATGAGAACTCTTGGTATAGCAAGGAATTTATTTGGAAATAAATTGCCTGCCAATAGTAATACCTTCAGAAGAATGTTTAATAGAATACCAGATTCATTTAAGAAGAGGTTACTAAGAGACAGAAAAGCATTTGGTAAACTTAGTGATTTCTTCCAATCGTATTTACTTGTACAATCTGGATGCATTGATTATAGTGAATGTGGTGCCTTTGTAGAACAATTTCCAAAATACTTCATCAAGAGAGGGTATAAGGACAAATTTAAAGATAACTTTCTTATACAATCTATGAGAGTAAATACTGACAGTAATAGTGGTAGACCTTTCTTAAGGATTGATACTACAGGTCTTGACCAGTCAGTTAAGGATAAACTTAGCAGTGCTTGGATTGATTTGTACAAGTCAGGAGAAGAAGGGAAAAAACTTGCAATTAGTTTGTTCAAATATAATTTCTTTAAAGGAGGTATAGGATTTTCACCTAAAACCTTTATGAATTTGCTTCCTGTACAACTTAAAGAGATGATACCTGGATATGTTACTACTTTTAGGGGCGATTTTTCATTATATGACGATACAGTGATGTTAGACCAATTTGTACAAAATAATTGGCATGACAAATCAATAGTACCAAGAGTGAAAGTAAAAACAGAACCTGATGAAAAAGGTTTGCTATTTCATGCTAATTATAAATTACCATACTTTGTGAATAGTGCCGATGATACTTTGTGGAAAAAAATCTCTGATGTTTATAGTAATAGAAGAATTACAGGAGCAATATTTGCACCTCTTACAAAACTAGGTAATAAAGGAGAGTTTATGGAAATGAGTGTAGACGAAATTAAAAATTCTGCACTTAAAGAAAAAGATGCTGAAGTACTGAAAGAGGAAGAAGCATGGGAACACTTTGCTGAAGAAGAACAGCCAACAGGTATTATAAATAAGCAAAATGCTGAAGTTGAAGATATTGACAACTCTGAAAATGTTGCAGAAACAAATGAAGAAACACAAATCTCAAAAATACTAAAAACTTTGGAAGATATTGGTATGATTGATTTAAAAAGTAATCTTTCAAAAGAAAGTGGAAAAAGAGAAAAAGAAATATTAGATACGATTCAAAATATAGCAAAGGAGCAAGGTCTGGAAATATCAGATGCTACTATTAGAAAACAGGCTAAAAAATATTGTTAATTATGGCAGATAGTTGTATTTTATGGCCCAAAGTTAAAGATACTAACAAACCAAGTAATCTGTATAAAGGCTTGGCTAATAATCCTAACTTAAAGGGTGACAGAAACACAGTGAATTATATTTATGCAGCATATCTTCAACCAGGAGTTGCTGAGAAAATGGACTCACTTGGATATAAAAGAGACAGTCTTGGGGAACACTCTCCCCAAGACGTCTATAAATTTTTTGAAGTATCAAAGATACTTCACGAAAGAGTTAATAAAAATACTCAAGAAAGACTTGCAGGAGCAAAAGATACAAGTGGAAATACAATCATATATGATGACGGTAAAGAAGTATTAGATAGAGTTAATGACTATAATAGTAACTCAAAAGGATTTATAGCATTTGCTTATAAAAATGGTACTGGTTATAGTATTAGTGTAGTAGACAGAAACTCTCAAACTGTTTATAAAAACAGGTCTATGGAAAAAGCCAAATCAACGCTTGAATACCTTAAAGCAGCATTTAATAAATATGGTATTGATTTTGAAGACTTAATCCAAAACTTCCCATCTTTGTTTGATATTACCAATATCAAATCATCTCTGTCATGGATGGAATCTCTTGCAAAAACAAAGAACTTTTTATTAATGCAAGGTGATGTAGAGCTTTTATTAAACTTTGCATCAGATGAACAAAAATCAAGACTTATAAGTAAGTATGGTTCTTTAAAGAGTGCAGCAGAGGCTTATTATAATCATATTAAAGGTATTGGAACTCCTCTAACAGCACAAGCACTGTCTTTGTTAGACTCTTCTATTAATACTGGTAAAAAATATAATGGTGCTAAAATAGCAGAGATAAATAAGGATATTGAAAATAACCAAGAAGATACTGAAACTAAAGGTATACTAAAAACCATCAATGAATTACACAAAAAGTATGGTATTAACAGTACAAGCACTATTGTGTTAGGACAAAAGATAAAAAGCCTTTCAGATGCTGCTGCCAAAGCAGTTGTTATACTAAATAGGAAATTAAAAGATTTAGAGTCTAAATCAAAAGTAGACAAAGAGCAAACTGATAAATTAAAGGAAACCATTAAAGAAATGGTAGATGAAATTAATGGAAACAGATATGCAAGTAGTGTACTTAAATTTTTAGGTTCTGTTCTTGATGAAATCAATAGTATTGATGATGTTCTTAATAATATAGAAGGCGTAGAAGGAACTAAAGAATATAACTACAATATGGCTGCTGCTGTTATGAAAGCAACTTCTATCATTGAATCTTATTCATCGTTACTAGATGAATTGTCAGTTCTTGATAGTAAAGTTATAGATGAAGATATTAATCCTGATATGAAAGAAGGTATCATCAATCAAGCAAAATCTTTATACGATGAACTTAGAAAGAAAGTTGCAGATGTTGAAGTAATGAAAGAGTCAACAATGCTTGGTATTCTTACTGATATATTTGGTGATAATATGCCTGATGGCAGAGATGTTACAACTCTACTTACAGCAGCAAGACAAGACGCTTCTATAATGGATTTTTTATTTGCTTATTCAAGATGTTCTAACCCAATAATTGCAGCAATGGGTGGTATCACAAGAAAAGCCCAAGATGAAAGAAACCAAATGATGGCTGATTACTCTGCAAGAATACAAAAGGCTACAGATAAATTGAGAAAAGCAGGACATTTTAACACTAAATGGATGTATTCTTGGGATGAAGACGGTAATGCTACTATTATAAGTCCTTATAATTGGGGAGCATTTAATGCAGCAAGAATAGCATTTAAAAAAGAATGTATGAAAAGAGGAATACATGGTCAAGCGTTAAAAGACGCTATGGAAGAAGATTATAAAAATATGACTCAAGAAGTTGTAGTTGATGAAAAGACTGGTAGAACCGAGAGAGTACCTATTGATGATTTTAGATATGAAGATGGGGAAGAAGGTAATCCTTTTACACATTTGGATGAAGCACAAAAAGAATACTACGATACTATTATGCAAATTAAAGCAGAACTTGGTTCCTTACTGCCTGAATATGCACAAGACCAGTATCTGCCTCCTCAAGTAAGAAGGGAATTATCAGATGTTCCATTAAAAGAATTACCTAAAAGTATTTGGGAGAGGTTTAAAAACTACTGGAAAAGAGAAGGTGATGAGGAAGTACTTACAAAAAATGTAATCTTTGCTAATGATGAAAAGTTTATGCCTGTAGAAGGAGTTGCAGATGATACAGTAAAAAAACAAATTCCTATATTCTATACTAAAAAAGTAAACCAAGATGAGTTACTTTTAGATTTTTCAGGTGCTCTATCAAATCTTGCTAGGACTGCTACAAACTACTATTGTATGAATAAGGTATTAGATGTAGTAAGATTTATGGGTGATTTTGTAGCAAGTACACCTATTAGTGAGCAAAGATTTGATGTAGGTACAGGAGAGACAGTCAATAGTTATAAAACTACTATCATACAAAGACTCTTCAAACATGCTAAAGGCACTAACACTCAAAGTTTGGTTGAAGGGCTTTTAGATACTCAATATTTTAATATAAAATTAAAAAATGCTAATAAGTGGTATATTAAATATTTGAAATCTCTTATGAATTATACTTCTCTAAGGACATTGTCTACAAATGTATTTGGTGCTGCCTCTAATGCTATGGCAGGTGAATACCAGATGTTACTTGAAGCATTAGGAAGAGAGAATATGAATGTAGGGGATTTATTATGGGCACAAGGTGTTATGTTTGGAAATAAAGTAACAAATGCTCCAGGTAAGATGATGGATGTAATACTTAATAATACTACTTCTTTTGAGACATTACTTGCTAACAGATTTGACCCTATTAGTGATAAGTATGAGGATTTAGGAAGAAAAAGATTTGATTATAACCCAGCAAGAAAATTATTTAGAGAAAGTAATGCTTTTGCATTGTATGGAATGGGTGAAAATCTTATTCACTATACTGTAATGTATGCTATACTTCATCACGAAAAAGTACTCATTAATGGTAAGGAGCAGTCCTTATATAAAGCATTAAAAAAGTCAGATAAAGTAGACGGAAATAATGAACTTGAACTTGTAGATGGTGTTACAACATTAGAGGGTAAACCACTAACAGATATACATGATGAATTTTTTGATGGTGTAAAAAGAAAAATAAGACAGGCTAACCAAGAGTGTCATGGCGCAATGTCTCAAGAAGAAAGAGGTGCCATATCTCAATACATGACTGGTAGGTTAGTTATGCAAATGAGGCAATGGATGGTAGAGCACTACTCCAGAAGATACAGAACATTACATTATGATGGTACTTCAGATACTTGGAGAGAAGGATGGTGGGTTACTGCCTATAAGAACTACATTAAAGGTACATTTAACGATGCTGAAAAGATGAGTGCAAAAGCAAGAATTACCTTTAGAGCAATGAAAGATGTTATTGATGAGTACAACAGAGAAAAAGAGCACAGAACATTATCAGATAGTGCCTTTAAGTCATTAGAACAGCAGGCTCAGTTAGCAAGAATGAGAAGAGCAAACATTAGAAAATTCTGGAATGAATTAGGTACTTTAGCATTGTTATTAGCATTATCAAGTCTTATAATAGGAGGTTCAGATGACTATGAAGATGAAGATTGGTTTACAAGATTTAATATATATCTTATAAAGAGATTAACTACTGAAGCAATTGCTGCAACTCCTGTGGGTGTTATTACAGAGGCTAAAAATATTGTAAAGAACCCTGTAGCATCTCTTACTACTGCATCTGGATTATTATATCCTATTATAGGCTTAGGTGATTTAGATAAAGAATACGAAACGGGTAAGTATGCTGGGGAAAACGTTTATGTACATAAAGTACTATATAAAACGGTACCATGGTATAAAGATTATAGATATGTTGGAAACTTTATGGAAGGTGATAACACTTTAGTGAAATGGTTTGACCCAAATTATCAGTTAACAAGATAAAACTTGTATTTAAGAAAAAAAAGAAAGCCAGCAGGAAGAAAAACTCCTTGCTGGCTTTTATTGTATTATTCTGTATAAGGTCTTACAGTACTTTCTGTAAAATGCTTACATAGACAATCAGTAACTTGATTATTCAAGCACTTAAAATCATGTATCATTACATCATAAGATACATCTGAAGGATTTTCATAAGTACCATTCTCATCAATGATATAAATTTCTCCTATATGTTCTCCCTCATTTACATTCTCTTCAAAGTAATGTAGATTTATTATTACTTTATCTCCTACTTTATATTTAGGATGTCCTTTCATTGTTTCTTATTTAAATAATTATTTCTTTCACACACACTAATAGCATTAGTAACATAACCACAAGAGTGTAACTCAGGACAAAACCCCCGATAAGTGCACTCACGAATCATGTGTTTAGCCATTATTGGGTCTATCTTAGCAATTTGGTTCTTTACTTCTTGCCACACTTCTCTTGTTTCTTTTGAAGCACAATAACATAACCTCTTTCGTGATATATTAATAAGTGCTTGAGCATTACAAGTCATACTCATATTAACAGGAGTAAGCCTATTAATAGTAGTAGGGTCATTACCACTTCTATCTTGCCTGTTAGATTGTACAAACTTCTCAGTACCCATAAAATGTCTTACAAGATGACCTGCTACAAAATTAGGAATACCTTCAAAATGAATATCATACTCTACTAATCTAATAGGAGAATGTTCTGCATAAAGGATAGAATCAATCCATTTATCTGAAGGCTCTTTATCAATGGGTTCTTTACCTACAGTTTCTCTTGCTGCATTTAATGCTCTTTTCCAAGAAGTTACTCTTTCAACTGTTACTTTCATCTTTATCCTCTTTCTTTTCTTCTTCTTTCTTGGGTTCTTCTTGTGGGTATTGTTTCTTAGATATATTAACCCTTACATTTGTCATTCTTTGGTCAACAAGAATATGTGTAGCACCACATTTAGGACATACTACAAAAGGAATACTACCATTATGTAATATTCCTTTTGTAGGCACCTTTAATGTAGAACATTCAAAATTAACATAATTAATCATCTTGCACTACTTCTCTTTCATCTTGAATCCATCCTCTTAAAGCATTAATAATATTCTTAATATGGTCACAATCACCCCCATTGCAAGTATTAAGCATCAATTCAAGTGCATTTATTGCTTCCTTAAGAGTTTCTTCAAGAGACCAGTTCTCTTTATTTACAACTTTTTCAAGGTCATCATTCTCATCCATAGTAACTTTAATTCCTTTATGTAAGGTTTCACTTACACAAGCATTTACTGTTACTTGTGGTACTTTATAATCTTCCCACCAAGGAGCATTACTTACATCACTTCCCATCGGGTAATTTCCATACATCATAACCAAAATTTATGTAAACCTGTCTTACTACTTCCCAAAAGATTTTCTCTTCTTTACCTGTAAGTAAGAAAGGTCTTACACCACAACTCCTAAAATCAGGTTCTTCGTCAAATCTACTTTCATCAGGGTCCCATTTACCTTCAATCCAACCTAAAGTGTAACATGTCTCTGGTGTATGGAATAGACTTTTTGCAATATGTACATTCTTACTATTTCTAGGATGATAAAAATCTTCACCCTCATCTAAGACATACTCTTTCTCTTTACCATAATAAGGATTCTTTTCCCATTTTACAATCTCCCAAACATCTTCATCCTTTAAAGAAGTTGTCTTCCTGAACTCAATATTTTCTATTCTAAATGCTTCCATCTTTATTTTCTGTTGTTCTTACAAAATCACCATCCAAATAAGATTTACCGTAATGTTCATCAGGACAAGGTATTGCATAACCTTCTTTATTATGGCACTCATCCCATTTATCTAATAAAAAGGCAAGATTGTCTCTTTCTGCTATTTGTTCCTCTAAATCCTTAAGTTTAATTTCAATTGTTCTTACTAGCCATTCTAAAGGCTCCCAGCCTTCATCTTGTGGCATCATTTTAGCAGGTTCTGTACATACTACAAGAGCCTTGATGTCTCCCTTAATAGTATTAAGGATTTCTTCACACTCTTGCAAATCACTCTCTACTTCATATTTACTATTGTAAGTTTTTCTACTATAATATATATCAGTTGTTAAAGTTGTTCCCCATCCCATAATCACATAAATTTATCACCATACAAAGGTGGTACAATACATTCAGTTGTTAATATCATTGATGCTACAGATACTGCATTTTCCAATGCACATCTCTCAACCTTAAATGGGTCTATAATACCATTTACAATAGCATCACAAACTTCTCCTGTATTAAAATCAATACAAGATTTAGTTCTGTCAATTTTACCTATCTTAGCAGCAGTGTCTGCATAATCAAAGCCTGAGTTCTCACAAAGTACTATAAATGGAATTACCAAAGATTTTAATATAAGTACCATACCTTCAAAAAAAGAAGGATTAACCTCAATATCTGTAAGGTTATTAAATTCTTGTACCCATACATCATATAATGCTGTGCCTCCACCAACAACATATCCTTCATCTAATGCTGCTTTCACAGCACATACTGCATCTTCTACTCTATCATATTTTTCTTTTGCTTCTACTTCAGTAGTGCCCCCAACATAGATTACTGCTTTCTTGCCAATAAGTCTTGCAAGATGTTCCTTAAGTACTCTTATGTTGTTTTTATTCTTTTCTTCTTTAATTCTGCCTTTAAGGTCATCAATTCTCTGGTTAAGCAAAGTTTCATTAAGCATATCAGATTTTACAATAGTAGTATCAGTCATAGATGCTATAACTTTACTACAAACACCTAATGATTGTATATTATCATCAATTTCATTAAGTTCTGAGTATACATAAGCACCTGTTACTGCTTGAATGTCCATAAGACATTCATATTTACCATTACCAAAACCATAAGTTTTAATAGGCAAAATTCTTGCACCTGCTTTCCTGTTATTGATTATTATATCCTTTAGTACAGCAGGAGAGAAGTCATCAGCAATAATAAGCAATGGTGCTTTCTTAATTACTTTTTGTAGAATACCTCTAATACTCTCTAATGAAGTAAGAGTATTATTAATGAGTAAAACAAGAGCATTTTCATAATAACAGAGTTGTTTCTTAGGTTCTGTCACAAATGCTGAACTAATGTAGCCATTTTTTATTTGCATACCTTCAATGCTCTCTACATAAGTATCATAATCAGGAGACTCTTCAAATAGTACAAGTCCATCATTACCTACAATATCAAAAGCACTTGCTACTAAAGAACCAAGTTCTTTATCACCATTAGCAGATACTGTTGCTATATTGATAATATCTTTCTTTTTTACTTTATGCTTTTTAATATGAGAAATTACATATTGACAAGCATAATCCATACCTCTCTTGAGTTCTTTAACAGAATACTCAGGATGCTCCTCAAGGACTTGAAATCCTTCATTAATCATATACTGAGCAAGAATTGTACTTGTAGTAGTACCATCACCTGCCATCTCAGCAGTTTTTGATGCTGCTTCTCTTACAAGTTTAATTCCTGCTTCTACAAATGGGTCATCTGAAGTAATTTTCTTTGCTACAGATACACCATCCTTAGTTACATAAGGTTCCCCTTCTTCATTATGCAATATTACATTACGACCATTAGGTCCTAATGTCACTTTTACAGCATCAGCAAGCATATTAACACCTTGCTTCAATGCTTCTTTAGCGTCTTTATTATATTTAATCATACTATTAAATTATTTTCTTTTATTAGCCTTTTAGCCATTGGTCCAATAATATTTTTAGGAACACTTATATGTCTCCCATCAGTATGTACATAAACAAAATGACCTCCACTAACTCTATCTAAGAAGAAATCATTTTGTTTAAGTACTTTACTGAATTGTTTTATTGACCAATCCTGCATTATCTCTTACTGTCTAATTCCAAGAATTTATTGAGATACCAAATTGCTTTCTTAATATCTTGGTTTTCATTACCTTTTAATTCACTCCTCCAAATATATTTGAAAGCATTTAATTTACAAAAATCTTGAGTTACAACTATACCAAATGCTGATGTCATAGCATCAATACATTCGATATTGCCATTATTATAATGATCAGGATGGTCAACTACATTAGTTTTTACATTGTCCATTCTTATAAAATTCAACTAAATCATAAGTATTTTTAGGGACATCATCTAACATTATTATATTAGGATGTCCATCCAGTAACCTAGCAACCTCATTATGTGCCTTACTGGTAGTAACACTATATTTTGTATTGTTTATATAATAGTTACAATCTTCTCTATTGAATTGTGCAATAGTAGTAGAGTAAGATATTAGTTTATCTCCACTACTAAACAAATTGTTACTGCTTGCTATATTTCCCAAAAGAAATGCTTTTATTACATCACTATTTTTCATACTTTTTTTAATGAATCCAATGGTCACCTACTGCTGCTTCTGCTGGTATAGGTAATGACTTACAATATTCAGCAGCAGCATCTTCCATTATTTTTTCAAGTGTTTGTGGAAAATTGGATAATGTTTTTGGAAAATCGCAACATATTTCATCATGTACAGAAGCACATATATGCACTATATTAAAAAGATTGTTGTTTACAATCCACCAGAATAAGTTGATAAGAGCAGTTTTCATAATTACAGCCCCAGTGCCCTGTGTTACTGCATTTCTAGCCATTCTATCCCACTTAGAACCTGCTTGAAAATGTTCTCTTACCTCCATAGCAATTGAATCTCCTGTACCTTTATGATGTAATTTATATTCATCCCAAAAGCCAGGAGAATTAAATTTTACTTCTTGCTCTTTCCAATATTTCCAATCCCACCAATACATTTTATGTTTTGTTATTGGGTTGATTACAATATAACCATTATTTTTTACAAATCTTGAACCTTTTTTAGCATAATTTGTCATGCCAGAGAACGCCTTATCAAGAGTGTCTATTACAGATTGTGCTTCTTCAACAGAACATCCTGCTGTTTTTGCTAATGTTGGTGCTGAACCTCCAAACATGTAGCCGCATCTATTTAATATTAAACTTCCTTTTTATATTATCAATAATATTCTCTTTTTGCTCAATTGTAAGATTATTTATATAAGAATCATTAAATTGTGTTAATTGCTCCTCTCTAAATAATTGCTCTAATATAAATCTTGCAAATGCTGCTTCTTCAATAGTCTTATAACAAGGGGAATGATATTGTTTATTGTCAATTCTAAAATAAGCAGAGTATTTATTCTCTTTTCTATGATACTCTACGCCTTTTACACCTAATTTGTTATAAGGTTTTCTATTAGAAGAATTTAAAGAATTACTGCAAATTCTTAAGTTTTCTTTCCTATTATCAATAACATTCAAATTAATATGGTCAACTTGTTGTCCTAACTTTGCATCCGTAATTAATCTATGTAATAGTATAATCTTTCCATTACTTAGTCTTGTTCTAGCATAGCCATTTATATCAGAAACCCAATGATATTTTGATACTAAAGGATAGTCTTCAGCATCAATAGTATAAGTTTTGTCAACACACCAAGAAGGCTCTTTATATGTGTCAAATTCTACTACATCATTACCTATAAATCTGAACTCATTAGGGTCAAATTTATTTCTTGGATTACTATCCAAGCAATAACCATATTTTTCAATTTGGTAGCCATGTTTTCTACAATATATAGAACCATGTTTATTAGTAAAAAATTCTCTACCACATTGTTTACAAAAATATCTTTCTTTCATAAGTTTAATATATAAAATAAATATTGGACTATTCCTTAACCATATAATGATGTACAACTATCATTACTTAGGTCTGCATTAGTAGTCTCTAGGAAGGTACTAAAAAGTACCATCACGGCGTTTAAGTATTCACCGTAATTTGCATTTTTACTTACATATTTCTATGTAAGGAGTCCGACTAGTTTAACTCAAACCCCTTTACTTTTTTTCTCCATTGGGGAGCCTTCTTTTTTACATCTGCTGCACAAGTACAACCTAATTCTTCACACTCTTTTCTGTATACAATCCATGCAAACATATTATGAGTATCTTTTGAACCATGTATGAACTCATCTAAGAAAGCCTTGTCTTGATATATATCAGCACCTAATCTTGATTCTTCAGCACTAAAATCAGCACTAACAAACAGATAATTATCATTAGGTGCTTTAAATGCCCCTCTTGTTTTATCATCTGCTGGTAATTGCTGTATGTTAGGATAAGTACACTCTTTTGGGTTCAAACCCTTGAGTTTTGCCAAATCAGTATTAGGTTGTTGAGAACCACATGACAACCTACCTGACGCTGCACCAAGTTGTTTAAATATTGTATGGAGCCTTCCTGTAATAGGATTTATAGCATTAAGATGTCCTTGACCAAAAGAAGAAACTACTTTAGCATACTCTTGATAAGTAAAATACAATTTAAGAAACTCATCATTTATACCTTTTTGTATAGATAATGATTTTTCAAGAACACTATCTTTGTTTTCTCCTGTTTTTTTATCTTGAACTGTTGTATCAAATCCTAACCATTTAGCTACTTGAATAACCTGTTTTGAACTAGACCAATTAATTATACATTTAGGCTTAGTGTTAAATCCAGAGAATAGATCCCCTTGTAAATTAACTTCGCAAAAAGGAAATTTACGTTTTATTCTAGTAACAATGTCATCAGTTACAACTTCAGGTTCGTTATTACACGCTTCTTGTACGGAGTGTACTTTTCTTCTGCTATTAGGGATTTCAATAGAATTTTCTGGAAATTCAAAAGTTTCAATTTGTAATGGAGAAACACCAGGAACTATTCTAGCTCTTCTGATAACAAAATCCTGTTCTACAGTATAACCATCAGTTCCTGCCTTTTCTTCTATAAAAGAATTAAGGGCAGTAATAGCATTTTGTAAATTAGCTTGGTCTTTCTTCATCTTTTCTTTCCATTTGGTTTGATTAAGATGAATCCCGCACCATTCTATATATGCTATTGCTATTACCGTTCTGTTTTCTAACTGAGCAGCTTTAATTAAATCTTGCTTCTTCAAATCTTCAATTTGAGATAACATTATCTTTTCTAGATATGTTACATCACCAGCAGCATATAAAATAACAGAAGTATCAAGACCTCTCCAAATAATCTCTCCTCGTACAGTTTTATCAATATCTATACCAAGTCTCCTTTCTGCTATCGCCTTAAGACTATAACTTATTTGTCCTGAAGGATAACCTAGATGCAACAATTGTTCTACAATCATTGTATCATAAATTTTTCTTGGTATAATATGATGCTTAAACAGAAATTGTATATCAAATTTAGCATTTTGAAGAATAAGTAATTTACTCTCCAGTAACTCCTTATACAATTCTATCCTGTAAGATTCACAGTCCAAAACTATTCTTGTGTCTGCCTTATCATTACCAAATTGAACACAGAGAAAATCACAGATATGAGGGTCTCTTCCAGTAGTTTCTGAATCTAATTGAATTAAATCCCAACTCTGCATCATATCTAATGATTTCTCTGCATCAATTATAGTATAATATTCAGATTTAAATAGTTCTGTTTTTTTAGTAACTAGATAAATCATTCAAATATTAATACATCAAATAGGTATTCACGTGCTTGCCCATTTTGTCTAAAGGCTGGTGATATTTCCTTTAGTATCTTATGGCATTGATAGTCTTCTACACCAAACATAAGAGTAGGACCACAATGAAATTCTATTCCGTTTATATTACCTACTTTATTCCTTAAAATCTTAGGAGGATATTCGGTATAGTATTTGTATGCTATAGTATCACTACTCAAAGATTTTAAGGGGTAAAGTAGATGTTTATACCTATTTATATTACTTTTTAATGTTATTATTTCCATATCAATTAGTACCTGTAGAACCAAAACCACCTCTTGCAGTTCCTTCTAAATCTTCTACCTGTACAAATTCTATGCCATTACTGAAAAACCATTTAAGTTTTTGCCAAAAAGTTGCTTTTTGAGATAATTGAATCCTAAATTGACACACTCTGTCTTCCCTAGAAATAGTAGCATCTCTGAAGGGTAATGCAATAAGTTTCCACTCATCTTCATTACCACAATAACTACTGTCTATCACACCAAAAGAGTTAGGAACAATAAACCCAAAATTCTTAGGTGAACTACTTCTTGGTGCAATAATTGCTTCAAAACCATCAGGAAGTTTCATAGCAACACCAAGAGAAATATATACAACTTCATTTACATACCTATAAGGGTTTTGAACTGGAGGCATATTTTGTTTACCTTCTTCACTCTTACTCTTTTTATTGGGAATAACCTTTTTGATAGCAGGTGCATGAAGTTCTACAGTCTCATTTGCTCTAAGGTCTATCCACTCACCTTTACCTATAATTTTAGGCATCTTTTGCCCACTAATTGTTTTTACTTTAATTTTTAATTTCATTATAATATTCTTCGTTAAAAATGATATTTATACCTTCAACACATCTATGTAAACCTTCTTTTGCTTTCTTACTAAAAGGACATGCTAAACCAATACTTTGATTAAATTCAATAAGAGTATCAATCCACTTATTTACCCATTTATTACCATTAGAGTTCCATTCCATATTATTGTACACCAGTTAATATATTATAGCAACAATCAATAAAATCATCTATTTTACTGTCATCGTAATAGCAATCAACACCTCTATTTTGTGCATTTACAGCAACACCTAAATTATCATAAACCCAATTAAATATAAATTGACCGTCTCTCCATTCTTTAGGTTTGTTCTTTAATGCTTCAAAAATATCTTTCCTAAGACTATCTTTTGTTATCATATAATTCTCTATAAATCCTTATAATATTCTTCGTTATTGCCAAAATTTATTAGTTATATCCTCTAAACCATACATAACAACATCATCAATAATAGTTTTTGTCATTTGTACTTCATAGAATCTTTGATTTGTTTTACGACTATCTAATCCACCATAGTTTTCTTTATAAGAACCTATTTTAATATAATCAAAAACGCTCAAATCAAAATTTTTAGGTAATCTATCTTTACCTGAATACCAACAAGTAAGAAGATTGGGAAATTTAACTTTTACTGCACGACATAATTCTTGTATCTCTAAAGGTGTTGCATCCCCACCCATAAAACATACACAGGTTATTCCTTCATTCTTTTTAATTAAAGAATATAGTTTCTCAGTAGTAAGTTCTTCCCCAATATCTTTTTGAAGTTCTTTAGAGTGACATCCTGGACAATTATTAGGACAATTTGATATGTTTATACATAGAGAAATCTCATTAGGAACTTCTCTGAATGTAATCATAACATCTGTAAATTTAACCATTTTTTATATATAATTGACAATGACACACATTATTTTCTCTATATTCTTTACAAGGACATAGTCTGTCTTCATGGTTTTGTCCTGGATTATCACAAGGACACTCCCCATTACATTTTTCTATTCTTTTAAAAATAGCATTGACAATTTTATCTTCAGGGTTAAGTTGCCAACCAGATTTACGACATATTGTAATCATTCTTTAATCTCTTCTCTACCATTAGAATAAACACGTTTAGTTGCTTCTTTGAATCTTGCTTCACTATAAGAAGACAATGGTCTTAAAAAACCAATAATCCTTACCCAATAATCAATATTAGTACTATGACATAGAGGGCATTCTTTAACAGGAGCATTAACAACATGACCACAATCTTTACATTCACTAATAGGAATGTTAAATGTAAAATAGTTTACTCCTTCTTTAACACAAAAATCAATAATTTTAGAGTATTGTTGAGAGGACAAATGTGCATCAAGATGTAAATGACATGCTTGTCCACCATCACAATATTTATTAACATCTTTATTGTGTAATTTAAGTTTATCTAAAATACTGATTTTATTGTCCCATTGTTTAAAAAAGTAACTACTATATAAATTTTGGTCTTCGGGAACATAATACCCGTCTTTTTTATCCCAATTATAGAACTTAATGGCTAAATTTTCACCTGGAACTGCCTCACTATTAAATAAGAAGGGTCTTTTTCTGTCTTTAATAGAGTGAGTTTTGTTTTGTTCCTTTACAGTGCCTAATATAAGTTGCAGAAATTGCTTGTAAGGTTGATTATTAGAAATTTCATATCCTAAAAATTGTGCTGCCTCACAATAACCTATAAGTCCTGTAGTACTATATAACTTTTTCATATAAATATACCCTGCATTAGAAGAAGAAAACATACCTTTATCTTCTAAATCGTATAGAATAGTTTTATAGGCTATCTGATATTTATATACTCTATCAAGAATGTCCACAAGATACTCATATAAGTCTGCATAACTTTCTTGAGCATCTTTTTTACTCCAATTGGGATTAGCACATTTCATAGAATTATACCAATCTTGCACAATTCTATTAACATTCAATGTAATCACATTACATGAACCAGTCATAATACCAGTTAATCCAGTAGTGGAACTAAATGTATTATCTTGAATCTCATTCAAAACTCTACAACAACTACTTACACTATTAGGATTATCACTTAAATAACAAAAGAAACTGCCTCCTTTAGCCCATTCGTCTGCACATAATTGTTTATATTCTAAATCAAGACAATCTTTACTGTCATGTAACATACACATTGTAGTAACAGGAAAAGTTAATGGCTTGATTAATCTTAATTCTCTATGTAATTCGAGAAATATTCTTTGTAACATATTAATATCTTCCCACATAGGTTTAGTACCATCGGGATAACAAAAATCCTTAAATAAAGCCTCAAAATAGGGCTTATCAAAGAAATTTAAATTAGAAAAAGGACTATTGTATGCTCTATTACCTGCTGGCTGATTTACACCATAAATAAATTGCTTCATTCCTTTTCTAATATTGTCCTTTATTGTTCTTTGTTTAAGACATAAATTTGATGTTACAATATCATTAATGTGGGTTCTCCAAGTTTCTCCAAATTCCTTAATAACATAATAATTTAATGCTATAATATAACCACCTAATGCTACTGCCCCTTTTGCTTGAGAAGACAATAAAAATACAAGATTTGTAACTTGACCACTAAAAGATTGTATATCATTAGGAGGTGAAGGTGTAACCCCATCAATATTTCCTGTACCCTCAAGCATTAAAGGATATAATGATGCTGCTAAACAATAAAATTTGGCACAAGGTGAAGTTGCTTCATCATGTACATAAATTATATGATTATTTAAATCTTCTTCATATTGTTTAGCGACTTCAGGAAACAGTTCATTTAGTTTATCCTTCATCCTTTGTCTTTGAATAACCCTATTAGTAGTTTTATATACTTCTCCCTCAAGATTGGCTACATTCTTCATAGTTACATTAGCATTTGCATCTGTTTCGCTGGAAGTAGCAGCATTATTGTTTGAATTACTATAACTATTCATATAATCCAAACGTTCCTTGATAAATCTACTTTGTTTGTGCTGCTCTCTATAAAGAATATAACTCTTTGCAGTATCGAAATAATTATGTTGCATTAGCCATTTTTCTACAGCATCTTGTATTTGCTCTACAGTAATAACTCCTTTTATAAATAACAGGTCTTCTTTTTGTAAAGTATCTGTAATTTTTTCATTACAACTTTGTGCTGCCTTATTAATAGCCGCTTTTATTTTTGAAAAATCAAAAGGAACAATTTCACCATTCCTTTTAATTACACATAACGTATTATTATTCATTATCATTTTGTCTTGAAAATCTCTCTTTAAGAATTTTCTTTACATCTTCTCTATATGCAGTTACAGCATTAATGATATAATTTTGCTGATTAGTTCTTGTCATCTTGAAGAACTCCTCAAATCCTGAGGTACCTTTCTTTCTCATCCAGTTAATTAAGATACCTACTTTATCAGGATTTTCTGCCATTCTTAATATATCATTTGCCAATTTGTCAGCACCTAACTCAGGTTTAAATGTATTGTAAGTTTCAGCAACTCTAACTGCTACGCTCTTGTTATTAATTTTATCAGGAAAATCAATTTCTTGAGTTTTCTCAATATTATTTACATAATCTTCTGCTGACAAAATCAAGTCAATCCCATCTTTAATCATTTTCAAGCCTTGCATAAAGGGCTTATTCATTGTTACATTTTCTTTATCCATTCTGTAATACTATTTGGTTTATTTTGTTCAATTTCTTTTGGGTTTTTACTGTCACTATTTAAATAGTACATTAATTCTTTACCTATGATTTCTGGGTCTCTTAATACAATCTTTTTATTTGTACTTGTAAGATATTCTGTGCCTACTATTGATTTGCAAGTATCATCATACCATACAAGTGGATTTAATGATACCTTGTTAACACATACAAATTGAAAATCATACAATTTGAAATCTTTGAAATCCTGGTTTTCTTTAAGGCATTTGTTAAGTATTCTCCAGTAAAGTTTACTCTGAATATCATATCTTCTTTCCAAATATCTTCTATAAAATTCATACTCAGGAAAACTTGTAGTTTTTAAATCTACAGGTAATATCCATTTTTTATCATAGTTAACACAGAGTAAGTCAAACATACATTTATACTCTATGTTGTTAAGATGAGTCTTAAACTTTATTTGATTGTACTTTTGTACTTCCCCAGATGCTTCAAAATACTTTCTTGTAAGAGGAGAATTAAGTAAGATATTTTCTACTGCTTTAGCATCTTTAAATGTATTGTAATCTACTATAGTCCTACCCTTTGCTTCTTTTAAAATTTGGTAATACTCTTCTCCTGCCTCTCTTATTTTCTTTGCTCTTGTCTCTTCTTTCCAATTAGTTTGATAGTCAGGAGCAAATGTTACAATAGCACTATCACTAATATCATTAAGACTGTTTTCATCAGGAAAAGTCTTATATACATTATTGATAACAAATTGTATAAATACTGAAGGTACATCTTTACTAACATAATACATTTTTTCAAATGTACCTTTTGGTTGGGTCATTAGAGTATCAACCATAGAACCAAAAGTAAGTGCCTCACTTTCTTGTGGTTCAAATAAGGCTTTTAATCCTGCAAACCCTGACTTTTCATATTTAGCAAGTAAACTGTAGGATAAAGCAGGGTGTTTCCTATATTCTTCTTCTTCTACATTCCAAGAAAGATTTGTAATATCTAAATTACTCATTTATTTCAGGGTCAATAAAATCATTAGCGAAATTATTTACAAGTTCTTGTAATGATTTCAATTTATTGTAAACATTTTCTTCCTCTTCTGTAGTCTTAATCTCAGAATTAAACAATCCAGGCATTGTTTTCTCTGCTTTATACACATTAGCATCTACTATTTCTTTTAATGATAGAAAGTCTCTTTTCTCAAGAAAAGTACTTGCCAATTTTGTATCTCCTTTTATAATAAGGCTACTTAATAGATTTTTTATTGTTTCAATTCTTCCCATACAATCTTTATTATAAGCTTGTATTAATTGTATTGCTTGTATTAGTTGTCTCTTAGAATAAATCTCAAAATATAAAGGTATGCAGTCTGTAAGTTCTTCAAGGTACTTTCTAAACATCTTCTTTTTAATATAGAAGACATCATTCTCCATACCTTTTACTTCAATAAATACTCTCAGTACACCTAAGTCAAAAACAAAATCAGGAGTATAGGTTATAGATATTATTTTTTTATCATTTAACCTTAAGGCTCCTGATTTGTCTTTGTCATAGAACTTGGCTTTTGGTTTATAGCCTTCCCAAATAATGTATTTTGTAGGTTCATACTGAGCAATAATACCATTATCCAGTAAGGTTCTATAAACCATCATCTCAAGTTTAGATTTAAACTTAATGCCTCCCCACTCAAGTGGAGAAGCATTAAGTATCTTTTTATTAGCACTGACTTTCACTATCAATAAGTTTATTGATGAAGCTCTTCAAATTCAGCCATACTTTAAGGGCATAAACACCATCTTCTTGTGTTCTAAATGCTCCAAAATAACGCCAAGACTTAATATTATTCTTAGGTAGTACACACACATTACCATTGCATGTACTTACACAATAAACAGTATCACAATCTTGAATCTTGCCATCATATTCCTCATCAATAATTCTTGCAAGAGGATTGATAATAAAAGACACAAATGCACCAGGAGCATACATTTGCATAGTTTTCATCATATAGATAAGAGTTGCCTTGTCTGTATGATACCATTGTTGCAATTCCTCAATCCAATAATCTACATCATTGGGTTCTATAGGCTCCTCATTGCAGCACTCACACTTACAAAAATTATCTTTCAATGTATTCAAAGTGTCATCAAAACGCTTATGCTCATCATTAATTGCTTTAAGTGTTTTAACTACTTGTGCAATCAGTTTACTATTATCAGCATAAGCCTCTGTAAGTTCTGTGATACACTTTCCTTGTTGCTCTACAATGTTAGCCAACTCTGCTACTGTCATTTGCTTTTTACTACTCATATTAAATTAAATTTTATTGTTTGTTGTTAATAAATTTTCTGGCAATATCCAGAATATTATCTGTAATTTGTTGTTGTTTAATTTCTGGTGTTTGTGGTATTACAATTCTATATTCAGGATTATTTTCTATAGATTTAATACCATCATAAAGAACTGTTTTTACCCAAGATGATTCAAATCCATCTTCTACATTGAAAGGAATTACTTTACCTTCACCATTATATTCTGTAATAGCAATAGGTAAGTAAGCACAAGTTCTTAATTTACCATAATCACTATTTCTTGGTACACACACTACATCAGCAGGATTACATAAACAAGTAAGTCCTACAGTACCATAATAGCCTTGTGTGAGCCAATCACTGTTACTCAAATGCAAACCAGATGAACATGTAACATCCTGATTATCATCACATTGACTTCTTGGCATAGTTACCATCTTACCAATTTGAATACTAAAAGTATGTGTGTGTACATCAGTATAGATGGTATCTCCGCCTAGTCTTGTAACATCAAAATTAACTTGTTCAAATGTATTATATAATTCCTTCAAATTCCAAATTTGAGTATCATTACATACTTCATTAAACAAGTCACTTCCTGCTTTACAAGTGTAATAATCAGGTCTTCCACCACAATTAGGTTGAAGGTAAATATAATAATTAGCAGGTCCTTTCTTTTGATTTTTTATTCTCTTATACTCACAGATAGTATATTCACAAAGAGCAGGAGAATAATAATTATTATTTCCTTGTTTCTTAATATCTACATTTCTGTAACCAATAAACAATCCTGTTTTTGAAATTTTCATACCCCAATGATTAAGATACCAGAATAGATTTGCTCTACATCTACTATCAGGATTAAGAGAAAGTAGGGTCCAGAAATTCTTATATGCTTCCAAAGCATCTTCATTATTATTTTTTTCTGCTTCAAGTACCTTAAGAATAAAATCTTCGGGCATAGAAAGTTCTGATACTTCTTTCCAATAAATACTGTCCCCAAATTTAGTAAGGATATGAGATTTTTCTACTTTATCGAGTATTGTTTCAGCCTTTTCCTTTTGTTGTATTACTTCTTCAACACCAGGATTGAATATTCTAACTATTTCATTTTCAGTAGCATTTATAATTTTATTATATTCTAGTTCAGAACAATTATCTTTCTGAAATATAACTCCATTATCTAATACTACAAGAACCAATGAGTTATTCTTTATTATCTTCATCTTTGTCTATTTTAAGATTGTCTTTAATTTTTTTATATGCATCATAGTTTAATCTAAGTAATCCATTTTTCATTGCTATGTAAGCAAGCATAATACTTCCATCAGTAAACAAATTTCTAAGAGAACCAAGTTTTCTTGCTATTTTAACGTATTTATCTATTATCTCTTTCTGTTCTAAGACTTCAATATCATCAGTTCCATTCTCTAAGAAATACTGATACCAATTGTGCAGTATTTCATTATTGTCAATATCTGTTTTATGAAATATCATATCCTTCTTGGTAAGAGTATTTAGTACAGACTGGTCACTGAAATTTACATAATTCAAGAACATATGGTACAAATTCTCATTAAGGCACATCATTTTCTCTGCAATACCATATTTTATATAAGTGAAAGTTTTAACTATTTTCTTGTTATTAGGGTTGATTATCTTACTCAAATGCACCCAATTCTTAGGTTTGTTATTTTCTACATACTTATAATGAGCTTTTGGTATAGCAACAACATGAACATTATTACCTAAAATATCTCTGCTTAAGATTCTAAGTACCTTAAAACACTCATCCTCCAAGCAGCAATAAATAATAATGCCATCTTTATTACTCTTATTCCTTATTTTATACTCATTTACATAATTTGTAAATTTATTCAAAGGATAAGTATTTGTAGATTCTCTATAACCATTATAACGATACAAAGCAATAGTTACTCGAATGTTTACATTATTATTAGCATTTACATTCTTCAATGCGGTCTTATAATTTTTTCTTGCTTTGAGATAATCATTATAGTACTCATCTTTAGTAACTCTAATAGCATGGTCTTTGAGGTATCTCCATATCTCCTTTAAAACTTCTATATCAAAAACCCTTGAGTGACTAAATAATTGTCTTATAGTAATGGGAGTAATTATGATACCGTTATGTAAAGTACAACTAATATAGTTCTTAAATGAAGGACTCTTAAGGTCTTCAGAAGAACAAAGATAAATTTTCACATTGTCTCCAAGTTTCTTACCTACAAATATTTCATAAGGAGTGAGAGTCTCACTCTTTTTTACTTTTCCACCATTGTAAAATTTATTATCCCTGATAACATTATAATACATAGGAAAGTTAAATAGAGACCTTAAATTTTGATTAAACTGTTCTGACCTTTGTTTTCCTTTAAACTTAAATTCAGTTCTATTATTACTACCACTAATTATAAGTGATGGTACAGAGTACCTATCAAATTTAATCGAACCTAAAGATACTATTTTATGATAATACTCGATTAAATTATCATAATTACAGTCTTCAGATTTCTTTAGGGTTTCTTTTAATTCATCATAAGCATCCCAGAATCTGTTTAATAATGCCTTGTTGGTTTTATCTGAATAAAGTAATTGCTCCCTATTAGGTGTAATATCCAATTCTCCAATATCAAACCTAAGATTAATGCTTCTAAGCAATCTTTCTACATCATACCCATCAATGTTAGAGCTTATTTTCTTTAAATCGTGTATAGCATTATTTTTTATGTATTCACAATCATACGCATAAATGACATTTCCAAGAACCAAGTAAGGATTATAACTTGATGTGTCTATAGTAACATTAGTAGTCCTGTCTGTATAACCAAGATAGAAATTCTTTGCTTTTACAATTTTTCTATTATGTAACCACTCAATAGTATTTCTTAAGTCATCATTATGAACTGAAGAACTATCCAGACTATCTACATATACATTAGGAAAATACAATAATTTCTTTATGGCTGCACAGTAAGAATATAGTCTATCCTGCAATATTGATATTTCTACACCATTTCTCTCTGTAGTTTCATGTTGATAAAGCAAGTCTATATTGATTTTATTGTTATTCTTAATCATAAGATAACAGTATTCAATGCCGTTATAGTAAGACTTAATCGTAGCAGAACTTGAACATGCAAGGCAGGAATATTTCCCTAGACCAAACGCTCCTATATACTTATTACTCAATCGTTTAGTACTTGCACCAATACTGAGATATATTTCTTGAAATCTCTCTGGAGATATGCCTGTACCATAATCTCTTATGGTAACAATGTATTTATACGAGTTGTTATCATAAGAGAATTTTACAATTACAGGCTCATTATTGCCTGCTTCTATAGTAGCATCAATACCATTAGAGACAATCTCTCGGATGAAAGATTCTTGTGGGTTTGAATACAGATTTGAGGATAATAAAGTAAGAATATGGTCAAGATTTTCATTATCAATTCTTACTTCATTCTCTTTTACATCTCCTGTAATTACTACATCATTTTTATTATTTTCAATTACCATGCGAATATGTTTTTAATTTTTTGCCATAGTGTAAGTTTTGGTGTTTCCTTGCTCATCTGTTCTATATCATAATAGAAAAGTAGTAATGCAGTAGGACAATTTTGATATGGCCAATGTGTCTCTTCAAATACTTCTTGTGCCACATGAGGATTTTCCTTAAACCAAGCAAATAATTCTTTACGATTCATTTTATTAAAGATAAAATTAATTTTATAAATTTGTTTTTTCCAAGTACTTTATAAGCATCAGAAACATCTTTGCCTCCAGTAAACTGAGGTAATATTATATTAGTAAATCCTGTTTTTTCTGCTAAGGATTTACCATCTATGAGACCTGGTTTGTCATTATCGAACAATACATAAATGTTTTTAAATCTTTTTTTTAATTCATTTACTGCTGTATCTGACATACCATATCCTTCTCCTTGAGGTGCTATGGCAGGTATGCCTGTATTAGCCCATAGGCATAAAGCATCTTTAAGAGAAGAACATATTACTATTTTTTCTCCTTCTTTAGGCACTTTTGTCCATAAACTAATAACAGACCTGTCATGTGAACTCAACCATTTAAAACCTTTTTTATTTAATGGTTGGTAAACTTTTGTAGTTGTTACTCCTTCTTTAAACTCCAAGTAAGCATAAGCAAGTTTATCTGCTGGCATAACAATTCTATTGTCGTTCTTAATGATAATTATATAAGAAATAGGATGTACATTAGCAAATTCAAGCCATTTCTTATTGATACCATAAGATTTCCAATATTCAATATCCCAACTTTCCCAAGGTCTTTGTTGAGTTTCAATTTGTGCTTTACCCTCTGATAATAATGTAACTTTGGGGTGTGTTAGGGTTTTTTGCACCCTAACACTTCCCTTACAATTCATTTCTGAATATATTTTAAGCCATGTTTCTTCATAACTTAACCCCCAAAGTTTCATTAATAAATCTGTAATGTTACCCCTGTCTTTTGTAGCAAAATCAATCCAATGAACATGCTCACCATCTAATGTAAACAAACCAAAAGATGGTTTTCTGTCTTGTCTTAAAGGGCTACATATTCTTGTTGGTAATTTATTTACATTCAAGTAATAACTTAAGATGTCTAATTCTGATGTTTTATGCTTAATTTCAAGTACTTTTGAATCAGTACCTTTACTAAACATAATTCATTAGAATGGCAAGTCATCATCCTTCAATTGACCAACATTATCAGTAACACTACTTACTTCTGTAGCAGGGACCTCATTATTACTGTCTTTATACTCAGTAGGAGTAACGGAACATTCGGTTACTTCCTTGAGTATAAGATTACCATTTACATTGCTCTCACCAAAATCAGTAGTAGTATATCTACCAAGAGATTTTGCTTCATTAAGTTTCTTAGCAAAACTCAAATTACTTGGATTACTGTTTTGTACAAACCATTGATTGAAGAAATCTTGATATTCTTTGCCTTCATTATTTCTAACACCAAGCAACACTCTTACTTGATTGTTAGGAAATGCTTTAAGAATTTGTTTAATTTCATCAACTTTACCATCAAAATACTGCATAATATTATCAAGTCTTGCTTGACAATCAGCAGGATTAGGATTATTCTCCCATTTACCTGAAGTTCTATTATAGAACTGTACATCAGGAATACACATGAGGTTCTTCAAGAACAATGTAAGTTCCTCTTCACCACTAATACATTTACGATAATCAGCATCTATTTGTGCTGGACCATTACTATATTGTGGAATACGTTTAGCATCAATATCTTCTTGTGTAGCCCAAGCAGTTCTACCATACTTATCAATAATCTTAATTTTACCTGACTGACTACCTTTAATTTGTGCCTTCCTAAGCCAGAAGGTCAAAGGTATAATGCCAGTACAATTATTATGACTACGATTAGCATCAATTTCACAAATGAATGTAATTCTTACTGTCTTTACATCATCCTTTACTGAAGTATAGTCAAACTCTTCCTCACGATTAGTATTAAAGATTTTATTCCATTGATCCTTATTAGGATTAACTGCCAATACTTTTACTGATGCTACACCTTTAAAACGCTTAATACTTACAGAAGATGCTTCTGTTGATTGTTTACCTGTTGAAAATGCCATAATTAATACAAATTGTTAAATGGGTCTACAAAATCTTTTTCTGTTTTTTCAATATTATCTACAATAACCTCTTCAGGTACTTGAGGAAGTTCCTCTGGTTGCTCTTGTGCTTGAAGGAGTTTATCTCCAAGCCCTACAGGAGAATTTACCTCTTCTTCCTCTTTCTTTTCTGTTTCGTTTTCTGTAGGAATGATTGTATCAGGATATTTAAATACCCAAGTAGTACCAACCTTCTCTACAAGGTCAAGAGGTGCAAAACCTGTTTTCTCTATTACTGCCTTACTATATTCAGCAATAGTATTATCAAGTTCATTAATTTGTTGTTGAAGTTCTTCTTGTTTCTTTACAAGGACTTGCTTTTTTGTGTTAAAATGACTACATGCTTTTGCAGCATTTTTAATAGCCATTCGGTCATAAGAATTTAAATTCATTTTGTTTAATTGATTAAATTATATTAATTATAATACTCTTCCATCTTCTTTACAACATAACCCAAATCATTAGGAATGAAATCCTCTTCAAACATACCATCTGGAGTCTTTGCTGGTATTTCTACGCTTCCTTGCATACATCTATGTGTATAAAAACCATATTGAGGATTTCCTTTATCATCATATTTTATGGCAGAAAATAATACCATTGGTACAACTTCTACTGGATTATATTGTTGGTCAAGCAAATTTCCAATAGTAGAAACTTTATAACCTACTGTCACTTTATCAGATTGAATATCCTCACTATGTAAGATAAGAAAAATGTTCAAGTCTGTTCTTAATTTCTCACAAGTTGTAACAATTTGTTGGAAATGTTGTGCTAATTCTGTATATTTGTTATATCCTGCCTCCTTTGCTCTAGCAAAGTACTCCTTACGCATGATATATATTGAGTCATCTATAACTACATTATGTACATGAGGGGCTTTATCTCCAATATTTTTAAGAATTGAAATTACAGAAGGACTATCCTCTACCTGAAACAAATTCTTATTTTCTGCATTATACAGACTCTGACTGCCTTTAAAAGGCAATCTTTTACCTAGTACATTAAGTACTACAGTTGATTTAGGGTCAAGCGTTTTAATACTGGTTGACTTACCAGTACCACTTTTACCTAAAATAATTGCAATATTTGCCATATTACTTTTCTTTGTTTATTTTATCTAAGTATTTATACCATTTATCAAGTTCTGGATTAGGTTTTTTATCTTCAGTCAATGGTGGTGGTAATTCTACAAAAGTATTAGTAGCACCATCAAAATATAGTGCTTTAATACCTCCACACTCACCATCTCTGTTTACACATACTTCAAGGAACCTTATTTTATCTTTAAACTTCTCAATATTATATCCAAAGTATTCATGAAGACCAAATTTAAAAGGACTGAATAATCCTAATAGGATATTGGTATCTCTTGCGATATATGTGGAATCTGATAAACCTCTACTACTTGGTCTGATATTCTTTAATTTCTGACTGTCGTTAGACTCATTTACAGTACTTTGCTGTTGGATAATTACAGGAGATACACCGTAATTATTTCTTAATTCTATCATATATTTTGACAATCTGTCAAGAGATGCTTTAAGGCTCAGTCCACTCTCTTCAGTTACCACAAATGTTATCCTATAAGTTTTTTATCTTATAGTTCTTATAATTTCTTATAAGCTCAGCATAAATTTTTATCCACATGGGATAACGAACACTCTTGGGTCTATTATATTTATTCAAGACCTATGCGTTACGGTGACTCTTGACCTTTCGTTATTCAAGAGTTTACCTCGGTATTAACATGAATATAATCTAACATACCAAAATTTTCATCAAAAACTTTTTTCTTTCTTTCCATAAAAATTGTACAATTCTTATAGAAGAAATTATATAATTTTTTCAAATCTTTTTTCTTCCTTATGAATAATCTGTACATATCCATAGAGGCAACAACTTCACGGTCAAAACATTTAAGTACTTTTCCTTTTCTTTGCTCTTTATTTATAGAACTACTGATAGAATTAAACTCAAATGTTTTTTGCATATCCTGAAGAATACTTATAGTAGGAGAGTAAATATAACTTTTTAGATAAGCCGATTTATTATTTTTCTTACATATATATATACTACCATCACCATCAAAATACCCTCTAATAAAATGTCTTTTTAGATTATCAGGCATATCTGGAATTTGAAGTTCTTTCTTAGATTTCTGTCTAAGAAATCCAAGTTTTTCCAAATTTTTAATGACAGTGGTTGAAGATACAACAAATGAATAAACCTTACGTTTTTTATCGTATTGCAATTTTATATCCTTTGAAAAATAATTTTTTATTTTTTCTACTAAGTTCTTATCATTTTCTTTTAATTTCAATCCTAATTGTTGTCGTGTTATATAACCATCTGCATATAACATTCCCATTATGTACGCTTCTTCTTCATTGGCTATACATTCACAATACCAATTTAAACTTATACAATTTTTCCTATTTATTATCTTTTGCTCTCCTAGTTTTCTTGCTTTTATACCGTGTTTTTTAAATTGATAATGAGCATCAGTATGATATTTTAAACTTAAGTCTACTAAAGATACTCCTTCTTGATATTCCCTTACAAGTTGATTAACAAATTCTATTGTTCTCTGCATAATTAAAATAATTTTTTGTATTTAAAAGTAGTACAAAGTTATATTAATTTATCCAGAATTGCAATAGAATAATTAAAAATTTTTGATTATGTTAATTTTTTATTTTTAGTCTTCACCGATTTTGCTCGTTCATAATTTTATATATTACTATATAAAACGCCTGGTTTTCAAGCTAATATGGTCAACAACAACAACAACAAATTCATTTGGATTATCAGGAACGTAATAATCAAAGATTTTTTTATTTTCTCCAAAATCATCTTTTTGTGGTATTGTCTTATAAAAGACTTTACCATGATTCTGCACATATTGTTTTACTGTCTTGTAAATGCCTGTGGGATTATACATTTTATTAAACTCAAAATGCTTCTCAAATGCTTTAATATAAAATTGATACTCATCACTTTCAAGCAAATTCAAAATATCTTGAGATACAGGTTTACCTACAACAGTACTCTTTAAATCTCTTGGAGATACTCTTATCTTATTGAGTTTATAAAGTAAATAAGATTCAAATCTAAGTAAGATTTTCTCATCATCTTCCTCTAATGGGAAATAAAACACCTTGAGACTTACATTTCCATTATTTATAGAGTATAACAAAGTCTCAAATAACCAATACAGAGTAAATTGAGTCTTGCCTCCCTTACTGAAAGATGTTATAGTATAATATGTACTACGCTCTAAGCCAATAAAATCTTCTCTAAAACTTTCAAAAGGAGAAGGGATAGAATTTATATTACCATTAAGTACATTTTCTCTATTCTCTTTAAGATGCTTTTGTGTTCTATCAAATAATTCCATTATCTCAGAGTATTAGTCCAATCTACATTATTTTCATTACCTAAATCTTCTTGGTCTGCATTTTCAATATATGCAAACAACCTAGAACCTTTTTCTCCATCAACTTTCTTTGATATAAAATACTTTAAAAGTTGTGCATATTTATAATCGCCATTAAAAGAATCAATATATTTCTTTGTGGCATTAATTATTTGCTCATCAGTGAAGTCACCATATTCAATAAAAAACTTTTTTAACTTGCTTATAATCTCCTTAGAAGAACCCTTGAAGTAATCTTGAGTACCTTCTTTCTTACCAGGAATATAAATGTCTCTGAGTTTATTAGCCAAAATCTCAAATCTTTTATCTCCTTGACCTTTTACTGTGTTATTAGAATCTACTATAATACTCTGTAATAATTCTCTTGCATTACTACCAAGAACAATCAGTTTGTCATTATATAGATTCTTATAACCAACGTTCTTACTGAGAATTGATTCTACAACATCGCAGACATCCACTTCCTTATAAGAAAGATAAAGTACCAAAACTTCTTCTAAAGTAAGATTATATTTCTTACAAACTTCACTATCTATTACTAACTTCATTTTTTAACTCCCTTAATGTTTTTGCTTTAACTACTAAGGAAGGATTATAATTGAGCAACATTTTATCTACTATTTCTTCTTCTCTTGTGCCTGTGTAATAAGGAATAATGATAATAGGTTTTTGATGTCTTAAAATACGTCCATTCTTCTGTTTAATCATAATGTCTGAACTATTTATAGCAACAAATATACCTACTTGACAATCTACCAAGTTAACACCTTCATTAACCATATTACAAGCAGTGATGTGATTAATTTTATGCCTGTTAAATTTATCCAAATATTCAATAGATTTGTCATTAGCACTATTAATACAGTACTTACCTAATTGCTTAGTTTGTTCTATACTATTACAGAAAGTAAGAGTTCTGTAATTATCTAACCCTCTAAGTATTCTAAGGGCAGTTTCATTCTTAATACTTGATAAATATTTCAGTCTGTCACCTGCTGCTTTTTGCCACATAAAATAAAATCCCTTATTACCTGTTCTATGATATAAAGATTTACATTTATCTACCTCATAAGACAACATATCATAATATTGTTGTTGAGTACATTTTACAATACATCTTGTCTTAGATTTTAGGTACTTAAACCTATCATTATAAGATATAGGAATAGGGAGATTACTGCTCTTTGGATTTAACACATAACTCTCTGTAATATCAGTATTATTCAACTTTAATTGTATTAATACTACTTTTGGGTCAGGTAGTATATTATCTTCTATGGCTTGCCTCATTCTTACTGTATATACATATAAATCAGGCCATATAGATTTCAAAGTTATTTTATGTTCCTTTGTTACAGTTGCTGAGAGAAGAATAGTATAAGTAGATATTATAGTTTCAACACCTGATATTGCTCTCTCTGTGAGGTGATGTGCCTCATCAAAGATTACAATATCAAAGTGTTTATTAGCAAATTTTACTACACTGATATAAGTGGTAAATTCTACATTATTAAGATATGAGTCATAACCCCATTTCTTAAACTCATCAATCCAGTTATTAATCAATACCAATCTTGGTACTACAATCAATATCTTACCCTGTATGTTCTTGAAATGAAGAAAATCCAGGGCAATTTTTGATTTACCTGTTCCTGTAGGAAGTTCACACAATATGTGATTTGACTGTACACTTTTTATGTCTTCAAAAATAGACTCCCTGGATAATTTATGACTGTTCATGTTATTACAAATATCTTAAAATTTTATGATATATTAAATTACCTCCTAAATCAAAATATTCAATTCCTAAATACTTTCTACCATTATTCTGTATTCTCACAAGATGAGGTTTGTATGTGTACAATACAGCAACACCTGCATAAATACACATACAAATAATAATGATGAAAGAAACCTTTAAATCATCACTCATATTAATCCTTCATAATTTCAAAATCATCTAATTCTCCACCAATACTCTTAGCAATCTCCATCAGATGATGTTTAACCCTAAATGTTTTGGACATATTATTCCAAAACTTGGTATTCATTCCTGATACTGGAGTTTCAATCCAAAAATCATAAGCCTCCTTAGTTATTTTAATGGATTGTTTTGCTGGTATAGGTTTAATAAGATTGATAACTTGGTTTTTACCACTCTTCAATCTTACTGTTTGTTGTACATATTCAATATTTTTATTTACTTTCTTTTTCCCATTTTTTGAGTATGAGTACTCGGCAGGTATTTTACTTCCTGGAAGTATAAAACTTGCACAAACTTTTACATTATCCATTTATACCCAACTGATTTTAGTTGAATTTTCTGTTTCTTCTACTTTATAGCCAATAGAAGTTAAATAATTCTTTTCAATGACATTTAAAACATTTGCTTTTGTAGTTACATTAAACAAACCACTTTTTGCTGCCCTTGTAATAGCATTTGCAGCAGCAACATTTACTCCTCCTTTTTTCAAAGAGTTTTTTAATGCAATACTACGACTCACATTTGAATCATTTAGAGTTGTATTTTTTAATTGTGAAACACTAACTACTTCATACCAAGTCTCTGTGTCATTATCGGTTTTTATTTTTACAGGTCTTCCTTTAAATACATAAGATTCTTTTTTATTACCTTTAATATAGAATTTTGTGTATTTCTTAGGAAATATTGCATTTACTAAGGAAAAACTAAGATTGTCAGATACTATAAATTTAGGTTCAATATCTGTATTATCTTTTGCTTTTTTGTACTTAATATCACAATTCTTAAGCCATAAAACTTTCAAATAATTTTTATTGCCAACAATGAAGTTTATCAGCAGATATACTCTTGGTTTTTGATAAGTTACAGTATTATCACTAACTACTTTACTGCCTGCACTGAAAGATTTTTTCACATACTCTCTTTCTGTAAAAGTAAGTTTAGTATTAAGTTTTTGGATAAGTACATCATTATTAATAGGGATTCCCTCTGTTAAATCTGTATTACCTGGCAGTGTAATACTGCCAAAATCTATCCAATAACCATTTTTAGGCCAAGAGATACCGTCCTTTATATAAGTAATACATCTATTACTTCCAGAACTAAGAACCTTATTAATCTTTGATACAGCAGAAGAATCTATTGTATTACCTGTATTAACATGAGAAGGTCTACTTATTTCATCCATTCTTTTCAAATTTAATTATTTCATTTAATTTACTTCTTCTTAATGCACATTGTTCACATTCATTAAGTAACATCAAATCATTATAAAACTTACAATTGCTGCATTTTATTTCTTTTATGTCCATTTTTTACAACTGTATAGAAATAAATTAATGCTGATACTATTAATATAGGCAACCAGAATAATGTGACTATCATTCCTGATAACCACATTATTCTTTTTGTATAAGTATCTACTGATAAATGTATTCCTATTATTATACCTATTATAAAATAAATAATAATAAATATTATTTTCAACATATACTAAAATGTATGTAAATATAATTCATAAGGAACCATCACAGAAGAAGATTGTACCAATTTATACTGAGGGTCATCATTATAAACAGGAATACATTCTTTAGCGTGCTCTCCATCTAAGAAATCCTGTGATTTAGGCCATTCTACCAAAATATATTTTGTACTCATTATAATAGAATTAAGCATTGTACTAATATAGTAGTAAATGTTGCAAGGAAAGCAGCCATTTCCCACCAATAATCACTACAAGTCTTATGAGTTTTAGTAAGCCAAGCAGTAAGCCATATAATACCAATACTCAGTGGAATGATATACATAATCCTCCAACATACTACTGCACACCAAGCAATAGCAAATACAGCAGCAGATTTAGCAGCAATCATGTGTACTTTTCTTTCTATACCCACATTTCTAAAAGCAGGAGCAGCACCTACAAATGCAATAGCACCTGCTGCAAAGAAAGCAAGGAAAGTAAAGTTATGTTCCCAACCAGGCATACTATCACTGATAGTTAACCAACCTGGCATAAGCAATCCTGCCATAGAAAACATCATAGCAGTAAAAATATAACCTAAACCTTTCTTAATACCTTGATAATAGTAAAAGGTATCAGATAACGATTTAGGAATACCAAACTTTGCAATCGCTACACTATTGTAAACAATAAATATAGTAATTGCACACAAAACTAAAATTAAACTCGTTGTCATATTAATCAAATATCAAATACATCAGATTCATCCTTATTTACAAAATTATCTCTTATTGCTTCTGTGAAGTCTTTATAATCCATAACATCTACCTGCATTTCAGCCAATTCTCTTGCTGTTTCTTCATCTTTAGCCTCTACTTCTATATCAATAAAAGTATCATAATAGATTCTTACATTATATTTCATACACCTTTGTATCATTACAACAACTGATATTATCTAAAATTTCTTCACTAAATTTCTTATCAGACCAAGTATCTATCTCATCACTAGCCTTATTATGAGCGTCTTGTTCATTCTCTGCATCTATTTCAAGGTAAACAAAAGACTCAAAATACATCTTTACAGCATACTTTTTCATATTAGGGAGTTATATCATATAATATTATAAGATTGTTATATATAATATACATCTGTGCTTGCCAAGAACCATCATCAGGGTCATTGTAGAATCTTAATTTTACAGTGCATTTAATTCCCTCTGAATCTACACAATAATACAAATATGTAGTTAACTCACCTTTATCTGTTCTGGGTAGTACATTAGCATCATATACAGTATAATGTCTTGTACTTGAATCATAATACATAGTTATTGTACCATTTTCAATACAAAACGGTATATTACATTTTTTCCATTCTTGCCAATTTTTGTCTTGGTCTTTATATGTAAATGCCTTGGCTTTAAAACAATCACAATATCCATTAATACTAATTAGCAGTATTAACAAAAGACCCATAATTCTTTTCATTTTGTAATTTTAAATTATGTAACATTACAATAACACAATCTATTTTATCTTTTACATCATCAATCTCTTCACCTAATTTATAAATGTAAATAGGAATCAATAATGCTTGAATAGCAGCAATTGTAAATATTATTACAGCAAAAAATTTTATAAATATCTTAAAGCCATAAACAAAATTACATGCTGAAACACCACACCAGATACTAATAAGAGAAATAAAGACTACTATTATAGTAATCAATACTACAATAATAGTCTTTATTTGTTTATTATTCATACCGAGTTATCTTAATAAAGAAATCTTCCCCATTATGTCTCTTACAAAGATTAAACAGACTAATTTCATCTTCACAAGTATAGATAATATCTTCATCCTTTACTTGTGAAGCATTATTAGTTCTATTCTCTTTATCATCATCAATAATAATGATAGCATCTTTTTCTATAAGACCATTATTTGTAGCATCATATACATCTGCTATACACAATGAAGGATATTCTTTCCATTTATTATAAAACTCAGCATATCCTAAAACAGGGTTATCCATATAGTAATCTGCATCTACAGGACCATAATTGAATCTATATAAAGATGAGAAAAATTCTGTTTCCAAGTAATTTTTATTCTTTAATTTTTCTTGTTCTTTTATTTTTTGATTTTTACAGGAACTGATTAATTTATCATTTGTTATAATAGAGTCGTAATCCCAGTTTCTACATATAACTGCTGTCTTTGGAATCAGAAATTTTCTATATTCATTATTGTCATCTACATATTCTATAATGTATGAATCCTCTTCTCCTTGAAGAATAAAACCTATAGTAACATCTTGAACATTGTATTTAGCATCGCTTACTTCGAACAAGACACAATCACCAATCAGATAAGGAGCACTAAACCAGGCTTTTTGGTATTTAGTTTTATAAACCTTTGTTAATCCATCAAGTGAATAATGCTTTACATATTCTTCATCTATACAGAAACCAAATGATAATTTAGACGAATTATCCCTATTGAAACCAACAATACTGTATACATATTTACTTTTTGTTAGTTTATCATTCACTATTCCTCTTCTACTAATTACCATTACTGGTACATCATAGTTAATGCCTGTATCTACTTTATTACAGAAAGGCCTAATATAAATCAAATCTCCGATTTTAATATTATTCATTTTTCTTTTTCTCCTCTACTTCTACTATTTCATTAATATATTATCTATTACATATTCTATAGCACAATCTAATGCTTCTTTCCTACTGGATAAATACGGAGTACTATAAGCATAATCATAGAATCGTACAGCCATTATATTCTCATAAACACATATATAATATCCAACTTTCCATAATGAAGATTCTTCATTAAATGCATCTTGAGGTATTGCTGTAGGACATATCTCTAAGTAAATATTCTTAGATTCTAACCAATTTATAACCTCACTATAAGTAAGTGCTGTAATAGTACCCCACACAGCATTTTCATCTGCATCATCAGGGTGGTCTTTATCCCAATATCTTGATAATTTAACTGCTAATTTATGAGGGATATACATATTCTCTTTCATCTTAAAAAACAATTATAATCTCCAAATTTAGTAATTCTATCCCATATTTTAGTATTAGGAGTAAGCCTAAAACAAGATTTAACATCTTTAAATAATACAAACTTTTGTTTACCCCAATCATACCCATAGATGTGATTCCAAGATAATTTACCATAATTTCTTGCCATATCTATGTCTATAGGATGATTTACTATTAAAGAATGCTTAGCGTCACTTTTAAATAAATCATAAAGTAGATTCAACTTTTTAGAATAATTGCCGTACAATACTACCAAATTATAAGAAGGAACTGGAGGAAAGTATTGACCTAACATTACATCATCATCTATAAAATAAATTTCACTTATCATAATTTAATCTCGTAACATAATTTCTTTAATATATTCAATTGCATATCATAAGAGAAATCATCAAGGTTAGCCCAATCTTCTATTTCTTTTATATATAGACAAACTAATCCTTCAGATGGTTCTTGATATATTGATGTAATTGTACAATTAATATCATTACCATCTAAGAAATACTCTAATCGTATATTACATTTTATAGGCTTTTCTATAGATGTGTCTATGAGAAGTCTTGAAAAATAATGTAGAATAGATTGTTCTAACAGTAAAGCAATATCACTAATTTCATTAATACTTTTATTTTGAGATAACTCTATTATTTCATCATAAATCATAATTTTATTTCACTATTTTTTTCTATTTTATTTAGAAGTACAGTTCCTGGAGCATTTATAAATTCAATCATCTTTTTTAATCTTTTTATTTCCTCGTTTTTATCTTTTAATACTATTTCATCTTCCAAGACACACTCAAGCAAATCAGTATAACCTATTTTGTCTAATTTTTCATAATTTATTGTACTTACACTTATATACTTAACAATAGTATTAATTTTTCCAATAAGAGTATTATAAAGACTTTTGTATAATCTTGTTTCAATAAATAAAACAACACACAATGGAATTAAAAAAATTATTACAAGAACAAGTATTATAATCCACAATTTCATTTTATTTTTACTATTTTATTTTTAAATATATGACCCTTCCATTCACTTTGAATACATACCTCAGCACCCTTAGGTAATTGCCATTTTCTTAACCATCTCATTAGAGTTTTCTTAGGAATTGAACCTCTAACCCAATAACAAGGCATATTATCAAATAACATACTCCAAGGATAATTCCTTGCCACCCATTTATCTATATTACTAAGATACCAAAGATATTCTTCATCAACTGTTATATAGATTGAAGTAAATAATACTCCTTTCTTTTTGAATTTCCCCTTTAATTTAATATGAGGATTATAAGTATGTATAAAGGTATCATTATATGCAAGACCTTGCTTTTTGATTTTAGCAAAAGACTTAGGATATTGCTCTTTCAATCTTTCTATAATAAATGGTAACTCACAATGCTGTATTAAATAAGCATCTACAAATTCAGGAGTATTCCAAAGTACTAATTCTCCACCCTTACTAAATACTTCATCCATCTCTTCTTCTGAATATTTTCTAATCCAATCAGATAAATAAAATTTAGTAAGTTTTTGCCCCCATTTAGGATAATAAGGGTCTACAAATTCATAAAATGAAGTAAGGAGTTTGCCTTTAGCCCACTCCTTTACTTCATAATATTGTTCCTTAGAAGAAATATATGTTTTATCAATTCCTGCCATGTTTCTTAATAAGATTGTCTAACAAAGGATTGTCACTTAATACACACTCAGTATCATAAAATAATGCCTGATGTCTATCGTCAAACCAATAGATATAATAACCATTTGGTTTTTCACTATCTTTATTACAAATAGGAATATTTGGTAAAGAAAGTGCTTCTTTATAGTCCTTATAATCTTGTGGAAATAATAGTTTATACATTAGTTTAGCAGCCCATAAATATCTATTAGATAAGACTGTGCATACTAATAACATAAAACTACACAACCAGCAAAGAATTAGTAAAATTACCAATACAATATTCATACTTTTTCTAAATATTTAATTTCTTCTTTAAATTCTTTAAGGTTATTATAATCATCCAGACAATAAGAAGTTAGACAATCTTTTGTAAAAGCAACATAGATTTCATCTCTAGAAAATACTCTAATTTGACCTACTTCACCAGTTCTTTTGTCTTTGACATAATCTCCTAATTTAAGAGTTGAATATTCTTGATAAGTCATTACAAAAACATTTTGGCTTGTTCGATTAAATCTCGGAAAGTATCAGAAAAATCATCTCGCATTTCTGCTGTTGGAAAAGCGAGAATATACAGCAGATTGCTACTATATGTAGTATCAATCTTGTTACACAACGATACAATACTGTATTTATATTCATTATCTTCCCAATTAGGTCTCCAATCACCCCACCAAGAGTCTCGGAGTTGGATTAACTTACCTAATACACAAAAGGCTTTGGCTTCTTCTAAAGAATTGAAAGAATCATATTCTCCAATATGATATACATCATTTGTAGAATTAACACCACACGGTTGAGTATTGAGATACTCACCCCAACTTCTTGGCTTATTATTTTTTTCTTTAAGTAGACCTTGAGATTTTGCTTGCTCTATATCAAGCAAATACTCTTCACCATTTATTTTTATTGTTTCCATATTAATTTATTCTTTTATTCCACAAGGTATTCCATCTTGCCATGTGAAGTTTTCAAAAAGTAACTCCCAACCATAAGTAATACTTTCCCCTAACTGAGTAAATTCAACTCCCCCAATAACAACACTTGTTGGTATAATAAAAGTATGTTTCTCTTTATTCATACAAAGGTATGGCCCATGTTCTTTCTGCGTAATTAAAAATTCTGTTGTATTGTTATAAGGGCGATATTTTGGGGACGGTTTTACTCGATAATCATATTTTGTCCAATCCCAACCAGGATTATCACAAATCTCCCAAGTATCATCACTCACATGTTTATCAATAAATTCAATTTCAGCACCATCTCTGTATGCTTGCATTACCGATATTTGGCAATCAATTCTTTCTTGTTCTTCTTTTGTCATAAATAATCTTCCAACGTTTTAAGAATACTAGCATCTAATGCTTTTTCTCTAGATTGCATCCATTTAGAAGTATATATCTTTTCAGCTTTATAATATAAGTTACTTCTAAAAGAATAATTATTTATATCATAATAAGCAACTTCTATAGTTATTACGTAGCCTTTTGAATCTAGCCAATCTATAATTACACAATAGGTATGAGGAAAAGGACATCCTTTCTTTTCTAGTATGTTTGAAATAATAGGAGTAATAAAAAACTTACTTTTCATAAATTTTTATAAATAAATTAAAATAATGATTCCAAAACTTATAATTAAATCTAGTTTTCCTTCGTAATTACTCATAATACTTCTATTTGTGAATTACACAATAGAAGAGAAGTCCAACCATCATCCATTACTTCATAATAAGAGTCGTCTAAGAATACTATAATCCTTTGAACTACTCCTTCTTTACAGCCATCAGTAATCTTTTTACCAATCATAGATAGTTCTTTAGTATAAGGATAATTATCTTTATTAGCTTCGTAATAGTACGGGAAAGAATACATATCCCACCAAGTTCTAGGAAAAATATGCTCTATAAGCCAATGACCTATAGAGTTTAACCAGATAGGTTTTAAATGCTTATTAACCCAGATTTTTAAGTCAAAAATAAAATCTGAATGATTTCTGAATTTCTCCAGCTCTTGTTGGAAAACTTCATAAGTTACTTCTTTCATTCTTACAATCTTACAATTTATTTACTCTATTGATAAATGAATCTATAGGTTCATCAACAATAACAGAACAATATTTATCCAATATCACTCTTGTTGCTGTATTATTCATATAAGAAGTAGTAATCAATACTATCTTATCAGGATTAATATAATAATCTCTATGACTATCTTTTTCTTGAATTTTAAATAATTTCATAATAAAAAAGAAAAAAATAGAACCCAACACTAACAATGACCTACAGCACAACAAAAGGCTAAAAAAGCAGTCATCCCCCAGAAGGCTATACTCAACTTTTGTTGTTTAGGGTGTTGGGTTCTTATTAATTAAATCTTACTATATTTAATTTTATCGATTATATTTTCGATTTTACCTTTTACAGTAATACAATTTTTAAACGAGCCTAAAACATAAATAAGAGTCAAATTAGGAGTTCTGGTGCTCTCTTCAACAAAAGCTATCGTATTTACATTGATATAAACAGTTTCATCACGTTCCCCTTTTAATTGTATAAACCTGTTATCTTCTGTTGTCCAAGAGTCAGACTTAAATTCTTTGTCTTTTTTTAACACAACTCGTCTAACCTCAGGCTCTTCCTCTTCCTCTTCTATAATAGGAATAGAAGGGGTATTACGCATATATTCTTTAAGATAAATGCCCTTAGGCAACATTCTTATTATTTCTCCATTATGACACTTATCTGCAAATTTGGTATTAATTAACATCAAATTTGATACACTTGTATCATCTTTTCTTTTAGGATTCTTCTGTTTAATTACAAAAGTACCCTTTTTACCAAAATTTTGGTAATCGAAGTTTTCCAAGAGTATGGGATTTTGCTCAGCAAATCTCCATGCTAGTATTATTAGTGTAGGTACTAATATACGAATACTCTTATTATTACATTTAAGGATTACACTTGGTGTAGGATGTTCTTTATCCGTTCTTGTAGTTAATTTTTGATACAAGCTGTTTTTTATAATATAAACAGTTTCCTCATTAACTTTTTCATCCATCCTTAATGCTCTGTATACATTGCCCTCTATATCTGCATAATATGCAAAATCTGCTATGAGAGGTATACGATTTAATGCTACATTAATAGTTTTCATTAATGTTTATTTGATTTATGAATTGAATTGAATTAACTTTATATTTTATCCAAGTAGTCCGTTTAACCATTCTTTATTTTCTTGAATGAATTTCTTACAAGATTCTTTATCAGAAAAGGCTAATGTGCCTGCAAATAGATTACTAAGAGGACTATTTGTTGCTGACCCTATAATCCAATGATTACGCTTATATTTTGGGTTATATTGAATATTTCCCCCAATTAAATCTTTTCCTTCTTTCCAATTCTTATAAAGTAACCTAAGAACAATCATTGATGTAAACATTTTAGCGTCTTGTTCATCTGCAAAGATAAATGGAAAAGCATCAGTGATTTCTTTTGTACTGACTTGCTTAATCTCATGATTGGCATTGATATAATACAGAGGCAACAGTTTGTCATGTTCTTCTTCTTTACAAGGTTTGTTTACATCAACACTCTCTAGTTTATTATCTTCAACCATTGGTGTAATTTGTTCCTCTTCTTCTATCTTTTTCTTCCTTTCTTTACGTTTCTTGTACTCAAAATTATGTAAAATACCAATATCATATTGTGTATCTTGAGTTACAGTAATGTTCTTTACTTTATCTATTATTCTAAGATTAGAAAATGCACAATTTGTTGGGTCAGAATCTTTATGATATATTTCAAATCTACCACTACGTTCCCCTTCAAAAAGTTTGTTACTGTAAAAATCCAAATCTATTTTATTGTATTTAGAAAAAAGATGTCCTAAAACAATTAAGGATTTCAATTTAATTTGTTTATATTCACCGTTAGCCTTTTTGAGATTAATATAAAGTCTATTCCTATTATTCTCTTTTCTAATTGTTTTGACTAATACACGACCATTTGCATCATAAACATTGCTTTCATCAACAAAATAGTTACAAAAACAATTAACAAATGGTAATTTTATTAATTCTTTTTTATTTATTTCTACTCCCATAAAATAATTAATTTGATAATTCAATTTCACTTAAATCTATTTCTATCCAACTATTAATAGCACCATTAAAGAGTTTGAAATTATTATTCTTTTCAATAATAGTTGGATGTTCTTTATCAAACTCATCAAGAATTGCTTTCTTAAGAGCCTTATATTCTTGTATTGCAGTTTCTTTATTAGAATAATAAGCCTCTTTTTCCATTGACAGATTCCCAATACTATGAGATTGAGAATACAATTTGTAAATCTTTTTCTTTTCTTTCATACTTTTATTATTTAATAAGTTAATAATTTGTACCTCTGATGGGACTTGCACCCACACGGTCAATTCTGACCACAAGTTTTTAAGACTTGCTTGTCTTCTGATTCCAACACAGAGGTAGAATAGTACAAGTAATCACTCTTGTACTATTATGATTCATAGCATAATATACTTTATAAAGTAATGAAAGTTGATTAAGTTTTCTCTTTACCTTATATTTTTATTATTAAAGGTGAATCATTAATGACCTACATTACACTTTTATAGACAATACATATAAATTCTTATACAACTCTCTATCAATCGGGTGTGTTAATGTTATTCCCACATAAGTCTAAATAATGTTTTTCATATTAACCAACATAAACCACTAAAAGGACAGTATAAAGGAATCGAACCTTTATTATACTAACCATAGTACTGTCTGTTCATCTAATCTATTAAGGATAATGCTAAATAGTTTGAATATATAATAGGAACGCTAATCAAAAAACTAATATATAAACAGAGACTATTTAGCAACCTTGTGCTTTTGAGTTAAGATTGTAGGTATAGATTAGATTACAAGTAAATAATTAACAAATAAAACAACAAAAAACATGAAAAATACATTGTACCCCTACTTGGAATCGAACCAAGATTTTCATCTTAGAAGGATGTTGTTCTGTCCATTGAACTATAGGAGCATAACTATAAGGTCTGTCACAGATTCTTATAGTTGAATAACCACTAAAATAAAAATTATGTCTAACAAACTAACAAAAATTCAATCGCTTATTTATTGAACCATTTTGGTAGTATTTTATTGTATGTATCTTCATCATATATTTTTATATTAATGAAGACACATATAAGTAATGATATTGTCAGTATGAGTGCTAAATATGTATCACCCACATCTAAAATAGGTGCTACACATAATAGCCACATAAAAAATAATAATATAGTGCCATAAAATGCTATGGCACTATATACTAATTTAAGTTTATTCATTGGTTTATTCATTGGTCAAAAATCTCCATTAAAGAATACATCAAACTCTTTGCTTCTATTTTATTCAAGTTTAATGTATTCAATTTCTCAAATCCCTTATGTTTTATTATAAGGTCAATATCAATATTATTGTCCTCACACTCTATTGAAAGAGTGCGAAGACAATTTGTTCTTTTATTGAGATAATTGTTGATTATCATAATTGTATGATTAATTGATTATAATAAACAACAGCACATTCTCTTACCCTATTAGGTTTTCTACCTCTTTTAGGGTGCATACATTTTCTATTATAGAACTCTTTAGCGAGTTCATTGTTAGGAAACGAATAGGTTTGAAAATGATTTTCACCTACTATCAGTACTTGTTCTTTACGGAGGATTATAGTGTCTCCGAGCACTGTTTTTCCCTGTTTCATTGTTGTATTGTTTTATTAGTTAATAATTAAAAATAAGCAGTTTATACTCTTGCTTAGGAGTTCTTATTATTTAGAAGTTCATCTAAATCGTTGTTGAGATTATCAACAAATTCATCATCTTCAATGTTACTTGCTAAATAATCCTCCCACATTTTTCTGCAATTAAGATAATCTTCTATAGCAGCCTTTCTGATAATCTCAATACCATGTAGTGGCATTTCGATAATAGATAATACAGGAAGTACAAAAGACAGACTGTCATGTTCTCTGTACAGCATATCTATTTCATCAAAGAATTTTTGTCTTTCTTTGATATATTTTTTTGCTTCCTCCTTATCAGTGAAGGCAATCTGAGTATTTACATCATTAAAATACTCATTTACTACGAATATTGTTGTTTTCATAATTGTATTGTTGTTTAGTTGTTAATAATAAAAAACTATTTTCTGTTGCCAAGTATAGTTACTCCGAGTCTTGCTCAGTGCTATATCAATGTTGTACACACATGACATAGGTATTCTCTTTAGGGTCAAAGATACTTACACTCTTACATACATGTGCAAGTTCATGCCCTAAAAGAATAGCCATTGCAGTAGTACATTTACCATTGATTTTGATGTCTTTTCCGAAGAATTGACCTTCTTTAATCAATGCAGATAACTCTGCTTTAGCCATGGTGTTCAATTCTGACATAGTGTGACCTTGTGGAAGTATTATTTCCAAAGTATCACCTTGTAAGTTAAACATCATATTATTTACTTAGAACCTATAAGGGAAACCAATCCCTTATAAGTAAAGAATAGAATAAGTGACGAACCGTCATCCACTTTACTCATCTGAGCAATATATAATGGTGTCTAGAACTATTATATATCTCTAAGAGGTTGTAAGAGTCGAACTTACAATGACCCTATCGTGTTTTAACTTATTCTATATAAGTAATAGTTTTACTTTAAATATTCATGCTGAGAATGACTCAGTTTGGTCTATCTACAAAGAAAACTATTAAAAGAAATTAATAATAGATACGTGTCTTTCCTGATTTATACTCCACAAGACTCGTTGCAAGGAGTGTTAAAATGCAGCCTAGTCTCTTCACTGCATGATGTCACTGCTATATGACATTTGGTCTAATGACCTCACTAGTTTATACAGCATAACTAGCAAAAGAGTCTCTCCACTAACTTTATGAGACTTGGTTTAAGTAACAGTTTAACCACAGGTTCCCCACTGTTAAAGGTCCTAGCACACTAGCGGAATCCAGCATAGGTTGTTTTGAAAGTGCTTGCCCTATGAACACTTATTGTTAAAATCAGTAAATCATTGTAATGGTTAGCCTGCACCACAAGGATAAATACAATGGTTTACTGAATAAAAGTACTATCTACCCACACAAATTGTATGGATAGATAGTTTGATTCTTGGAGAGATTAGTCAAAGTCCAGAGACTCTTCTGTGCCGTTAATGGAGCCTGTTTTGCCAAGTGAAAATCCCATTTCACCAGACTCCTTAACTACTTGGTAGACAGACAGTTGCTCCTTCAATTCTCTCATTTCCTTGTTATTCAACTCACCAAGATTTTGAGAGAAATTAACAAAGATAAGACCACCATTGTGGCTCCAGACAAGTGAGTTGAATTTCTCTCCTGTTTCTTTGTTAGTGAATGGTGCTCTGGTAAATGTGGTACCGTACATTCTGCACCACTCTCGCAATGACCACTGCTCTTTAATGTTTGTTGCAGCCATAGTAATTCACTACTCTCTATTATAGTAGCATGTACCCAATTGTTATAATAGACTTTGTGACTGGGTAAATTCCACAAAATCCTAATATCAAAATATAACCAAAGTGGTGTGGAGATTTATTGATTAGATAATGTAACACACAATGTAAGTGCTACATTATTTATACTACACAATATAACCACATCAAAATATAGGAGAAGTGGTGTGGAGATTTATTGATTAAAGTATGTCAGACACTAATAAGCATCTGACACACTTTCATTGTACATTTCAAGACGGTAGTCTATATACTCATCATACAATGGACAACTATCTTGAAATGCACAGATAACACAATGGTCACCAGCATCACATTTCATAATAGTACAAATGGGGGGAATAGACCCATCAAAATATGGAAGGGGTGGTGTGTAGGGGGATTATCCCTCGCTTTTATAAATATAGAAAAAATTCTCCAACTTTCATAAATATAAAAAAATTTCAAAAAAAATAAAATAAAAAAAATTTTTTGTACCTATTACAATTTTATTATTTCTATTGTATATATCAGATAAATATATTACCTTTGCACTGAGATTATATCAAGGAAAAGAGAGCAACCTGTGGGCTAAACATTTACCTGCATTAAAGGGGAAAGTGGGAATAAGAACCCTGAGAACAATTATCAAGGAAAAGAGGACAGACCCATGTTGGACCATGTAAAAAGTGTATGTGAGGACATGTAAAACACCTCCCAGCTAAGGGTGAAAGGCTAAGGGGTAATGGAAGCGGTGTCTTATTGATGCTTTAACCATCAAATTGTTTAAGTATGTAGGGAGCAATCCCTACATACTAGAGCCCTGATTTAAATTTAGTCTTACCTTTACTATATTAAAATTGTTAAGTATTTTACATTAGTACTTGCATATATCAAATATTTTTACTATCTTTGCATAGTTTTTAATGAATAGACTACTGATATGACTAAGTCAGTATATCGCCTTATCACTACTTAATAGGTAAAAGAATGAGGCCTTAAGAGGGCACTTTAGTTATCAACCCTCTGTCAAAACAGTCTATAGATACAAGAATAGTGTGACTCACCAATTAGTCTGAGAAAGGGTTGAGGGTAAAGAGTCTTTAGGGAAGTATTAACCGCCACTATTCAAGATTTATAGATAGACCTACCAGTGATGGCAAGGTGAGAGTGAAACACAACTCATTGATTTGCAATAAGTTAGGGTTCCACTCTAAGGGATTACTATATCAAAACTTCAATAAAGGATATTGAATAAAGTTATTTGATGATTTAAGTTGTAAAGTAATACTTGATAACTTAGTTTTAATCTTTTAGATATACTCTCATCATAGCACATTACTGTGTCAAAATGTGAAGTAAGTAAAAATATAAGATATGGAGAAGAAAAGAGAATGGAAAGATTTTGAAATTGAAGTCTTTGGTAGTGTATATAAGGTACACTTTACAAGAGATAAGATAGATAATGACCCTAATGAATTTTGTGATGGTTGGCATAATGGTAGTACTAAAGATATTATTGTTTCTTTAGTGAATGAGAAGGGTGAAGATATGCCAGATTTTGAAATTCAAACTATAGTACTACATGAATTTGTACATGCTATTTTATGTACATTTCAGTTTATTGAAGAGAATGGTAACGAACCATTAGTAGAAACATTAGGTAGAGGATTTGCATTACTTTTAAAACAAGGATTATATGATAAGATACAGGATTAAATTGATTGAAGGAGATGGTTATTGTTGTACTTCTATAGAGTATGATAGGAAGTATGAGTATACAAGAATAAAACCATTACCTGTAAGTAATAAGTATCATGCAGCAAATAATTTAGAGGAACCTAAAGGTAAGTATGTGGGGTACTTTAAGGATAAAGAAAAGAGAAATAGAATATTAAGAAAGTTAGGATTATGGATAGACAAAAAACACATTGGGATGAACTCTCAATGCATGAAAAAGCAAAATACATAAAACTGGCATTGGATAATGGAGTCTCAGACCTGAGTATGGTCAGGGACTCCTTTAATGTTTATGCCGGTGGAGGTAGTATAAATATAAAGCCTGAGAATAGAGGTAAGTTTACAGAACTTAAAGAAAGAACAGGTAAGTCATCAACTTGGTATAAAGAACATGGTACACCTGCTCAAAAGAAGATGGCTACTTTTGCTCTTAATGCAAAGAAATGGGCACATAAACATGAGGGTACCGAAAGTGACTCAAAGTTACATACCTTAAAGGTTGATACGGAATATACAACTTCTCAATATAATAAAGCACTGCAAGAAGCAGAAGTATTAGGATTTAAGGGTAGTAATGCTGCAAATTACGCATTGAACAAGATCTCTAATAATATGCAGTACGAAACATCATTACCAGAAGTGACCGTTACTGCTGCAAAACCTAAGAATATACGTTACATTAAGGATAGTAATACTGGTAATAGGGTTACTTATAATGATTATCAGGCCAGACAAAGCACAGGTACAGGATATGACAAATTAGGTAATGTTGTTGGTGGAGCAATAGCATTACCAATGATGACTACTTTAGGAGTGCCCATTGCACTACAATCTTTATCTGAAATAGCAAGTCTTGATAACATGGTTAGGCTTGCATATCCAAAAGTTTCAAAAACATTGGATGCTTTATTTACTATAGACGGTGCAAGAAATTTATTATCTGATAATGGAGTACAAAAAACATACAAATTGGCACAAGAGGGTAAATATGGTAGAAGTGTTATATCTGGGGTTGGAGACATATTTGATATGTTAGGCACTTATAATCTAATAAAACCTGTATCTCAATATGCTAAAACCATTAAGACATTGGGAAAAGATTTTATAAATGCTGATAATCCAATGCAGGTTATAGATGCCATAATTGAGGGAAGATATGTTCCTTTTATGAGTAGAAAAAATATGAGGGATTATATTCAAGAAAGTAGAAAAATAGCAGAACAAGCAAAACTTGATTGGAAGAAAGGAAATGGATTAGTACTAAATTATTCTAATGCTAATGACATTCGGAATACTGATTGGTATATTAATTATTTACCTGTAAATATAAAAACTAAAGCCAAGGAAGGTGAAATTGGGGCGTTTGATTCTGATAAACCTCTTATAGAATTAAGACTAAGAGATTATGGTCAACCCAATATAGTTCGCCCTTTACATCTAAATAAAAATCAAAGTCCGGTAGGACAAATGCAAAGTGTAGCAGGAACAATGAAACATGAAACACAACATGCTGTACAATTCGCGCTTCCAAGATATTTTGGTTGGGAAATTCCACACAAATATATAGATTTTTCAAAAGGAGAGCCTTATTATTATAATGTTGTAAATCCAACATCAGAATTTGGCAAATTGTTTCCTGAGTACAATAGGGCCGCCATGTCTTTTTGGGAAGGGAGTCCCGCTGAATTAAATTCTGAAATACGTAATATATTATATGAATATGATATTCCAGAATACCCAACATTATGGAATAAACACCAAGAAGACCTACTGAGAGAATTTTTGAGCTTCAGATTTAAATCTTTAGAAAAATTAGGCGTGACAGATAATGTAGTAGATTTAGCACGTAAAACATTAGAGCAAGGGTATGCCAATGGAGGCTATCTTCAAAACCTAACATCAAAACCTTTTAGTTATAAACCTATACCATCTGTAAGGTATGATTTGGGGGGTTTTATTAGAAATCTGTTTGGTCTTAATGATGAAATAAATAATAAGACTGACCTTATAGACATGGGTGAACTTGCTAATAGACAAGCCTATGCTGAAAGTGGATTTATTTCTGATAAAACAAGTAGGGCTGATGCAAGAGGCATGTTTCAAATAGTTCCAGCAGTACTTGATGATTTTAATAGGGTTAATGGTACTACTTATGATGCTTCACAACTTTATGATGATGCTATTAATACTGATGTAAGAAACTGGTATTTACAAGAGAATTTGATGAATAGACCTTGGGTTAATAAAGAAGGACAGAATGATAGTATAAGAGTTGCTAAAGCATTGGCTGCTTATAATTATGGTCCAGGTAATACATTGAGTACTCTAAATAAAGCAAAAGGTAAAGGTGTTGATATATATAATGGTTGGGATTGGCTAAATGCTTTTCCTAAAGAAACTCAAGATTATGTTAATTTTATCTTGAGAAATCAAAACAATAGTTTGCATAGAAATAATGTTCTGTATGAATTATCAAAAGGAAAGAATAAAGATAAAGTTAAAACAATATCAAAGAAGAGTAAGTAAATGTTAAAAATGCAAAAAATCTTTCAAAAGATTTGCATATATCAAATATTTGTATTACCTTTGCATTGGTTTTAAGAAAAACGGTTAAGGTGAAGTATTTAATACCTTTTCTCAGTTCATCTTAACTGTTTTTTAATGGCTCCTTAGCTCAGTTGGATAGAGCAACAGCCTTCTAAGCTGTGGGTCAAAGGTTCGAGTCCTTTAGGAGTCACTAAAATAAACTTCTTGCAATAGAGTTGTAGCCATAGAGTGAATGAGTGCAAGTCTCAGTTGGGTACATTAAGTTGACCTGAGTGTAAGTTAGGAGAGTATGACTAAGAAGTTTATTGTAGGGTTAATAGCTCAATTGGTTAGAGCATCTGACTGTTAATCAGAAGGTTATTGGTTCAAGTCCACTTTGACCCGCTTACTTATATAATATATAAAGAATATGGAAGAGAAGAAAAGTAATAAAGAGTTGGTTAAACACATTGTAATTGGTGTAGTAGGCATTTTGATTGTTGTTGGTGCAATTATTGGAGCATTTTTTGTTTCATGGTCTACTGGTTTATTTTGTTTGATTGGTTATCCTGTTCTATACTTCGCAGGATTTTGTAGAGGATGGTTTTGCAGAGTTGCTTCAATTCTAAAGCAAATGTCTGATTATCTTATGAAAAACTTTGGTGACATCCTCAAAGGTAAAACCTTAGATATGTCTGTGACAGATGATGGTAAGGTTGTGGTTTTTAAGGCGGGTAAAAAAACCAAGACACCTGATAAGAAAAAAGAAGTAGTGAAAAATACTAAAAAGGAGGATTAAATCCTCCTACAGGCTGATTAGTTTAATGGTAAAACAGTTGTATTGTAAACAACATTTGTGGGTTCGATTCCTACATTAGCCTCAAATTAAACTTGAAGAATGTATGGAAGAGAATATTGATGTTACTGCACTCAGTAATTTGATGAGATTGATAAGATATTGTCCTTACAAATCAATAATGAGAGCAATTAAAAGAGGTCATATAGCACCCAATGATATGACAGTGCCTAAGAGACCTTTTAATAATAGAGGTAATACCTGTACAAGAGGTAAAGATAGCAGAGAAACAAACACTTATAAAAAGAAATGTTATGAGGGAATTAAGCAAAGATTCAATAGAGAGTCAGTATAATGATGAACCTGTATATTACTGCAAGAATTGTTTATCACTTTACATTGTGAGTCTTGATGCTTTTAATCCTGATGAAGGTTGCTATTGTGAGAATTGTAGTAAAACTGATATAGGTATTACTGATATATTTAGTTATAGAGAATTATATTTTAATAAATATCATAAATATCCAGAAGAATAATTTTTAAATTTTAAATAATATGGAAGAGAACAAAAAGAAAACTGTTGAAAAGAAGCAAGAGGCTCCTAAAGCAATTGAAGTAGAGAAAGTACAAGCAATGGTAGAGCAGTATAATACCAATATTCAAAAGGCTGCTCAAGAGATTCAAAGACTGAATCAGTTGCTTGCTGATAGAACACTTGATTACTTCTTTAAGGTTATTGAGCACAGTGATGTATTTGACCCTGAGTTTGTTAAATATGCAACTTCTGTTATTACTCAAGCATTGACTCCTAAAGCACCTGAAGAGAATACTGAGGAGAATACTGAGGAGGAAAGTAAGTAAACAGTATGAATAGAATAGCCGATAGTGTAATCCCTATAAAGACTTCTTTTACAGGATTCTTTGAGGCATGGCTTGACTCTACTTATCTTTTGTTGCATAAACTCACTGCTAAAGAAAGGTCTATTATGGCTGTTTTCTTGAGAAAACATTATGAGTTAAGTCAAAAGATTAATGATGAGGCTATTTTAAGTAGAGTACTTTTGGATGAAACTACCAAACTTCAAGTAATAGAAGAGTGCAATATCAGTAAAGGACAATTACAAGTTGCTATTGCTCAGTTTAAAAAGAAAGGCTTGATGGTTGGTGGTAAAATAGCCCCAAAATTAATTCCTGATAGAGAGGCTGTTGAAAGAGGGGAACTTAGGTTGTTGATTGTTTACAAATATGACAAAGAACCAGACAATACTGAGGGCATCTCTTAAATTGGGACTTCCTTATGATTATGTTCTTAGAGTGTATAGGGCATATTGGAAATTTAATAAACAGCATATTGCATCTTTACCACTTAAAGAAAAGATAACAGAGGAAGAGTATGATAGTTATAAGCACAGTGTAAGTTTACCTTATTTAGGTAAACTTTACTGTACTTTTGACAGACTAAAGAATATGCAAGAAAGTTATGAAAAAAATAGTAGTAAAAGAGATTAGACCTTTGTTTACTACAGTAATTGTTACTGAAGATTGTTGGGAAGATGATTGGATTGAAGATGGTATTGTAATGGCACGTAAAGGTGACATGAAAGACTATCAGAAAGTAATTGCTGTAGGGCACACCTGTAATGAGGTTAAAAAGGGAGACCTTGTTAAAATAGATTTACAGAGTTACATGGTACCTATGTATAAAGATAACTCTATTAAGAATGACATGATGGGCCAGGAAAATGTAGTTACTTATAGAGTACCAAAAGTAATGATTGACGGTAAGAGATATAATAAACTTACTGAAAGAGATATAGACTTCATTGTAGAGAAGTTTGATGAGGAAGATATTGATGATAGTTCAGAAGTAATTATCACAGAGTAATAGGTTTAACAGTCCCTGCTTTTATGAGTGGGGACTTATTTTATTTATATATGCACATTATTGAAATAGTTGATTATAATATACAGTTGACTGAAGAGGCTATGATGATTAGACCTATCAGAGAATTATGGAACTCTGATAGAAGCAAAACAAAAGAAAGGTTTATGCAGCAGGCTTCAGTATTGTATAATATGGCAGACCCTAGAACATCTTATAACTTTATATTGGATGAAGATGAGAGACTACAGGCTATTATAGAGCAAGAGGGATTGCCTAAGAATTTTAAGATAGATGAGAAATTACAGAAAGCGATAGATGCTTATAAGGCACATACTATGACTTCTTCTTTGTTACTTTTAAGGAGGGCACAAAAGAGTGCAGATAAGTTAGGTAAGTTCCTTGAAGATGTTGATTTTACTGCTACTGATGATAAAGGTAAATTATTGTTTCCTATCAATACTGTAGCAAGTGCTATTAAACAGATACCAAGCATTGTTAAAGACCTTCAAGAGACAGAGAAGATGGTAACAAAAGAGATTGAAGAAACAGGAAGAACACGTGGTGGAGATACTGGAAAATCTGTTTTTGAAGATGGTTTTAATGTCTTTAAGTGATAGAATATGGAGTTATTGTGTAATGAATTTCAAACACCTATTAAAGACTTGAATCTAGAAAGATATTCAAAAGAGATTCAGGATTCCTTCTTTGACTTCATTTATAATGTACCTTTCATAAGAACTCTTACAAGCGCAGACAGAAAAAGAGCAAAGGATTTACAAAGAGACAAAACAGGTAAAATTATTGTAGATATAACTCAACCTCATATATTAGAGGATATGGATTATTTTAGACCTGCTGCAAGGTATTATGAACAAAATGGTTGTTATACTAAACTTAGACCCAACAATAATCCTAATAGCGAGTTTGGTAAATGGTTTAAAGAAGAATTAAATAGGTGCTATAATGGGTATGTAAGAGAAAGTGATGGAGAGTGGATTCCAGGTGATTACTATTTCTTTCTCAACTATTGTCCTATGCTTGTAGCACAAAAACAAGACAAAAATAAGAAAAGAGCAAATCGTGTGTTAAGTTTTCCTTCGGTATGGGATGGACACTATTTAAAATTTCACTATTTAGAACAAGCAAGAAATAGTGGCAAGCACGCACTAGAATTAGCATCAAGACATAAGGGAAAATCGTTTTGTGCTGCTGCAATGCTTTCTAAAAGATTTGTGGCAGGAGAATCCTGGGAGGTTAATCAAAAAGTTACTTGTTATGCCACAGCAGCGTCAAAAGGATATTTGACAGGTGGCGACCAAACTTTGGATAAATTCTTATATGATATAGACTTTTTGGCAAAAACAACACAATTCCCAAGAAAAAGACTCATAAGTACATTACAGAATATGCAATGGATTATGGGTTCTCAAGACCTTATAACAGGAGCAAGAACTGGAACTCTTAATGCTGTTGTTGGTGTAACATCTAAAGACGATGAATCTAAGTTGAGAGGCACAAGAGGTGTATTATATATTATAGAGGAAGCAGGCAGTTTTCCAAGGTTATTACAACTCTGGGGCAATATGCTTCCTTCTGTAGAGGATGGAGATGATGTATATGGCCTTCTGTTTGGTTATGGCACATCTGGTGATGATTTATCTGACTTCTATGCTATGTCTGAGATGATGTATCATCCTACTGGTTACCATGTTTATGGTGTTAAAAATGTATATGATTTTGAAGGTAAAGCACCTCAAGACTTTGCTTTCTTCTTCCCTGGTTATTTAAACAGGTCTGGGTGTTATGATAATAATGGTAATTCTGATGTAACAAAAGCATTACTCGAAATTATTATAGATAGAAATCAGTTAAAGTATAATTCTACAGATTTAAATGCAGTAACAAAGAGAACTGCTGAAGTACCAATTGTACCTCAAGAGGCTATATTAAGGACTACAGGAAATATATTCCCAACTGCTCAATTGACAGAAAGATTGTGTGAATTAGATTCTACCCCTTCTATTTTTGATGACATTTATATAGGAAATTTGATTCAAAAAAGTGACGGTACTATAGAATTTACTCCTACAACAGACATGCCAATTAGAAATTATCCCTTACAAGACAATAAGGATAAAGGAGCGTTAGAAATATATAATATGCCTCAAAAAGATGCTTCTGGTAAGATACCTTACAATAGATATATTGTAGGTTTAGACCCTGTTAACAATGACCAAGCAGATACTGCTTCATTATCATCAATGTTTGTCTTTGATTTATTCACTGATAGAATTGTAGCAGAATACACAGGAAGAACTGACTATGCAGATGATGCTTATGAATTGACTAGAAAGTTGTGTATATTCTATAATGCTACCTGTTTGTATGAGAATAATATTAAAGGACCTTATGCTTATTTTAGCACAAGGAGGTGTCTCCATTTGTTAGCAGATACTCCAGAGTACTTGTTTGACAAGCAGATAATAAAAACAAGAGGTTTTGGCAATACAGCAAAAGGTTTTAATGCTACAAAACCCGTCAATAACTACGCAGATACTTTAATAAGAGACTGGTTGTTAAAACCAATTACAATAGAAGTACAAGAAGATGGAGAATTTGAACAGAAAGTGGTTCCTAATGTCGCTCTATTAAAGAATAGAGCATTACTTAGAGAGTTGATTGATTACAATCCTGCTGGGAACTTTGATAGAATCAGAGCTCTAGGTGCAGTAATGCTTTACAGGGGCCAATTCATAGATATGTACGAGGGTGATATGAGTAGAGCAATAGAAGATGTTGAAGACCCAGCATGGGATGATGACTACTTTAAGGCTTATGACAGCATATAATTTTTTATTATGCAATAAATATAATTTTATTATGGGACTTGTGTAAATGAAAAATTTTATGTAATTTTGTGTAAAATTAATATGTAAATATGAATAGTATTCTAACTAACAAATTTCCTGCCCAACAATTACCTTTTTCACAAAAAGGTAAGAAATGGAGAAAAGAGTGTGTAGACTATGCTGCTAACCATTCTTTTTGGACTGATAGTGCAGTTAGAAATTCTGTCATTCATAAGAAGATAAATTATAAACTCTATAATGGTCAGTTGGATATGAGCGATGTTGCAAGTGTCATCAATCCTACTAACCTTGATTCAAAATTTGTACCAGATAAAATACAACATTATCCTATAATGAACCCAAGGTTGAGAGTTCTTACAGGAGAAGAGTCTGACAGAGTATTTGATTATAGAGTTGTAGTTACTAATCCTAATTCAATATCAGAGATAGAGAATCAGAAAAAAGCATTGATACTACAGCAATTACAGCAAGAGGTAGAAAATACTTCTCAAAGTGATGATGAGTATCAGCAAAGAATAGCAGACCTTAGTAAATACTATTCTTATGAATATCAGGATTTCAGGGAGTTAAGAGCAAATGCTCTACTTAATCATTATAGTAAGGAAAACAATTTTAAACTCTTGTTTAATAAAGGATTTGAGGATGCTCTTATTACAGGTGAAGAACTCTATATGTGTGATATAGTAGGTGGAGAACCTGTTATAGAAAAACTCAATCCTATGAAAGTAAGAGTAATGAGGTCAGGTTACTCCAGTAATATTGAAGATGCTGATATGATTGTGATGGAAGATTATTGGAGCCCTGGGAGAATTATAGATACTTACTATGATGTACTTACTGAAAAGGATAGAAAATATATAGAAGAATTAGTACAAAGTACATCTGGTGGAGATGTAGATGAAAATGGTAATCTTGATGAAAGAAATGGCTTTATTAATTTAGGAATGAAGTTTGATGTTATCAAAGATAAGGATAAGATAAGAGAAATTTTTGGTCAAGTATCAGAAATGGAGGCTTCTTCTCCTTATGACTTTAATGGTAATATCAGAGTTATGAGGGTATTTTGGAAATCAAGAAGAAAGGTTAAAAAGGTAAAATCTTATGACCCTGAAACAGGAGAAGAGCAATATGACTTTTATCCTGAAACCTACATTTGCAATAAAGCAATGGGTGAAACTGAAGAAACCATGTGGATTAATGAAGCATGGGAAGGTACTAAAATTGGTAATGATGTTTATGTAAATATTAGACCAAGACCTATACAATATAATAGACTTAGTAATCCTTCAAGATGCCATTTTGGTATTGTAGGTTCTATTTACAATACTTGTGATGGTAAGCCTTACTCTTTGGTAGATATGATGAAACCTTATAGTTATTTGTATGATGCTGTACAAGACAGACTTCTTAAGGCATTAGCACATAACTATGGTAGATTGCTTGAACTTGATTTAGCAAAGAAGCCTGATTCTTGGGAAATGGATAAATGGCTATACTTTGCGAGAAGAGATGGCTTGTATATTACCAACAGTTTCAATGAAGGTAAGAAAGGGGCTGCTACAGGTAAAGTTGTAGGTGGTATGAATAATGCTTCAAGAGGTGTTATTGATGCTGACCAAGGTAATATAATACAACAATATATTAACCTACTTGAGTTTATTAATCTTAAGATGGGTGAACTTGTAGGTATTAGTAAGCAGAGAGAAGGTCAAATCTCTAATAGAGAGACTGTTGGTGGTGTAGAAAGAGCAACACTTCAATCCTCTCATATTACTGAATATCTATTCCTTACACACGATGATGTAAAGAAGAGAGTACTTGAGTGTTTTCTTGAAACTGCTAAAATAGCAATGAAAGGAAGAAATAAAAAGTTTAATTACATTCTTCCTGATAATTCTAAGTACTTGATGAATATTGATGGTGATGAGTTTGCTGAAAGTGATTATGGTCTTGTAGTAGATAGTAGTAGTCAGTCTCAAGAATTGAAACAAAGACTTGATGGGTTGGCTCAAGCAGCAATGCAAAATCAAACAATTGATTTCTCTGCTTTAATGAAATTGTATAATTCTTGCTCACTTGCTGAAAAACAAAGAATGATTGAAAACAGTGAGAAAGAGGTACAACAAAGAGTACAACAACAGCAACAGGCTCAACTTCAAGCACAACAAGAAGCAGCACAAATGCAACAACAAACACAGATGGCTGAAATTCAAGCAAAAGATGTTATCAACCAAAGAGATAATGAGACTAAGATTGAAATTGCTTTAATACAAGCACAGTCAAATAATCAAAATGAAGGATATGATTTATCCCAAGTTGATACTGAAATGAAGTCTCAAGAGTTGATGGCTAAGATGAAAGAGATGGATGAAAGACTCAGGCTTGATACAAGAAAACAAGACCATCTTGAACAAATGGATAAAGCAAGACTTGCTTTTGATAAGGATAAGGCTGCTAAAGATTTTGAAATAAAAAGGAAACAGGCTAATAAAAAACCTGCAAGCAAATGAAAAAATTAAGTAATTTCCTTTTCATATTGTCAATATATATTCTATCTTTTGTAGGATGCAAGGTACAAGAACCTTGTATTCCTATAGAAGTAGTTAGAGACAGTATAAGAACTGAATATAAACTTGATTCAGTGTACTTTTATGAAAGAGACTCCGTTTATTTAGATAGAACAAAAGATACAATTTATAAAGAAGTTTTTAAGTACAGATATAAAGACAAACTTATATTGAAGCATGATACAATCTATCAAGACAGGAAGATTGAAAATACTCAAATCGTTAGGTATGTACCTAAATTTTATAGTGTTTGTACTTGGGGATTTTTTATTCTGTTACTTTGTGTGATAGGATTAACAGTATTAAAAATAATAATTAAAATTTACATTAAATGATGCTAAGTATGGGAGAGTGTTTATTTATGTATGGAAACAGTTATAATTACAACTCTGATTAGTACTGCTGCTGCTGGTATTTCTGCTTTGGTATCTTGGTTCCTTAGCAAGAGGAAATATAACAGTGAAGTTGAAAATTCAAACATTAAAAACATGAAAGAATCGTTTGAATTTTACAAAAGTATTTTAGATGACAACAAAAAAAGAATAGATGAAGAACTAGCCAAGATAGCGTTTTTAGAAAAACAATTGTCTGACCAACAGCAAGAAATCACATCTATGAAAAATCAAATGCTTGCTGTATATGGTCAGGTGTGCTTAAATTTTAAGTGTATGGAAAGAATACCTTATGATGATAAAGACAAAAATAAAGCAAAAGAAGTCTCTGTAAAAAAATAAAGAAGTTAATAAAATTAAAAATATAAATAAGTAATATGATAACAGTTGCTGAAATTTTATTCTCTGTTACAGCACCTACTGTTTATAGAGATGGTATTTTTTGGTACAATCCTGAGGCGAAAACACTAAAAGTTTTTGAAGGTGGAAGATGGCAAGATGGTCCAAGTGCTACATCAGAAACTGAAATAGAAGACGTTAAGGCAAGACTTGATACTCTTGAAAGTAAAAAGAGTCTTTCGTTTAGTATAGTGAGTGAACTGCCAGCAGTAAGTGCAGCAGATGAAAGTACTATCTATTTCAAGACTATTGCTGGTGCTTCTGGTAATAATACACACGAAGAGTATGTAATAGTTACAGTAAACAATGAAAAGAAATGGGAGAAGATAGGTCTTGCTGATGTAGATACAAGTAATTTTATGAAAGCAGATGGTAGTAATTATTCTGCTGTGCAAAAGACTTTGGTTACTCCAGGTATTACAGGAGTTACTTGGGCTGCTACTAACGCAAGTGGTACAGCAGTAACAACTACAGGTTGGGGTGCTAGTGTACAAGTTGAGCCTGGCATTACTGTTACAAGTTGTAAGGCTAAATTCACTAATCCTACTCCTAACTCTTCTCAAGCATCTCCTACAAGTTGTAGTGGTGATTTTGGTACAATCCTTCCTGCTGTTGGTGGCACTTCTGCTGAGAAAACTATTATGACAAATGTTACAAGTAATACTACAAAAACTGTAACATTCTATAAACCTAAATCTGGGTTGCTTGTAAGTGGTGGCGCGGTAGTTCCTGCTTCAGGTTCTGATTCAAAATCTAATAGTGTGTCAATCACTTTTACAAATAAAGTTTATTGGGGTATTCAACCTACAAGTAAATTACTCACTGCTGCTGAAGTTATGGCAATGAGTAAGGGATTTGCTGGTTCTGCTGCAATAGGAAATAAAGATTTTGCTTGTACAAACCATTATACTTATCTTGTAGTTCCCAATACTTATGCTACTCCTACTATTAAGTTTGGTGTAAACTCTGTAACTTGGGATAATAAAGGAACAGTTGATGTAGTTAATTCATCTGGTAGTACAGTTACTTATAAAGTATTGGTAAGTAAACAACCTTATGAGAGTAAAATAACCTTTAATTTTAGTTAATATATGGCAACGCTTTTAGCAGATTATATTGAAAACGCAAATAGCAAATACCCCTCTCATCTTGATACAAATGGTAAAGGTGGTTACGTAGTATTTGCTACAGAAGCAGATAAAGATGCCAGTAAATTTGCAACAACAAAGAGAAAAGAAGGGATGCTCTGTTATGTTGTTGCTACAAAGAAAACATACAGATGTCAAGCAGACCTTAGTTGGAAAGAGGAGACTACTACAGTAGACACTACAGGATTAGTAAAAGATACTGCTAACATTAATCTTTTGTATGGTGAGGGCACTGGTGCAAAAAGATTCACAAAAAGTCTTTCTGCTGTACTTAATGATACTGATGGAAAGTATGATTTTGTTACAGATATAGGTCTTGATGAACTAACAAAAGCTGATTTTGGTTTTGATGATTTTGAGGGAAGTTTTGGCAATAGTACCCGTATACTTGTTAGTGGGCATTGTTTGAAGAACTTTTATCAAAGTTTAGTAAAATCAAGTGTACCCGACAATAATACAAATACACAATCAGTACCTACTGTAAAAGCAGTATACGATTTTGTAGATACAGGATATGCAAAATCAGATACATATACTCTTACAGTAAAAGGAGCAAGTGGTAATAGTAGTGTATCACTTGATGATATTAATGCTGGTACTACTATACTTGTAGGCAGTGATGCTCTTACTTGGGGTAATATAACAGGTAAACCTTCAACATTTTCTCCTGCTACTCATACTCACACAAAGAGTCAGATTACTGATTTGACTATTCCTACAACACTTAAGAATCCTACTACTTTAACTGTTAGATTTAATAACGGTGATACTGTTGGCACTAATAGGTTTGTATATGATGGTAGTAGTGAAGTGATACTTAATATAACCCCCGATAGTATAGGAGCCGCATCTACACAAGAGGTTAATCAAATGGCTAGTACAATAGGTACTAAAATGGATGATACTGATGTTATTGGTGTTCTTAGCAGTGGTGGTGTAAATCAACTTACTTTTGGTGACTTGGAATGGCAAGATGCTGTTAGTGATGGGTCATCAGCTCTTGTTTTAAAGAGTGGCTTAACATGGGCAAACATTGGGAATAAACCCACTACTTTTACTCCTAGTACACATAGTCATACTATAAGTCAAATCACAGACTTTCCTACTATACCTACTGTACCAAGTTCATTAAAGAATCCTCATACCATTAAAATTAGTCTTAGCGGTGGTACTACTGAAGGGACTAATTTGGTAACTTATGATGGCAGTGTAGAGAAACAATTAAATATTACAGCAGTAGGTATTGGTGCAGCAGCAAGTTCTCATACACATGCTATATCTAATATAACAAATCTACAAACAACACTTGATGGTAAACAAGCCACTTCAAACTTGTCTACTTCTGTTACTACAGATAAAACAAGTGCTACAAAATATCCTTCTGTAAAAGCAGTATATGACTTTATAGATGGTGAATACGCAAAAAGTGACTCTTACACTCTTAAAGTAAAAGGTGCAAGTACTACTGCTGATGTTACTCTTGATGCTATCAGTAATGGTACTACAGTTCTTGTAGATAGTAATTCTCTCACTTGGAATAATATTAGTAATAAACCTAGTACGTACACTCCTGACACACACACACATACAAAGAGTCAGATTACTGATTTTCCTGCATCACTCAAGAACCCTTCAAGTATCATTTTGACTCTTAATGGAGGCACAACAGAAGGAACAAATAAGTTTACTTATGATGGTAGTGCTGCAAAGACTATAAATATTACAGCAGCAAATGTAGGTGCTCTAGCATCTACAGCAGTTAGTGCTTGGGCTAAGGCTTCTACTAAACCTTCTTATGGTATAAATGAGATTACAGGCACAATAGAAACAGCTACATCATCTACTGCTGTTACACTTACTTCTAATAAATTGTGTATTGTATCTGATACGGTAGAAACACTTACAATTACTAAGGGTACAGACATTCCTGGTATTGCGAATGAATATAAATTTCAGTTTACAGCAGGAACATCTTGTACAGTTGAATATGATGGTTTTGGTACAATTAAATGGCTTGATGGTGAGGTTCCTACTTTTACTTCTGGTAGAACTTATGAGATTTCTATATTGAATGGTTGTGGTGTATGTGCTGAATTTTACACAGCGTAAACTTTTTTAAATACAAATAGGTAAGTTTTTATAAATATGAATAGAAGATTTTTATTGAAAATTGCAGGTGGAAGTGCAAGTAATAATTACGGTGAGTTGTATATAATAAATAATTTTTATGAAAGTAATTTAATAAAAGATACAAATATCGCTAATAATTACTTTTTTGTAAGTACTACCCCTCAAGCTGCAACATTTGATGGGATGCCTTGTAAAAAACTCCAATTCGGATTAAGAGATAATAAAGGAAATATAATTAAAAATACCACTACTATTGCTCCAGATGGTTTTACTGATTTATTTACTATACCAAATACTGTAGATGTTGGCCTGGAGGGTTCCTCATTAGGAGACGATTTTTTCCAGAACGGTAAAATTAAAATCACATCAGTTTTAGATACTCAGCTGAACGCAGTATATTTATATAATAATCCAGAGTTTTATATTCCAGCAGGTGTAAACATTTCGTATAACGACTTAGAGAGTGTTATTAGCATCATATTTACTCAAGATGCTTTTACTGACATTATAGTTAATGGTGATTATGTTTTCTCAAAATGCCCCCTCTTAATACCAGATGGTGAGAGTTTTAGTACTATTAGTACATGTATAAGCCCATATTATAGTAACACAAAGTACTATCTTAATGAAGGGGATGATAGTGTTATGCCAATATTTGTTGAAAATACTGATGGATTTGATGAAGCCTTTCAAAAAATAATAGCGATAAATGATGCTTTTTGTCTTGTAAATCAAGGTGGTAACGAATGTCCAATGCCTTTTGATTTAAATATACAATTTGATTCTAATAATACTCTAAAAGATTTATTTAAAGAGCAGACAGCTCCAATTTTATATAGTACACAAACTGGTGAAAGGGCAGAATTATCTGATGGCTACTTTGCATATTACACACCATCTTATCTTCAGGTTAGTTCTAATGCAACAGTAGGCATTTATATTGACAATGACAACAAAAAAGCAGGAATAGCAATATTATCAGATTTACAGCCTAATTTAGATCCTAATAGTCTTTTAAGCAGAGTACGTATTGTAATTACAAGCGCAGAGGAAGGTAAAGTGTATTGGTTCAGTCCTACTACGAATGAATTACAAGGTCAAGGAATAGAATCTGAAATTATATCAGGTGAAGCTGGCAACTTTTTTATGAGTCTCTTTCCAGAATTGCCTTATGCAGTTACTGTAAGATTGTCAGAATATCAATCTCAAGAGTTGTATACGATAGTAACACAAAGTAATGATATTAATGTCTACATTATTGATGTAGACAGTACTGAATCTCCTACTGAATTAAACACTGTAACTACAATAGAAGGAACAAAAAATCAAGAGGCGGATGGTGATGATGGAAATACTTGGTTTTTTTATGAAGGAAGTAATATACACCATACTATGTATTAATCAACATGTGTGTTAATTGTTGTTAAATTTATACAAACCTCTTGTATGTATCAATTATTTTTCATACCTTTGTATATCATTAAATGAATTAAAAGATATGAAGATTAATTTAACATTGAAGAGATTGGCTAAAACAGATAAGTACACAGAAGGTAAACTCTACCTCAATGGGGTTTACTTCTGTGATACTTTAGAGCCTTTTGATAGTGGGCTTACTCAAAACGATGCTGTCAATATAATTGAAGAAGAAAAGAAATTACATAAGATAAGTATTCCTTCAGGTAAGTATAAAGTGATACTTAACTATTCTGCAAGGTTTAAGAAAGTGTTACCTTTACTTATAGGAGTAAAGGGATTTACAGGAGTAAGAATACATGCAGGCAATACAGTAGAAAACACTGAAGGGTGTATTCTTGTAGGTATGAAGTTAAAAGATAACTATATAACATACTCAAGAGTACACATAGACTCTCTAATGAGTAAGTTAAAAGGAAATGATTGCAGTATAACTATTAAATAATAAGATTATGGGAAAGGTTAAGACTGTTGTAAAGAAAGCAGTAAATAAAGTAAAGAACAGCAATGCTGCAAAAAAGTACAAGGAAGCAGTTAATAAGTTTGCCAAAAGATTACCAGGTCCTAATGTACCTCCAGCAGGAGTCATTCAATCACCTACACAAAGATACAAATGTGGTGGACGTCTTAAAAAGTGAGTATAAGATATTCTTAATCCTATTGAAATACATACCATTCATATTGTCAGTTAGTTATTTTCTAACCACAATACTTGAAATACATGGTATAGATACAATGTGGTTAAGTGTCTTTGCAGGAATAGGATTTGTACCAGCAATTTTTATTTTACTATTATCTTATATATTCAGGTATTGTGTATATCATAGGATGCCTGTATATTATGTAATGTTGAATAATTTTGTGAATTGGTTAGTCTACGCTTATGATTTTAATATGTCAATTTGTATGTATTTCTCTTGGTTTATGGTTATTACTGCTGTATTTTGCATAATAACAACAATATTATATTTAAACAATAAGAAGAAACATGTCGTTACTACAAATAATAAGAAACGAATTAGTAAAAATAATTGACAATATAGATACTGGAAATTCAAATCTATCAGATGATGAGATGACTGATGTACTTAGTATATTGAAAAAGTATACTGATAAAGATACACATTTAAGTAAATATCAGGCTTGTGGTTATCTACACATTAGCAGAGCAACATTTGATAATTTAGTTAAAGAAGGAAAACTACCTAAAGGAATTAAGCAACAAGGATTTAAAGAATTGTCTTGGTTGAAGAAAGATTTAGATAGTTTTCTTTCACATAAAATAGAAAAGAATAAAATTAATATTTAATATACAAATGGTTAAAGTATTATTTAATACACCGTTACCAACTCCCCCCCTAAATAAAATTTATTATAGGACAATCGATAATGAAATCATGCCTTTTGATGAGTACGAAACAAACCCAAGCAAATATTTAGGAGCCAATATAATAAATCATTCTTACAATCAGGAATTAAAATGCTTTGAGATTGTGTGTAGTTCTACGATAGTATCGTTTTATGATATGATATTCTTTAATGTTGATGGCAAAATATCTCAGATTTCATTTCCTGATTCGATTCAATGTTGTTATTTTAACAGTAATAATCAAATTAATTATCTTAATTTAAATACAAGCAATTTGAAAGAATTTATTGGTTTTGATTTAACGATGTCATTTAATGGTGTTATGAAATCCTTTCTTCAAAGAATAAATAAAAAAGAAAATGGATTTATGTATTATAAAGACATTTTAATGGGATTCATTGGCGACACTTTAGATGATACATTTAGTGTAAAAGAAGGTACTAGATTTATCTGCCAGGACGTAATAAATCCAACAATAAATTGTACGAGAACCAAACTTATTACTTTACCAAGTACTGTGAGATGTATAGATGAAAACTCTTGTATCGCTACGACTGAATATGGGAGGTTTGATGTTAGTGATTGTAAAAATATTAAATGTTGTGCTCTCAACCTTGGTACAGTTTTACCTGGAGTAATTACTAAGGAAGAACAGGGGCTAAACGTTTTTGAGTTGGGAGATTGTTTTGTAACAGTTACAGGAACTGTTGGTGATGGTGTAACTTCATTGCCAGTAATCACAAATGCAAAATATTATAGCTTATTTAGTTTATATAGTTTTAGTAATACAAATAATAGTGTGACAAGCATACAGCTTTCGCATAATGCTTTGGAGTTGTATGGTAATGCAATTAGTATGCCTTCAGTCTCTAATGTAAACATTACAATTCCAAAAAGTGTCACTTATATAGGAACACAAGAATTTGGGGACAACGCTACCCTTAACTTTTTATCAGCAACCCCGCCCATAAGTTCTTATTTTAATGGTGTTACTAAAATTATAGTACCAAAAGGCTGCAAAGCAGTATATGATGCTGCACCAGGTTTTTGTTGTTATACTGATATTATTGAGGAAGCGTCTTAATTTTTTGTAACACATTACTAAATATACAAATACCTAATTGCTTAATTCTTAAGTAGTTAGGTATTTTTGTTTTTGTATATTAGTAATGTTAGTTATAAATCAGATATTATACTTACCTTTGCACCAAGTTTAAGGCCTAAACTTGTTTATGTTTAATTATTTAAAATTTAAAATTATGGCAGAGGAAAGTAAAACTTATGTCTTTGATTCCCCCAGAGGTAACAATCAGTTAGACCCTAATATGTTGTTTGCAATGATGAACAATGGTAATGGTGGTTTTGGTGGTAATGGTAACTGGCTGTGGGTAATCTTCTTATTCTTCCTTTATGGTTGGGGAGGTAATGGCATGTTTGGTAGAGGTAATGGTAGTGGTCTTGCTAATGAAATCAATAATGATTATGGTAGAGGTTTGCTTATGCAGGCTATCAATGGTAATGGTACTGCTATTTCTCAGTTAGCAAGCACACTTAATTGCAGTGTTAATGCTATCCAAAATGCTATTGGTCAAGTACAGTCTAATATACAGGCTGTGGGTAATCAAGTTGGTATGAGTTCTCAAGCAGTTGTTAACTCTATACAGAGTGGTAATGCTGCTTTAGCAAGCCAACTTAGTCAGTGTTGCTGTGATAATAAACTCTTAATAACCACACAAGGTTATGAGAATAGAATTTCAGCAGGTGAGAATACAGCACTTTTGGGTGCTAAAATTGATGCTCAAACTACAGCACTCAACAAAGAGTTCTGTGCTATTAGAGAAAGAGAAATGCAAAGTAAGATTGATTCATTGCTTGAGAGAAACTCTACATTAGAATCTACTATCAGTAATGCTAATCAGACTGCACAGATTCAATCTTATATAGCAAGTGTTATCAATCCTTTGGTTGCTGATGTTGCATCTATTAAGGCTGCTCAACCTCAGACTGTACCTGTTCAATATCCACAATTAACTGCTGTACCTACAGCAAATCTGTATGGGTATGGTATTAACACAGGCTCTATTTGGTCTTAAAGAAAGGAGGTAATTATGACTCCATTAAGATATTCAAATAGAAACGGTTTTCCTTGCATAGAAAGCACTGCTGCAACATTAACTACTACTGGATTGACTTATACTTTTAACAGACATCCTTATGTGAACAATTACTTTTATGGTGGTTTGTTTGTTAAGATAAGTGGCACTCCTACTGCTCCTACAACAGCAGTACCTGTATATTTCCTTACTCAAGGAAGTAACACTACAGAAGTATTAGATAAAAATGGTACAGCAATAACCACGGCAACTATTGCTGATGGTATTTATATTGCTTTTTATGACAGAGATACTAACAAATTACAATTGTTAAATGCTTAATTAATATTCATTATGTTTCAATCATTACGACCTAGTAGCCCTATTTATATACTACACAAAGGAGAAACACCTAAATTTGAAATAGGTTACATTACTAATGTATCAGCACCAAGAAACAAATATGGTGTTACAACTCCTTTTGCTACAAATCCACAAGAGATGATAGTAGATGTTACTGCTAAAGTAAGTGATACTGTTATTAATTATAATGGATTACCTGCAAATCTTGATATAGCAGATTCATTTGTAGGAGGTGATTCAATCACTATATCTGACAGTAAAGATGCTATGAACTCAGAATTACTTAATCTTAAAAAGAAAAGTGAGGACATAATTAATAGTGTTAATTTTCATAAAAAACTACTGAGTGATTATGAAAAGATAATATGTCAAGTCAACCCTGAAATTGCTGAGAAGCAATCTCAAAGAGATGAAATTGCCGCATTAAAGACACAAGTAAACTCTTTATCAAGTAATGTGTCAGAATTAGTAGAGGCTAACAGGCTGTTGATTGAACAACTAAAACAAAATAAAGTATGATGTGGGAAATAATTGAAAAAGGTAGAAGCCCCAGAGACTATAGAGACAGAGACTATAGGAACAGTAGAAGAGACTATAATGAGGATTATAGAATGGGTATGAAATACTCTGAAGACTATAAAGATGAAATTGAAGATGCTTATGCTTGTGGTTATGAAAAGGGCTACAAAGAAGGTAGAATGTCAGTTTCTGATTATGGTGAAAGAAGAATGGGTAGATAAGTTTAACTTGGGGAGTAAAGTATTGTACTTTATTCCCCTTTTATTTTATTATAATATGAGACTGGATAGTAATGAAAAAATGCCTTCAGGAATGAAAGATTATTTAAACTTTTATGGTTGGCACTTTAATAAGAAACTTTGTGACTTTGCTGTGAAACACATGACTATTAGTGATGGTGCTAAAGTAGAAGCAATTACTAAAGAAAGTATAGAACAAATGCTTGATAGATATGGTATTGTATTAGAGAAGTGTAAAGGCTATGATGCTGTATTTGTAGCAAATATGGCTAAAGCAGATTACTATGGCTCTTCAATACCAAGTGAAGATTATCTTGTAAGATTTATTAAAGACTACATAGATGACCCAGATGGCTATGATGGACTTCCTATGACTAGATACTTTGCTGATGTTATAGGTAAAGGTGTTGTTATAGATTGGGAAGATATGCTATGATTACTCAAGAGTTTTATCTGAAAGAATATGATTGGTCAGTTAAGATTTATTATGCTGTAGATACTTACTATACTGATGATATTCTTTCAGATTTACTTGAGTTAGACCCAAGTGCAAGTGAATACTTTAAGGCAAAGAGATTACTTGATGAATGTAGATATAATGAAGGATTTACATACACAAACTATTCTTTAAAGAGAACGCTTATTGTTATAGGTCTTACATCGTCTCCTGATGAATTTCAAGATGTATTAGAACATGAAAAAGGTCATCTTATAACACATATAGGAAAATATTATGAACTAAATCCTTATGGAGAAGAAATACAGTATTTATCAGGAAATGTTAGTAAAATATTGTTTAAGAAATCAAAGCAGTTTCTGTGTAAACATTGTAGACAAGGATATTTAGGAATTGAATAATACAATTTTATTATGTGTTTATAATAAAAATTATAATCAACTTGTAGGATTCAATCTTTTTATATAACTTTGTGAAAATTTTAAGGAGAAGTAAATATGGCAAGTTATCAAGTTGAAGGAATATTATCAGGACAAGAAGCCATTGCAGATTTGTTTAAGGGCTCTCCTGATATTGAAAATCCTGATGTTGAAGAAACACAGGAACAAGAACCAGATGAAAATGAAGTAATTACTGAGGATGAACAACATCCAGAGAGCGTAGGTAATGAAGAGCAAGATACAGAAGGAAAGGAAGAAGACCAACCTAAGGATATTAAGGGTGGTTCTTCTCCAAAAATATACTCTTCCATTGCCAGCCTTATGAGAGAGGATGGTACTCTTCCTGACCTTACTGATGAAGAAATTGATGGTATTACAGATGCTGAAACTCTTTATGCAGCAGTAAATAAACAAATTACTGCTAGTATGGAAGATAGAATTAGAAAAGCAGATGAAGCACTTAATGCGGGTGTAGAACCTTCTGTAATACAACAATATCAAAACGCAATAGATTCTTTAAGTTCCATTACTGAGGAACAACTTATTGCTGAAGATGATAATGGAGAAGCATTAAGAAAGAATCTTATTATGTTAGAGTTCACTAATAAAGGATTCAGTAGGGAAAGGGCAGAGAAAGAAGCAACCAAATCTTTTAGTGCTGGTACTGATATAGAAGATGCAAAAGAGTATCTTGAGAATCTGAAGAATTATTATAAGGACTCGTATCAAAAAGAAATTGACACACAGAAGAAGGCACAAGAAGAAGCAGAGGCTGAAACTAAAAAGAATGTTGAAACATTGAAAACTAATATGCTTGATAGTAAAAGAAAACTGTTTGGTGAATTAGAGATTGATAATGTTACAAGACAAAAGGCTTTTGACGCTTTAACTAAACCTACTTATAGAGGTAAGGATGGTAATTACCTTACTGCTGTGAATAAATACATTAATGAGCATCCTTTGGAGTTCCAAGAAACTATAGGTCTGATTTACCAAATGACAAATGGATTTAAAGAAGTTGGAAGTCTGTTTAAGGGTGCTGTAAAGAAAGAAAAGAAAAAGGCTATCTCTGAATTAGAAACTGCTATTCAAAACACTCAAAGAAATAGTGCAGGTGTACTTGATTTGGGATTCTCAAAAGATTCAAATGCTAATTTTAAGGGATGGGACTTTGCAGATGTTTAAGACTTTAACTTTTAAATTAGAAATAAAATGGCTGGAAAATTAGGTAAATTTCAAGCAGCAGCTTTTCAAGGCTGGGCTTCAGAGGTTACTAAACAAAACCACTTGGGGTATTTTATGCAACTCCACCCCCAAAAGGCTACCAATATAATGGTACAACTTTTGGCTGTAAATAGAGGTAAGACTTTGGATGCTTTCCTCTCTCAATTCTCTGTTAAAGAGTTTGAAAATGACCATGATTATACATGGGATATTATTGGCTCGTCTAGAAGAAACATTCCATTGCTCTATGCTATTGATGAGAATGGTAATAAAGTAACAACCTCTACTACAACTATGGTAGGTAAAGGTAAAGCACCTTTTGAGGTTGTATTTGGTGAGGATTGGTTCTTTGATGGTGAGGTAATCATGGGTGAACTTAATGAGGTTTATCCTTTGAGAATTTTGGGTCCTGCTAAGTATAGAGGAACTACAGTTTCTTATACTGTAGAATTGATGGGTAATGTAATGGGAGGTATGGACCCCAAACAATTGCTTCCTGGTAAGAAATTTTCTTATGACTATGCACCTGTTGCACGTGGCCTCTCAAGAGAGGTGGGCGGGGTGAGACATGTAGCACCTGCTTCTATGAGAAATGAGTTTACTACTATCAGATTGAAAGATAAACTCTCTGGTGATATGTTCAATGAGAAGATTGCATTTGGTATTCCTATGGTAAGACAAATGGAATCTGGTAGGATGCAAGAGACCACTGAGACTATGTGGATGCATATTGAGAACTGGGAGTTTGAGAAAACTTGGTCTGAGTATAAGTCTAATGTATTGGCTTATGGTGTAAGTAACAGAAATATGAATGGTGAGTACACTAACTACGATAAGGGTGGTGAAGTCATCAGAATGGGTGATGGTATTTACAGACAGATTGAAGTAGCAAATACTCAGTATTACAATAAGTTTACTCTGGACTTGTTGGATGACATTTTGTATGATTTGACTACAAATGTTATTGGTATGGAGCAGAGAACCTTTGTTTTGAAGACTGGCCAAGTTGGTGCTATTAAGTTCCATAAGGCAGTAAAAGAAGAGACAAGTGGTTGGTTTAATATGGAGTTGGATGCTGCTGCTCTTGGTGCAGTTTCTAAGACTACATCTAAGTTGCATCCTAATGCTTTGAAGGCTGGTTATCAGTTTACAGAGTGGATTGCTCCTAATGGAATTAATGTTAAGTTGGATGTTGACCCATCTTATGATGACAATGTTAGAAATAAGATTATGTTGCAAGGTAAGCCTGCAATGTCTAGCAGATTTGACATCTTTGATATGGGTACCTCTAGAGAGGCTAATATCTTCAAGTGTACTGTAAAGAATAAACCCGAGGCAAGAGGTTATGAGTGGGGTCTTTACAATCCTTATACAGGTGAGTATGGTAATCCTAATATGAGCCATGCTGAGGATAGTGCTACAGTACATATTATGACAAGTTTGGGTGCTTGTGTTCTTGACCCAACTAGAACTGTATCATTGATTCCTGCTGTATTGCAAGGTTAATTAATTTAATAACATAGGGTATAAGGAGAGTATAAATGGCTCTCCTTATGCTCACTTTTTAGGAGAAGATAAAATGAAAGAAAGAGAACAAGAAAATGGGATTGTAAATCCCTTGAGAAATGAAACTTTAATCATCAGATTTATAGTAAAGCCAGGCTCTATTATGGAACCCCATCATGTATTGTATGGTGGTATGGCTGAGGGTGCTAAAAAGACTTTTACTGTACCTATTTTGGAATCTACAGGTACTTATGTTAATGTGCTTACAAATGAAGAAAAAGCATATTTTGAAAGTATCTATGATGTAGATATGGGTGCTTATAGAAAGAATGGTGTAAACTTTTGGGATAACTATAAGGTAGAACTGTCCAAAGGAGACAATGTATTGCACCTCACTGACCCTGATGATTATATTAAATATAAAGTTTTGCTTGCTAATAAGAACCTTATTTGTCCTTCACAAGAGGATTATGATGAGAGACCTTTGGCTACGTATCTTTATGTAATCACATCAGACCAAGCAGAACTTAAAAGAGCGACTAAGAAAAGAAACATTAAAGTTGAGTGTATTAAATGGGCAGGTAAGAACTCTGATGATTTTGCAATGCTTAAGACAGTATTGGAGATGCTTGATGGTAGGGCAGTATCTGATGATGCAAGTATTGAGTTTATTCAGAATGAGATTGATAAGAAGATTGAGGAAGATGCACAAAAGGTATATGATATTATCAATAATGATAAATTGCCTATTATGATTTTGTTGCAAAAATCTGTTGGTAATGGTCTTGTTGTTAAGAATGGTGATTTCTATTATTATAAGAATGATAAGACTAAAGTACCAATGTGTAGAGAAGGTGAAGACCCAACAATGGATAATGCAATCAAGTTCTTGCTTAATCCTAAAAATCAAGAGATGAAATTTGCTCTTGAGGCTCAACTGAAAAAATAAAATACTATGACAACTAGTGAGTTCTCTAATGAGTTTGATGTTCTCTATAATAACATCAGTAGTAATCAGGCTCCTGGTTTAGATGAATATGAGAAATCAGTATTTCTTACAAAAGCACAGAATGAAATTGTAAAGAACTATTTTACTGCTGAGAGTACAGGTAATACTATTAAGAAAGGTTTTGATGATACTGCAAAAAGACAAATTGATTTTTCAAATTTGATTGTTACAAGTATTCCTAATCTAGCAAGTAATCAAAATACTAGATTAGGTAATAATATTACAGAAGGTGATTCTAAATTTTATGAATTTCCTAAAGATACTATAGCAATTTTAAACGAATACATGATTGTTAATAGGGGAGGAAACACAATAAGACTTAGTGTAGTTCCTATTACTTATACTGAATATAACAGACTTATTTCAAAACCTTATAAGTTTCCTCTTAAGAACCAAGCGTGGAGATTAATTTCTTCTCCTGGAATTGCGCAAATCATTGTTGGTAACAATGATAACTTTATTAAGGCTCAAACTGGACCAAATACGTTTGCTGAAGGAGCGAGAGGCTATGAAATCAGATATGTAAAATATCCTCGGCCTATTGTTCTTACTGATTTGCCTACAGGATTATCGATTCATAATACAAGTATAGAAACAGGATGTGAACTTACAGAAGAAGTTCACGCTGATATTCTTCAAAGAGCAGTAGAACTTGCTAAAATTGCATATCAAGGAGATGTAGCATCTGTTACACAATTAGGAACCAGAGCAGAATAAGATAATTTATTATGACAACAGAAGAATTTTCCAATGAGTTTGATTCTCTATTAGATAGTTATTCAAAACAATTTGATTTTGGTACTACTACCACCACTACTACTATAGAATTGGATGAATACGAAAAATCAGTATTCCTCTCTAATGCTCAAGAAGCAATCTTAATAAGTTTGTATACAGGAAGACTTTCTGGAGAATCCTTTGAAAAGTCAGAAGAACTGAGAAGATATTTAAGCGGTCTTGTTAAAACATATACTGTAAATACTAAACTTAATTCAAGTTCTTATATAGGATTATCTAAGAACTCAAGTTTCTATAAACTTCCATCTGACTTACTTTTCATTACTTATGAATCTGTTACTATAGATGATAAAGATATGTGTTTTAATGGGGAAGATATTCCTGTTGTTCCTGTAACACAAGATGAATATTATAGAATTGCTAAAAATCCTTTTCAAGGAGCAAGTAATAGGAGAGTACTCAGACTTGATGTAGGTACTGATGCAGTAGAGTTAATTTCTAAATACAATATAGGTAGATACTTAGTAAGATACCTATCTAAACCAACTCCAATTATTCTAACAGATTTACCAACTGGTTTATCTATAGATAATATAAATAAAAAGACAGAATGTAAAGTTAGTCCTATACTGCATAGAACAATATTAGAAAGAGCAGTAAATCTTGCTATACAAAGTAAGATGCCTAAGAAAGCAGGACAATCTAATGTTTAATTTAATTTTTTTGAAAAATGGGTGTACAAACAAACCAAGTTAGACACATGTATGTGGCTAAAACAAACACAGCAGATGCTACCACTCTTGGTAACATTGAAGTAAAAAGTAATGGTGATAGAGTATGGCTTTTGTATCAAGGTCCTGCTGGTCCTATTACAAGTGATTATATCATCCCTGCTAATGGTGTAAAGGCTGCAAAATATACAGCAGCAATGATGAACAGACCTTTGAAGTCTGCAACTATTAAGTTGAATCAGAACATTAAAGAGGGTGGTAAAGTAGTTCCTGTACCTGGTCAGAACTATATTATCAGAGTAGCAATTAGTCAGTATATTGACATTTCGGATGAGAGTATTTACACTAAGTATGGTGTAGTTGCTGCTACTATTGGTATGACTGAGAGTAAGTTCTATGCTACTCTTGCAGTAAGTCTTGCTAAGAATTTCTCTAGAGAGATTAATAAGTTCTTCAAGATTGAGTTGGTAGGTGCTTCTGCTAATACTGAGGTTACTGCTGACAAGAAGGTAGATGACTTTACTGGTACTTATACTGGTGTTAAACTTACTGAATTGAAGCAAGATTGGGTAAGAGGTCTTACTCCTATGAAACCTGTTTACTTTAAAGTTTATGCAGATGACATCATGTATAATAATGATGAGGTTCCTGCTATTGAGGAAGTAGTTCTTCAAGATACTGCTACTGTAGTAGGTAATGGCTATGACCTTGCTGATACTGAGTACTTCTGCATGGGTGAAAGAGGTGACAGACTGAGAATGATGGGTTATCCTAATGTAATTCCTACTAAGTATATGATTGATGAGGAAGCATCTTATGATGTTATTGAAATTCATCATAACTATCTTGGTAGAGGTGTAGATTACAAGCAGTCTGAGAAAGACATCTTGATTGCAATTCCTACTACTGCAACAGGTGTAACTGCAAGTATTGTCACTGCACTTGAGGGTGCTGGCCTTACTGTTGATAAACCTACAGTTTAATTAGATTACTAATTATAGGGAGAGCATTACTTTTATAGTGTTCTCCCTTTTATTTTTTAAATGTTATGAATTTAATAACACTTAATAATATATCATTTGTACCTAATGAAAATAATAAACCAATTGTAACTTTTACAGTGACTATACCAAAAAATTCGTATTTTCAAAGTATATGTATTGCGCATGGAAAAAATTTAAGCACCAATCCTCAAATAACAGATTCTTTATATGATATAATAGATTATTCTGTTGCTATTGGAGAAAGTGATTATGCAGACTGGATTGACATTGCCTTTAATAAATTGTATGAAAATGATAAAATGATTACTTACCAACTTAAAACAAATTTTAGTTGGACGAATGGTTTTGACAGTTCTTATTTGAATGGTATAGAACTTGACAGCAATGATATTATTTTCATTACTCTTAAGTTAGACCCACTGACAGAAGCAAAATATCAAGCGGATTGTTCTGATTCTACTCTTACTTTTGCAGTATATGATAAAGAGAAAATGATGGCTGATATTGTAAGGTATGGTAGATATTTAGGTGATGATTGTGTATCTTGTAATAAAGTACCTGACGCATTATTACAAAAAGTAATAGAATATAGAATGTTTAATGCTGCACTTACTGTACAAGATTGGACATTAGCAAAGAATTTGTTTAATAAGTTCTACCAAGATAGTCAGCCAGGTACAAGTGTTTCTTACACACTAACAGGTAAATGTAATTGCAATGGATGATGTTATTTTAACTATGTATGAGAACTATTTTAAAGCATTAGAAGAAGGAGGTCATATAAATAAAGGCTTACTTAATCTTCTTATTGTACTTGATTTTATAAATGAAGTATCTAATAATGAAGATGTGCTTGCTTATTTGGAAGATGATGACCTTATTTATTTGGATAAATATATTAAATGCTTTAATAACTGTTTAAATACTCAAAATATATAATATATGATACAGAAAAAAGGTATGTGGTGTACTGCTACTTCTATATTTAATAGAAGTATTAACAGTATGCTGCAAGGAGCACTGGAAGAACTTAGAAGTGTAAGAGATTATCTTATAGATAATTACTACACTAAACAAGAAGTAGATGCAAAGGATGCTACCCATTATACTAAAGATGAGGCAGATGATACTTTTGTAAAAAAAGAAGAATTAAATAATTACCCAACAAACGATGAGGTAAAAGACTTATTCAAAAATTATTACACTAAAAGTGAAATTGATAAATTATTAAAAAATTATAACCCTAACCCAAATCCAGGAGGAGAAACTATGACAGAACAAGATGTACAAACCCTTATAGACAATAGCCTCAGTAATTATGTAACTAATACTCAATTTAGTGAGTTAAGTTCTACAGTAACAAATAATCAATCTGCAATGGCTGATATACAAAGGTGGCAAGTAGAACAAATGATACCATTTGTTCAGCAGCAGGCACTAGTAAAACAGGACTTTTTTTATATTGCTGGTAGTAAGGGTGATGCTAAAATACCATTTTCAACAATAACTAACAAGATTACCAATGATGGCTCGATAGGTCAAGGTAACCATGATGTTGTATTAGTAGAAAAGTCAGTAACTACTCTTCCTAATTTCTATAATAAGACAGAGAGTGATAATAAGTATATGCCCATTAATGCAGATGGGGGGTGGCTAACAGAAGATAATATTGGTGATATATTAGTTAATTATGTTACAACTGATTGGGAGTTCCTTATAAACGATACTGGTATTGCAGATGACCATAAAGACTGTGATTTTAACGGTTTGTCAGATTATGTATTGGTAGATATAAGAGCTTTAAGTAACTTCTACAACAAATCAGAAATAGATACTAAATTAGCAAATATTTCTACTGGGGGCAGTGTTGATTTAGATGGGTATTTGAAGAAAACAGAGGCAGAAAGTACATACGCAAGTAAGAATTATGTTAATAGTAGTTTTTCAGAACAATTTAAATTAAAAATATATCAAGGAAATTCAAATGGAACAAACGAATTAGTTAATTTTTTAAGTATTAGTACTGATGAAAATACTATAATTTGTGATAATAAAGCAATAAATAATGTAATTGCTTTTCCTGAATATATTAAGAAAACTATTACATTCGATATTAAAGGAGATGTGGCTATAGAAATTCCTAATTGGTTAAGTGGTGATTCAGAAGAAGGTACTGAATTTGATTTTACACCTAGACCAGGCTTTATGTTTATTATAGATGGTACAGAAGCAAATTCGGAAGCAGGAAGACCATTTAATATAAATATTAATGCACCAAAAGAAGAACAATATAGAGGTTCTACTAAGTGTGTTTTAGTTATTAAAGGTACCCGTAAGGCTGAGGGGTATACGTTTTCATTTACTAATAAAATGAACTCTGAACTTGGTACTTTAATAGACAACGTTGTTAATGCTCCTTATAATGTTTCTAGAGGCGTTGCTGTTGATGAGGAAGTTACAGCTGTTATTACAATTGATACTTTCCTCCAAACATGTAGTATTCAAATGATTGCACATGATACTGATAAACAACTTGTACCCTTGAACACATTAAGTGCTATCAACTTATATTTGAAGAAAACTGATGCTGCTAATACTTATGCTACAAAAACATCTCTTGATAATTATACAAGTAAAACCTCACTGACTGATACATTAAAAAGCTACGTAACAAATACAGCAATGAGCAGTTATCTTTCAGGATATGTTACTACAACTGCACTTAGTAATATTTTAGACAGCAAAGGATATGTTACTAATAGTGCATTAACTAACTATTTAACTAAAACAGCGGCTCAAAACACTTATGTTACCAACAGTAGTCTCACAGACTTTGGTACTAACTTCTATACCAAAACAGATATTGATAATAAACTTAAAAACTTAAATACTGGCAGTACCTCTGTAGATTTAAGTAATTATTATACAAAGACTGATTGTGATAATAATTTCATAACTTCTGATACAGTATTTTGCTATGTTGATGGAGATGGTAAAATATCAGGAGATGCTCTACTTAATAGCATGGATGAATATACATTAGCTAGTAAGGATTATGTAGATAATCAAATTATTGAAGCAACAATAGATGAAACTACTTTAAATACTAAAATAAATGATATTGTTACAAGTAAGAATTTGGTTACTACTACTACTTTAAACAGTTATTATACTTCAACACAGGTAGATAGTAAAGTTACCGATTTAGGAGTTAAAATTGATAACATTAATTCAAAAATTGCTAATGTCACAACTGCGTCTGTTATAAATCTTTCTGTAGAAGCTGTTACGTCAAATAATTATATGGTTGTAAAAAATAATAGTGACCCTGACAATGTTGTTTCTATTTCTTCACCAGATATTACAATTGTACCAAAACCAAATAACAGTGTTGTATATACTATAAACGGCACAAAATTAAGTGATACAAGTAGTTTTATTTACATAAATCCTAATGCAGCCTATAAAACTGCTGGTACATTCACTTTAATAGTGAACTTAGCAGATACGTCTACTGCTGTCATAAGTCTGAATATTTGGAGTGATGCTACAAATGTAGTCTATTATAATAATTCAATATATAGTAAGGATAACTCTCTATATACATTTAAGAAAGGGTTTTCTACAATTGTTACTATGGATGTGTTAACAAACCAAATAACAATAAAAGAACTTCCTATTCTTGCACAAGTGCAGGATGTCAATAAAATTACAGAGCAACAATTAGTGGATTTACTTAAAAACACTCCAGATAACTGCATAAGACTTGTAGGTAATAATAACCAGAGCGATTTAAATTTACAAAAAAATAACATAAGCGATAGTTCTTGTACTATAACATCTAAATTATCAAGTTCTGGTATTTGGTATACAGACGTTCAATTTTCAGATAGTAATTATATATTAAAAGAAGGGGCTTTTGCCACTAAAGTAAAAACAGCACTTGGTGTTGGAAATATTGTTGATACATTTGCTCCTTATGATAATTCGTATGTATTCTTTAGTATTATCACTAAAGTATTATTATTTAAAGTTACTAACTGTACAGGTGCTGAATTAGGGTGTCATTTATTTGAGCCAGATGCTGCTTGTAAAATATATTTACCTAATACATCAGATAATACTTTTTCTGATGATTTTATAGGAAGTATAAATAGTAACATAAATAATATAACAACAGCCAATATAATATTATATTAATTTTTTTATTACCTATAAAAAATAATTAATCCACTTGCAAATATGAAATATTTTTCGTATCTTTGCAAGTGGATTTTTATATATGTACATATTATGGATGTAAGACATATCGTTTATTATTGTTTAGATGCTATAAAAGCATTTAGTGATGACTCCTCTATTAATGAGGAACATGTATTATACCTTGTAGGTAAATACAGAGCATTACTATTAAAGAAGTATGGAGAAGGTAAGAAAGGATTATCAGAGAGTAATTATCAGACTATATGTTTAGATATTGAAAAGTATTCTCGGTCTATTTGTAGTACAGGTAATATTATGAGAAGTACACAGGAAATTCCTGTAATGCTTGATATTGTTACACCTACAATTCTTCTTTATAATGGTATGGAAAGTGAGAATATTATTTTCACTTCATTCAAAAGGCTAAAAGCAGTGGGAGCAGGTAAATATAGTAAGAACTTTATTTATTGCGCTTTAGGGGAAGATAAGCATTTATATTTTAAATCAAATAATTTTGAGTCTTCTTACTTGAAGAAGATAAAACTCAAAGCAATATTTGAAGATTATGAGAAGGCTTATGAATTAAATTGTAATGGTACTGAGAAGACTTGTGATGTTCTTGACACAGAATTTCCTATAGAACCTGCATTGGTACCTGAATTAATTGCTTACATTGTAAAAGAAATACTTGGTACTGCATATAGACCCAAGGATAATACTAATAATGCTTCTGATGATTTATCTGATTTGATGTATTTCATTAGACAAAATATGAAGAAGCCTTTACAAAAGCAATTAGAAGGAGACGAGTAATGGAAGATTTGAAAGAGTTTAGAAAGAAAGTACTTAAAGTAACAGGAAAGAGAGTTCATAAAATAACAAATTCTGCTGGAGTTAGAGAAGCATATAGATGGTTAAAGAAAAATAAAATGATAACTTCTAATGAGTCTGAATTTTATAAAATAGTTTCTACTGTACATAAAGAAGCAATCAAAGATCTATCGGAAGGTAAAGAATTTAAATTTCCCTATAGAATGGGTAAACTTGAAGTAAGACAAGCAGATACTTACATAAAATTTGAAGAGGGTAAAGTTAAAACTAATAGGGCTATTGATTGGGGAGAAACTCTAAAATTATGGCATGAGGATGAAGAAGCCCTACAAAATAAAACTCTTGTAAGGAAGGAAAGAAATGTAAGGTATTTTATATTTTACAATAAACGTAATACTAACTATGAGAATTGCACTTTTATGAGATTTAGACCCAATAGGAGTTTTCATAGTATTGTTGCACACTCTATAGAAAATAACAACATAAGTACTTATAAAATATAATAAATATGGTTAATGAAGTTAAATTTACAAGTGTAATACCTGTGTGGGATAAATGTTTACAACACCCATTAATGCAGGATATTACATTGGAGCAGATACTACAATATGTCTCTTCTTTTAATGGTATTCTTAATATGCCTAATTTGTATACAACCAAATATGAAATAATGCACATACATGAATACAGGGCAGTATTACCTTGTGATTTGGTTTCTATTATACAAGTTAAGGATTGTGATACAGGAAAGTGTATAAAATATATGTCAAGCAATTTTATGGATGATACAGAACTTGTATTCAAAACACAAAATTCAATTATCTATACAAATGTTCCTGAATGTGACTTAGAGATTGCTTACAGGGCAATACCTCTTGATGAAGAAGGTTATCCTATGATATTGGATAATGAAAGGTACATAAATGCTTTATATGAGTATATCAAGGTAAAAACATTTACTACATTATTTGAAGTAGGTAAACTTAATGGTAATGTACTACAGAACTCACAACAAGAATATGCTTGGGCTGTAGGACAATTACAGGAAGAACTTAATACTCCTTCTCTATCAGAGATGCAAAGTATCTCAAATGCTCATAATACACTGTTGATGAATAATAGACAGTTTGAAGATGGATTTAATAGTTTAGGGAGTCAGCAACATTTTAACATACATTGATTATGGAATTGAAAAAGTCACCTCTTGAGAATACAGGAATGTCTCAAGATAAGTCTATAAGTAAAGAGAGTAATAAGTTTGCTTATAAAAATAAGAATATAAGAATTACTGCATCAGAAGATGGTACATTGTTATCTATCACTAACTATAAAGGAGGTAAGTCACTCAACTTTCAAGTAAGAGAGAAAATAAGTAATGGGACTACTTGGTTTGAGTCTCCTACGCCAGGTTTCTTATGGGGCACTTTACTTACTTATTGTATTACTCCAGAATATCTTGTTGTCTTTGCAAAATTACCAGCAGACAATAAATTTGCTGCCAATACTCTTGATGTTATTTATAGAATAAGTTTGCAAGACTTAACTAAATATGGAACACATCAAGCAAGAGTTCTGTATAGAGGAAATTTGAATTTCCATGTTGACAGGACTTATGATACTTTATACTATGAAGAAAATGCAAATATAAAGAAAGTATATTGGTGCGAAGATTGGAGAGAAGGTGGTAATAATGGTAATGAAGATAATAATAATCTTAGATTCATTAACATTATTACTGAAGGAGAAAGATTTGGCAATAATACTTTCACACCTTATATGAATAATGAATTTGAGTTCTATCCTGCAATAGGTAAAGCACCAAGAATTAAAGTGCAGAAGAAGTATGACCAAGATGTAGACTTTCCTTCTGGTACTGTTCAGTACTTCTTTACTTATTATAACATAAATGGTGCTGAGACTAAGATATGCCAAGACTCTCCTCTTATTACACTTACAAAGAAAGACAGAGGTGGTAAAGTTGATGAAAAGGCTTCTTGTTCTGTATCTATAAAGATATATAACTACAGCACAGACTTTGATTACATTAGGATTTATTCTGCTGTAAGAAGTTCATTAGATGGTGCTATGGCTGTACATATTGTAGGAGACTTGAATATAACAAAACCTAAAGAAGGAGAAGCATTGCAGCCTCTTACCTTTATAGACACTTACAGGAACCAAGAACAAATTGAAGCAAACCAACTTTACTTTATTGGTGGTACTCCTATTGCTGCTAAGACAATAGACCAGAAGATGGGTACTTTGTTTGCAGGTAATATACACACTTCACACATTACGTTACCTCAAGTAATAAAAGACCTGTTTGAAGAAGGGTATGTAGATGAGGAAACAGGTGTAGAAAATCCTTATGTCACTATAGTTAGAGAAGGTACTAAAGAAAATCCAGGAGAGATAGTAGATAAGTGGACTAAACTTGTAAAGTTTGTAAGAAGAGGACAACAATATCTCAAAAATGATATTATCACTGATTCAAAAAAACCTGATAAAACAGAACAAGATTTACACTCTTTGTTGTGGTGGGATGAAATTGAGCAAGTAAAAAAGAATGGTGGTGCAATGATTAATTACTTTACTTCAGAATATTGTGGTAAAGGTGCTACATGGATGGATAATATAGAAGATGATATTTTGAGTGCTGACTTGAAATCAAGTACATTATATGATAATGATTATCAAACAGTGTATAAACAAACAGATTATGTAATAGATGGAGACAGTATTTATCCTTATACTCCTACTAATGATTCTTCTATAAGATACACAGGTTTTAAGTTTGGTGAGATATATAGATTTGGCTTACAGTTTCAAGATAAAACAGGCCAGTGGACTGAGGTTGTATATATAGGAGACGGTGAATGTAGATGTTCTCCAGCAGTAGATACAGTAAATAAAAACATATACTACACTAACGCTATAGTTAAATTACCAGAGAAGTTAATCAGTATATGCAAAGACTTTGATTATGTTAATTACAGATTAGTGTTTGCTGACCCTGAATTGCATAATGGCAGAAATATTATAGCACAAGGTATATTGAACCCTACTGTATTCTCTCCTCTTAATAGGTATATGAAAACAAGTTGGGCCCTACCTTCTTGGTCATTTAGACCTGTTAATGGTGACTTGCCTTATCATCATTTTCAAAGACTTGCTTCTTATTGGGAAAGAACAGCAGAAGTAAGTAATATAGCAGGATATGAGTCTATATACAGTAGACCTAATAATGGGTTGAAGCTTATTGAGCAATTAAAAGAAGAGACAGCAAAAACACAAGACTCGGCTGAAAAATTAATTAATGGTAGGAAAGTATTACTTACTGTAATTATACCATCAAATACTACAAATAAAGAAACTTGGGTATATATGATTGCTGCAAGAGTGTCTCAAGAATTTTATGAGAGTGGGTATGATTGGAGCAAATTAGATGAAGAGCAGCGGAAAAAAGCTTTTGTAGAATGTAAAGGAGTAAGTAAGAAAGTCACTGATGCATATAATGCAGTACCCAATGAGTTGAGCGACCTGTATATACAAATGCAGCAAACTAAATTTGACCAGTTTAGTTTTGATTTTGAAAGACCTGAAATTACATATAAAGACCACATAAAATATTGTTTTCCTAATGATAGTACAGCACAATCAGTAGATGATGCAGGATGTTTTGCTCAATTATTATTCTTGGCTTATTGTAGATATTGGCTTGAAGAATTAAAAGGAGACAAGGATAAAGCAAAAGTATCAGAAGCATTTAATTATAAAACTATTTTTGAGCATACTTATAGTAGTACCTATAGTGACCTTGCAGACGCTTATTCCGAACAGGAATTTAATGATAAATTCAAAGATGCTTGGATGGGTAAGGGCACAAACTCTGGTGTAAATAAAGAGAAAGCCTTTACTTCAGATATAAATGAAAGTAGTGGTACTAGAAAACCATTTAGAGCATGGAGAGAATTATTACAAAAAGGATGGTTGTTCTTACCTGAATTTAATCCTCCTATTTACTCAGATGAGGCGATTAAATGTGGGAACATGTACAATTATTTTGATAAAGGACTTCCTACATTACCTAATCTAAAATGTTTTTTTGATGCAGCAGGAATAAAGTTTTCTTGGGCTCTTCCTAATGGAGTAATTATTAACATTAAGGAAACCCAGTACAATAGTTCAGAAATAAATGCAGAATTAGGAGAAAGAAAACAAGTTAGCATGTATATGAAGAATGATGCCTTGTTTGTAGATGATTCAATTGTTACCTTTAATTCTCCTGAAGAAAATAATTTTCAACAAGTACATGGGTCAAACCTTAAAATGAATATTGTTGGTGCAGCATACATTAACTCTAACTATGGTAAGAGAAATCTCTTGGAGGCTGGAACATCAATGAGTAATTCTGGAGGTGTTGTTGAGGTTAACTCAAATAAGTACATTACTAAACAATATAAAGGAGACAAACCTCTAATGTCAATGACAGCAGAATACAGTTACTTGGACCATTTCCTTACAGAAGTACAAGGTTCTTTCTTAAATAAAGATACTAAAGAAGGGTTATCTGCTGAAAACTTTGTAAAAAATGCCGAGAATAAAACTTCAATAGTTGTAGATACTACAAAACTTGCCTACTTTATGATACACCCATGGGAGTCTTCAGGTTCTATTACAGGTATATCTTCAAATAATACTGCTGTGACAGGAAGACTTGATATTACCGGATTGTACTATCCATACAATACTTTGGAACATCCTATACCTGAAGGGTACGGTAAGATAAAGTCAAATAAAACTTATAATTATAAGATAGCAGAACAAACACAGTATGTTATAGGTAATAGCGAAAACTCTTATTTAACTGGTCCTATAACATATTCTGCTGAGGATAGTTTCTTAGATACTCAATACTTTAATGTATTCTCCTATCCTAAACATATAGAAAAGTTGTTATATGCTAAGTCAAATCTTAAGTATCTTACAAGTAACACACCAGATGTTTATCCTGATATAAATATATATAAAAAATATATTGAGGAGCAAATAGGAGATGAAAGAGATGATATTAGAAATCCTGAATCAGATATTAAAACTACTGGCAAAGCAACATTTTCAAATTTTATTATAGACAACAAATTGTTGGATGAGATAAAGGCAACTGGACTTACCTCAGCATCTTTATTGCAAATTGATAATGCTTTATTAGCAAAGAATGAATATGCTAATGATTTCTTTTACGATGAAACAAAGAAGGAGGGAGACACAGTAACAACAGAAACAAAAAAAGTAGAAAGTTCTTATCAATCCAATGTAGATAAACAAGATACAGTAAGGATTACTTATAATTCTTCTCCTCATCTTGTATTCTCATTAGGGTTATCTGGAGACCAATTTCAAACTTTACCTGCTTCAACTTCATCAGATTCATTTAGTAATAATACTTATTTTTGTGGTTATAGTAATGATACTTTCTTCTCTGATTCTATCAATTCTACTTATTTAAATTATCCTTGGGCTACTGTGAATGGGTTTAATTATTGGGATTTAATTAGAGATAAAATAAATACTAATGTATTTGAAGGATGTCTTTGTGATATTGCATCTTTTAATTCTATTTATGAATCAAGTGGTGGTGTTGATTTTAACACACCTGTAGATTTATCTATGGTAAGTAATTATAGTGAACTAGTGTCATTATATAATAATTTGAAATATTACTGGGATAAACTAAATAATCAGGTACACACATCATTGAAAGCCAATGAAAACAATGGTTGGATTACAGACTCTCTGTTTGTTTCAGACTATTCTACGACCTCTATTAAATCTTTTTTAGAGGTAAATGGTGTTAGCTCTATAATAAGTATGTTTTTACAAACATATCGTAAAGAATTAGTAAATGAATTTCCATCTATTTTTAAACTAATAGCAAAAGACAGGGTTGTAAAAATATACAATGAAGATGAAGACGGCAATATAACAGAATCTCCAGCAATTGATTTATTAATTACAATCTTATACAAATATAAAGTAGTAGATAATAAAGACAACACTTATGATTTTAAAGTAAAAGGTGTTAAATTTCCAATAAGGCTAAAACATTGTTCTTATGGTATTAAAGGTTATAACATAGAATATTCTTTGATAACATCAAAACAATATTATAGAAATGGACAAGACTTGTTTACTTGGTATTATGGTAGTGAATTAAAAGAAGTATCAAGAACCCAAAAATGGGCTAAAGCCACTTTTGAAAATTTATATAATACTGCGGAAGATGTTCTACCAAGTTTTGGTAAATTTGAGGATGTACCTTTCTTAAAAATACAAGAACGTGATTCAAACGGTAGAGAACTGGTTGATGGTACATATATACAAATGCAAGACCAAGAAAATGATGATTGGTATATAGAAAGTACAAGCGATGTTGAGTGGGAAGTAAAAGGAGTAAGCATCCAGATAGACCAGGACGAAAACTATGGTACTATTCATATTGATGATACAGGACATGCTATAGTAGCATATAAAAACATTTCACAAGGTAATGAAGAAGGAACGTTAACTTTTAAAAATAAAAGTGGTAAAACTATAACTTTTACAATTCATACTTAAATGATAAATTATGAGTAATATAAATACAGACAATTCATTTGCAGACTCTCTTGAAATATGGAGAGACCCTACTAAGTATCAAGACCCTGATAAACCATGGGTTTGGGGTTTTGATGACCCTATAGATTGGGATGGAGATGAACCAGGTCCAAATCCAAATAAACCCACAGAAGATGACGATGAAAAGAAAAAGGCAGCAGAAGCTTTATTGATTTTGTTAAGAAATCAAACTTATTATTCTATAAGAACTTTGGTTAAAAGTATGTCAGAAGTAACAATACTTAGTAAAGAAGCAAAGCCTATATATAAGAATGATGTGTGTGATTCTTCTCTTGATAGTAAAGCAACAATGCTTTATATAGGAGAGTTGAGAAGAAATCTACCACATAATGTTTTATATGGTGGCTACTCTGACAGTGCTATAGAAAATCTAACATGGCTTCCTGCAAGTAATTATACTCCTATAAATAAGGTTGTATTTCAAACTACAGGCGATACTTATTTTCAAAGATATGATTGCTTAAAGACTTATCCCGATGATGATAGTACCAATATAAATCAAGTTACAGAACTTGCTTCAGTAATGATTGAAACCCATCATAATCTTGACGCAAGAACTGATGTAAATAGAAAGAATTTTAACATTATGGCAAGACCTGATAACTTTGGTTTATATAATGATGCTTACAATCAGAAGAATAATATCTTTACAGGAAGTGTACTACCTGAGTTAGTTAATCAATCTGCTTTCAAGAGTACTTATGTTTGGTCATTGAATAAAAATTATGCAGGAAGAGTTGATACGTGGACCAATCTTTCTACTAACTCAAGTGAGAGAACAAGGAATGAAATTACCAAGATAATTAATGCAGGCAGAGAAACATTATATGCTCTTGAAACTAATTGTATAGAAACAATTAACTTCAAGGAGAGAAACCTTATTAATACTACTTCAGGCATGCAGATTAATGTAGACTTTAATGACAAAGTCAATACACTACTTGCTAATCCTAATTATGGTACTCATTGTTCTAATGTTCTCATTACAGATGTAGGTGTTTACTTTGTAGATGATAATAAGAATACAATTGTATGTATAGGACATGATGGTAATTGTAAAGAACTTCCTTATACTACAATGGAATCATACTTTAAAAATGCTATCACAATATCCAGTGAAAGTAATAAGTTAGATTCTTCAAGGTTCTATTATGACAATATACATAAAGATGTATACATTATTATAAATAATCCTTATGAGAATGCTTCTGAGTGTATTGTGTATAATGAGATATTACAAGCGTTTACTTCCTTTATAGATGCTCCTTACATCAGTATGATGTTTTCTTATGGCGGAGAATCTTATGCTTTCAGTGCATTAGATACTTCTAGTAACAACCTTGCTCAAGTACAATGTTACAGAATGTTTGATGGTGAGTACAATAAGATATTTGACAACAATTATGTTCCATACTCTATAGAGTACAGAGTAAATCCTGGTACATATACAGATAAAGTATTTACTAATGTGGAGTTCCTTGCTGACTTAGGTGTAAGTAAAGATAATAGTACTAAATCTGATGTACAGCCTTTTGATAAAATAAGAGTATGGGATGAGTATCAAGATACTGGGGTTCAGCCTCTTATATATGATAGAGATAGAGTTTTAGGTAAAGTTACTAATAATTTACAACAGAAGTTTAGAATATGGAGAACTACCGTACCAAGAAATCAGAATAGTAGAGATAGGATTAGAAATCCTTGGGTACATCTTTATTTAGAAGGTAATCCCAAAGCGAACACTAAACTTGAACTACATAATATAGTAATGAATTACTACGAATAATAATTAAACTGACTAAGAATAATAAATTAATTCTCTTAGTCAGTTTTTTTATTATACTATTGCATAAATGAAATAATTTTTATACCTTTGTATTTATTACATACATAGTACTATGAATAAGAAGAAAAATAAAATGTTAATTCAATACCCTAATCATAGGTTTGATAGGGGTGGTAATACAGCAGGTAGTGATGCTTTGGCTATTTTAGGTACTACTTTAGCAGGCGGTCTTGCAGACCCAAGCCTTGCTCAATTGAAAAATGATGGTTCTGAACAGTGGGACCAAATAGATTCCTTAAATGCTCAGACAGTAGATGTAAATAACTGGGATGACTTTGATAAATTGTATAATGATAGAAAGAAACTGAATCAAAATAATTCCTACAAAGACTTTATGATGTCTGATGCAGAACTTGGAGTAGGTATTGCTGGTGCAGGTGCTAATGGTATTATACAAGGCATGTCAGGTGGTGGAGGTATATTTAGTAAATTAATATCTTCTGCTGCCATGGGAGTTGGAGGAACTGCTGGTGCAGGTTTACTTGCTGCTTCTCAAAGAGTTAAAGCAAATAATCTTGCTGCCCAATTAAATCAAGAAGCAAAGGCTGCTAATGAGTTAATGGATAGGAAGATTGAAAATGCAGCACTAAACCTTAATTATCAAGATAGTTTTAATGCTTTGAGAAACCTAAAAGCATTTGGTGGTAATATAGATAGTAACTTTACTAATGGAGTTAGAACCATAGATGGTGGAGGTACCCATGAGCAAAATCCTTTAGGAGGTGTACCTCAAGGAATTGCAAGTGATGGATTACCTAATCTTGTAGAAGAAGATGAAGTAATATATGATGATTATGTATTCAGTAACAGATTAAAAGTTCCTGAGAAAGTAAAACAAGATATGAAACTTACAGGTAAGAATTTAACATTTGCAGATGCTGCAAAGAAGATACAAAAAGAATCTGAAGAAAGACCTAATGATATGATTAGTAATAATGGTTTAAAGGCTTTAATGGGAAGATTACAACAAGAACAAGAAACATTAAAGCAGAAAAAAGAAGAACAAAGACTGCTTAGACAGTTTGCAAAAGGTGGTTTGTTAGGACATAAATACGGTTTAGGAGATAGGTTATATGATAAATACGTAGATAGACAAACGGATTATAATAAAAGACATCCTGATAATAAGAAAGATATTTTGACAAGAGAAGCATGGGATATAAAAAGACAAGAATCTTGGAATAACATTTTAAGAAGCGCACCTATATTTGGTAATGCTAGTGCTGCTTTAATGTCTGCTATAGATAGTCCTGATTATAGTAATATAAATAGTTTTCAAAATAAAGTAGATAGTATTAGAGAAGTGTCTCCTAAGTATATTACTCAGAAGATGACTTATAATCCTATTGACCCTTACTCTGTAATTAATCAAGCAAACAATATAGCATTAGGTAATAGAAGAGCAATAATTGAAAATGGTGCTACACCTGGTGCTATGACTAATGCTGTAATGGCAGATGCTTACACAGACCAAGTAAATCAAGGTCAAGCAGCACAAGCAGCAAGGCAATATAATGATGAGTTACTTGGTAGAGTATTAGCATTTAATAGAGACACAGATAGTACAAATGCTGATATGAATATGAAAGCACAACAATTAAATCAAGGTAGGGATGCTCGAATTGCTGATGCCTATAAATATATTGCTGGTATGAGAAATGCTGAAAGAGATGCTACACAACAAGGTAGAAGTGCTGCGTTTACAAGTTTGTTTGATAGTATTGGTAACTTTGGTAAGGATAGACAAAATAAAGATATTGCAGGAGTTACAACTGCAAATTCAGGTGTTCCCTTAAATGATGTTATTGCAGCGTTTTATGACTTATGGAATGCAACAAATAAGAAAGCATTTGGTGGTAATTTAAAAACAAAGAAGAAAGGAGGTAAACATGCCTAAATATGGATTTCATGTAGGTTCTACTTTTAATCCTACATCTGTAGAAGATTACTTAAGACCAGGACTTGCTTATGTGCAGACATATAAAGATTATGAGAAAAGGTATCAAGATATGATAGATGCTACTGCTGATTTAAAGAAATTAGCAGAAATGGAAGGTAGTGAGCAAGCCTATGCTACTTATGATGCTTATCAAAAACAATTAAAGGAGGCTGCTAATAATCTTGCAACAACAGGTTGGAATAGAGATAGAGATATACAATCTGCTATGGATTTAAGAAGACAATTTGCAGAAGATATTGTTCCTATTAAAGAAGCATATAATACTTGGAAAAGTATGGCAGACGAACAAAGGAAAAATAATCCTAAAGGAGACCTTGTTTATGATACCGATTTCAGTAATGCTGGTGTAGACTTCTTCCTGAAAAATCCTAATCCTACTTACAAAGCAGTAAGTCAATCAGAATTGGAAGATACGGGTTTTAAAGAAGGTAAAGCTTATGCAAGTAGATTGCCTATTACTTTACAACAAGCACAAGCATTTGGTAGTCAATACTTAGAGATGAGAAGATTAGGTGCATCTACTCAAGATGCTTTAACTGCTTTAGGTACTGAAGGTTCTAACTTATCACAAATAGTTGACCAAGTGTATGATAGTTATGGTATAAACAATGGACAATATACAGATACACAAAAAGACCAACTTAGAGATAGAATTGTAACTGGTATCTTAGAAGGTATTGTAGATGATGCAAGTCTTGTAAGCAACAAGAATTGGGATTTGTATGAGGCTAATTATAAAAAACAACTTGCAGGTAGTGGTACAGACGATGACTTACAAATTCTTTCTTATAGAGTACTTGCTAAAAATAAAGACGGTAAAGATGTGTATATAGCAATTAATCCTGACACTGGGGAATACACTTATGATGATACACCAGGCAGCAGAGAAAGCGATATGCAAACTGAAACTTATACTGATGAAAATGGGGTTGAAAAAACTGTTCCTAAACTACAAAGAGATGATAATGGACAACCTGTAATGCATAATCTTTATGTTGTTCAAAACAAGAATGGTAAAGACTATATAACAAACAATCCATATACAAGAGTTCCAATACTCGATGAAAATAATAACATTGTTACTTACGATAAAAGTGATGATATTAATTCTGTAACAGGAAGAAAAAGGAAGAAACCATCTGCTGCTTTACTCTCTAAAAATGCTGTAATTATTACAGTTAGAGGTGGAGATAAGAAAGGTTCTGTAAGAGTGGTGGAAAAATCCAAAGATTTGAAAAAATCACATGGTTGGATATTTAAACGTGATGAACATCCTATTATTACTTCTTATGAGGATTTGACAAGTGGAAAATTGGATGATGTGGCCATAAGTAATGGTAAAACTAGTACTAATTTAACATTACAGACAATGAACGAAGAGTCTGAAGATGTTAAGAAATACATTAAGTCTCAAATTGGCGAGGCTAATCCACATGACTTTGAATATTATATGTATTACAATAGTGATATGAGTGAATATGAGATTGCAATAGTACCTAAGAGTTCAACAAAATCTACTCTGGCTTCTGATGTAACACAAACTGAAGAAGATTTTTATGACCCAGACGCTGGAGTATAAATTAAAAATTAAGTATGGGAATTGAATATTTAAAAGGTGTTAATGATATGAGTAATGAGGATTACTCTATCTGGAGACAGCATTTACTTGATAGTGGTTATAAAGGGAGTAAATCTTTCAAACAGTTAGATAGAGTTTACAAAAACCAACAATTTGTAAATAAATTTGGAAAAGATGTATTTAACTCTATGGATGCTGAGCAAAGAGATACTTATTATAATAATCAAGCAATAGCAGAAGCATTTGATAGAAGATACAAAGAAGATATAAGTGACTTTGAGGATCTGTATACACCAGAGGCAATAAAATATCTCTTAGAAAATGACTACATGACTTCTAAAGAGAGAGAAGAACTTGCAAAAGATAAAGAAAGGTTATTAGAAGAACAGAGAAAAGAACAACCTACTCTTTTAGGAAGGATTGGTCAGTCTTTAAGTCAGAGTCGTGGTGTTTCTGTAGCTAACCGGTCTCAAGAAGATGCAGATGCTGCTTTCTTGGGTGCTGTAGATAAAAAAAGGGAAAGGCTTATGCAAGATGCAAGAGTTATTGAGGCTGAGACACAAGCAGAAAATCCTATAAATAAACAGATTACAGAATCTTTTGAGAACTACTATATTGACCAAATGAATAGTGATATAGTTAATGGTGCTAGAAAAACCATTAATGAAATTGATGATTTCTTCACTAGGACAGATGAAGATACTGGTCAAGTATTGTTTCCTAATTATGCTACATTTTCTGAAAATGGTGAATTAAAACTATCTGATTCTGAGAAAATTAAACTAATGTCTCAATATGCTTCATTTGCTTCTTTAGCAGAAGAAGCCCATGAAAAGGGGGATGACAGAATGGCATCCTACTATTATGCTATGGGTGCTGAGTTTGTAGAAAATGCTGTTAAAAGGAATATATATGACACAAGAACTAGTTGGAGAAGATTTGAAATTAATGCCAGTAATATTGCAATAAATGCTGCAACTATGGTGGTTGCATTACCCAGTGATTTATGGGGAGTTGCTCTTGATTTAGGAGCAGCATTTGATGATGATATAAAACAACAAGCCATAAATTGGCACATGGGACTAAAAAAAGACGGTAGTAAAGCACCTTTACTTTTAAATCAAGAATTTATAGGAGATTGGCAAAATACTGGTACATTTGACCCTGTAAAGCAACAGAGAATAAAAACAATGGGATTAGTTAATGCTAATACTCATATAAGACCTGCTGGTGAAGAATATAAATGGTTCACAAAAGAAACACTTGGTGAAGGTGTTCAAATGCTTGGTTATTTAATGCCAACCCTTGTTGAAATGGCAGTAACCAAGTCTGCAAGTGCTCCTATGAAAGCAATGCAAAGAAAACTTGTTACTCAAGCAGGAAAAGCAGGAGTAAAAGCGCAAAAAGCAGTAAAATTAGCAGCAGAAGCAGGAGAAGGTGTTGCTAAAGCAAGTAATTATGCTCTACATACTATACCTATGGCTGCATCAGAAGCAAGAAGTGCCTGGGATGCTGTTTATGATGAAGTCTATAGTAAAGGAATGGAAGAAGCATTTAGTAACCCAGAATTTGCAAGAAACGTAATTGAGTCTGCTGTAGAAGAACAAATTAGGAAAGAATTTCCTGATGGGGATGTTTTGAAAAGAGTTGGGGAAGACACTAATGCTTTAGTTAATGTTACATCAGCAAGAAGAGAAGAGTTAAGGCAGCAATATACAAAAGATTATCAGAACTTTGTTAAAAAGAAAGTAGAAGAGGCAGCAAAGGAAGCAGCTTTTACTGCTTTTAATACTACTTTTGCATCTCACATGCTTAAGAATCTACCTACTGATAGATTAATGGCAGGCTGGAAATACTATAAATCTCCTTTCTCTAAGTTAGGAGAAGCAGGTAAACATGCTGCATGGTTTGACTATACTAAAAAGATAGGAGGTTCTATATTTGGTGGCGCATTAGATGAATTTACTGATGAAATGGTTAACCAGGGTTCTCAACAGTTAGGTCTTGATGTGGGTAATAATTATCTACAACATCTCTATAATACAGGCACTATTGGTCCTGTTAGTAGTGTTTTTAAAAACATATTTGATTTCAGTACATCTTATATAGAAGGTGCTTCTGGTGCTACTATGGACCCATCTACTTGGCAACAAGCATTTGTTGGAGGTGTTGCACCGTTATTACAAGCATCTCCTAAAGTAGGCATGTTTGACCCATCTACATATAAAAATTGGAGACAGAACAGTACCATTGATAATCTCAATAAGATGTTGTTTAATCCTATTCTTAGTGATATAGGTGAAGTTTACAATGAAAGAAAAAAACATAATGAAGAGCAAGCAAGAATAGAGAAAATCATGCAGGAGCATGCAGGAGATTATAAAAATCTTATGACTGCTTTCAGTATGTTGTCTGCTATGGAAAATGATAAAGCAGTAAGAGATAAGAAAAACACTAAAGATGACCATTTTACTATGGGATTTCAGTTCTTAATCAATACTGAAGAACTTTCTCAAGAACACCCTGAAGTTGTAGAGCAATATATGCAAGAACTCCAAGAGGCTGCACAAGGTAATATTACAGAAGAAGAGATACAACAATATATTGCTGCTAATGAGAAGAGATTAAAGAAAGGCACCAATGAAGCAAATGTAAGTGAAGCAAGAGAGCAAATACAAAAAAATGCTCAAGAAATGTTAAAGTTACATGAAGCTTATAAGTCAATGTCTTCTATGTTAAATTCTGTATATGGAGATTCTATGAGTAAGGAAGCAAAAAACCAACTTACTTATATGTCTTTAATGGGACAACAGTGGCAAGAAAGATTACAACAGATGCAGAAAGAACTGGGTGTTGCTGGCAATGCTACTAATACTGGTGTTGGTGCTTTAACTGAAAGAGGTATACAAGAAAGAGAGCAACAAGTTAGAGAAAGAATTAAAGAAATAGATGACATATTACAAAACAAAAAAGTAACTGGTTTAAGAGAAAAGTACTTTAAGAAAAAGAAAAAAGAGCTACAAGAGTCCTTAAAGATGCTCGACAATCCTGCCCTACTTACTGCTGAAGAAATATTAAATCTTTCAGCAAATGAAAGAAATAATATGTTTCATCATAAAAAGAGTAACTATACTTATGAACAAG
>ERZ808258.35-NODE-35-length-101186-cov-7.453817_pt1 | contig 101186 bp, 76 predicted proteins | sample MGYA00521280_ERZ808258 | MGnify/ENA primary metagenome ERZ808258 (study PRJEB31516, sample SAMN03275585) | gut metagenome | biome: mammalia-associated habitat; material: feces | host: Papio cynocephalus | place: Kenya | collected 2012-07-19 ...
GGGCTAGCCCCGTAGTGAGAGGCTGGCGTTTTTGCACTTCGTTTAAGAATCTACAGATAGGTTGATTAATCGCGTTGACTTTAGGTGGGTTTGGGCGTGGGCGCACACGAGCGCACCCACTCCGAGTTTCAGCATTTATGATCAACGTAATACGTCCCCGAATGGAGGGTGGCAGCCGGACCGGTCATCAGAATATGACCTGTGGCTTTGTCTCGGTCGATTAGCAGATTGCCGCCGAGTAGTCGCACCGTTATGGGCCAGTCGACACGATGTGTCATTACGGCGGCAGCAGCGGCGGCACATGCGCCTGTGCCGCAGGCCATTGTCTCGCCTACGCCACGTTCCCATGCGCGAACCGAGAGGGTGTTTTGGCCATCTGTCCGTGCAAACTCGATATTGGCTCGTTCGGGCCATATTTCGTGCTTTTCCAATTGCGGGCCGAGTGTGCGTACCATCTCGTCGGAGAAACTGTCAACGAAGACCACGCCGTGCGGATTGCCCATAGATACAGCTGTGACGTTCACTTGTTTATCGGCAACGTTGATGCCGGCGTCAAGCATCGCATCTCCGGCGAAATTCACAGGGACTTTGGCGGGCGATGTTACGGGCAATCCCATGTCTACGGTTACGCACTCAACAAGACCGTCAAGTCCCTTGTGCAGTTGCAGCGACTTTATGCCGCTGAGTGTCTCTATTGTGATATGATTGGTCTTTGCTATTTGATTGTCAGATATAAACTTTGCTACACATCTGATGCCGTTGCCGCACATTTGAGCTTCCGTTCCGTCGGCATTGAATATACGCATACGGCAGTCGGCTTTGTCGCTTGGCAATATGACAATTATGCCGTCGGTGTCGAGGCCGGTGTGACGGTGGCTCATTTCGACAGCGAGTGATGATAGATTGCCGATTTGTCGGTCAAAGCAGTTGATGACCACGAACTTGTTGCCCAGCCCCTGCATTGTTACAAAAGGTATGGCTGACGGGATTTCGGGAGTGTGATGTAGATTGTGCGTGCATTGATTGACGGAAAGTTGCAACCGTTGTAGCCCCTCGGTGAGTACCGCACGCGGTACACCTACATTCATACGCATAAATCCTTCGCCTTCCACGCCAAAGGACATACCATCGCTGAGCGCCAAATGGCCATTGCATATCAGCATTTTGACCAAGTCTTCCTGAGGCATACCCAATTTTCGGAAATCAAGCCAGATGGTGAATGAAGCATCCGGTTGATACATGGATACACTCGGCACGTTTTCGGCAAGATATTGTGCAGCAAAATTCATATTTCCTTGCAGATACTTGAGAACTTGGTCAAGCCATGCCTCGCCATGGTCGTAGGCGGCTTGTGTTGCGACCATCGCGGCTATGGGCGGAGTGTTGAACTCGCTTGCCGACAGCCAATTGAAGAATGGCTCGCGTAGCCTCGGAGATTTTACTACGGCCCAGGCACTTACGATACCGGGAATGTTGAAGGTCTTGGACGGAGCGCCTAAAGTCACGGTAACGTCTCGAGCATCATCCGAGACATCTGCGGTAGGTATGTGCTTGGTCCCATGGAGCATCATATCTCCATATATTTCGTCGGAAACGAGCACAATGCCATGAGCGCGGCATATAGACGCCACACGAGCCAGTGACACCTTATCCCATTGCAAACCTATGGGATTGTGCGGGTTGCAGACAATCATCATGGCCGGCCGTTGGCTCGCTATGACGGATTCGAGTCCATCGAAATCCATGTCGTATTTGCCTTGGCTATTGAGTTTCAGGGGATTGGTGACTACGCGACGGCCATTGCCTTCGATTACGCTGCGGAACGAGTGATATACCGGCGGCTGAATTAGAACGCCATCTCCCGGACGGCTGAAATAGTTGATGCACAAACTTAAAGCCTTTTTCAATCCGGGCATAAACGTGATGTCATTAGCCCGAACGTGCCATCCGTGGCGTCTGTCAAGCCACGAGATGATGCTGTCCCAGAATTCGACAGGCGCGGAAGTATACCCCAGTACGGCGTGATCGAGACGTCGGCGCAATGCATCGATAATGCATGGGCAAGCCTCAAAGTCCATATCGGCAATCCAAAAAGGCAGTAGATCATGTCGGCCGAACTTACGATCCATCTCCTCTATTTTGGTGGCACAGGTGTCATGTCTATCCACCACATTGTCAAAGTTATAGTAGTTGTCCATTAGTGTGAAGCACAGGCATAAATCCTGTCATAGGTTGGCTTTTTTAGCCCTTTTTGAAAAAAAAGGGAACGCAAAGTTATAAAACAAATCTCATATTTGCAATGACCTGCATCATTCCGTATCTACAAAGAATTGAATGCGAAAATTATATCAGTGTCGGGCTTGGCTATATCGGCGAAAAGTCGTAAATTTGCAGTATAAAGCGTGATAGGCTTCTGATGGCAGAGAGCACGTGAAAGTCGGCGAAAGAAGATGCGCGACATCACTAAGACTCGGCGTGCGGAAGTGTTTCGCTTTTCACCGTTTTTTCTAAACACACCTACATGGAAGATAATCAAAAAGAATACAGTGCGTCAAATATTCAAGTACTTGAAGGTCTGGAAGCTGTACGCAAACGCCCGGCAATGTACATAGGCGATATTTCCGCCAAGGGTCTCCATCACCTCGTATACGAAGTAGTGGACAACTCCATAGACGAAGCCCTCGCCGGATATGCCACGCACATCGAAGTTACTATCAACGAGGACAATTCAATCACTGTCGTCGATAACGGCCGCGGTATCCCCGTGGATATGCACGAAAAGGAACATAAAAGCGCCCTCGAAGTGGTGCTGACGGTGTTGCACGCCGGCGGTAAATTCGACAAGGGCACCTACAAGGTTTCGGGCGGTCTACACGGTGTGGGCGTATCCTGCGTCAATGCTCTGTCCTCGTACTTGCGTGCCGAGGTGCGCCGCGGCGGCAAGGTATATATGCAGGAATACAACTTCGGCCATCCGCTGGAAAGCGTCAAGGTTGTCGGCGAGACCGACACCACCGGCACGACCATTACATTCAAGCCTGACGACACGATATTCACCGTTACCGAATACGATTTCGGCACGCTGTCCAATCGTCTGCGCGACTTGGCTTACCTTAACGCCGGCATCACGCTAAAGCTCACCGATTTGCGCGAACGTGACGCTAACGGCAAACCCCGTAGCGAGACATATTATAGTGCCAAGGGCCTGCGCGAATTTGTTGAATATATCGACCACAACAAAGAATCGCTCATCGGCGATGTCATCGACCTCAATGTCGAGCGCCAAGGTGTGCCCATCGAAGTGGCTCTGACGTATAATACGAATTACTCGGAGACAATCTATTCGTTTGTCAACAATATCAACACCATAGAGGGAGGTACACACCTCACCGGCTTCCGTCGCGGCCTTACATCCACCCTCAAAAAATACGCCGAAGACAACAACCTGCTGAAAAATGCCAAGGTCGAAATCAACGGTGATGACTTCCGCGAAGGCCTAACGGCCGTCATCTCGGTCAAGGTTATGGAACCTCAATTCGAGGGTCAGACCAAGACCAAATTGGGTAATAGCGAAGTCATAGGCGCTGTCCAAACGGCAGTATCCGATGCGTTGGGTACCTACCTGGAGGAACATCCGCGCGAAGCACGGCTCATCGTCAATAAAGTGGTATTGGCTGCACAGGCACGTCAAGCCGCCTATAATGCACGTCAGCGCATACAGCGCAAATCGCCGCTTTGCGGCGGCGGACTTCCCGGAAAGCTCAGCGACTGCTCATCGCGCACGGCCGAGGACTGCGAAATATTCATCGTCGAAGGTGACTCGGCAGGCGGTACGGCTCAGGATGCTCGCGACCGTCGCTATCAAGCTATACTTCCGCTGCGCGGCAAAATTCTTAACGTCGAAAAAGCGATGGAGCATAAAGTTTTTGAGAACGAGGAGATTGCCAACCTATTCCGCGCACTGCGTGTCACCATAGGCACCGAGGAAGATCCGCACGAACCAAATGTTTCGAAGCTGGCTTACCACAAGATTATCATTATGACCGATGCCGATGTCGATGGTGCACACATTGCTACGCTGCTGATGACGTTCTTCTTCCGTCGTATGCGTCCGGTCATTGAGAACGGCTACCTATACCTGGCCACCCCGCCTTTGTACAAGTGCAAGCTGGGCAAGCTCGAGGAGTACTGCTGGACCGATCAACAACTTCAGCAATTCATTGACGAACACGGCACCAAGACCACGGTACAGCGATACAAAGGTCTCGGCGAGATGTCCGCTAAGGAATTACGCGAAACCACAATGGCACCCGGTCATCGCATGCTCAAGAAGGTACACATCAGCGATGCCGTCGAAGCCGACCGCATATTCTCCATGCTTATGGGCGAAGATGTCGAGCCGCGCCGCGAGTTCATAGAACAAAACGCCAATTACGCAAATATCGATGCTTAAACGATGCTGCTCCCTTCCGGGCGCTGTATCGATGCAAGGCTGTCATAACACCACGCACAACGCCCCGGAAGCCTGCTCACCGAACCCATTCGGGGCGTAGGTCTTGAACGAAAGTCTATGCACAACCATATACGGCGAAGCCGTATACCTCTAAACAAATAAGACAACACTTACACTCACCTCATACACAGACATATGTCCAAAGACACTACCAAGGCAGGGCAGCCACGCAAAGCTTCCAAACTTTACAAAGCCGTAGACGCATACATTGCACAGCCTTCGACTACGACATTCAACTACAAGCAAGTGTCCGCCGCCCTCGGTGTCACAGCCGAGGCTCAGCAGCGTGCCGTGGCCATACGCCTTGCCGAATTGGCTTTTGACGGCGAACTTATCGAAATAGCTCCCGGCAAATACAAGCGACCCAGCCGCAGCGTTGACGCAACAGGTATCTTCGTACGCCGTTCCAACGGAAAAAACTCCGTAATCACCGATGATGATGGTGAAAGCATATTCGTGGCCGAACGCAACTCCATGCACGCCCTCAACGGCGACCGTGTACGCGTGACCATCGCTGCACGTCGTCGCGGCGTTGAGCCCGAGGCCATAGTCACCGAAATTGTCGAGAAAAAAGACCAGGCCTTCATCGGGACAATAAAAGTAGAGAGCAATTTTGCCATACTCAATACCGACAGCAAGTTCCTGGCTACGGATATATACATTCCCAAGCGCAAGCTCAAGGGCGCAGTCACCGGCGACAAGGCCGTGGTGCGTATCACCGACTGGCCCGAAGACGAGAAAAATCCGCGCGGCGAGATAGTCGATGTACTCGGCAAGAGCGGTGACAACAATACAGAAATACATGCCATACTTGCCGAGTTCGGATTGCCTTACTCTTACCCTAAATCGGTAGAGGACGCCGCCGCACGCATAGACGCGGGCATCACCGACGAAGTGGTGGCACAACGTATGGATATGCGCCAAGTCACCACCTTCACCATCGACCCCAAAGATGCCAAAGACTTTGATGATGCACTATCCATACGCAAACTGCCCAACGGCAACTACGAAGTGGGCGTACATATCGCCGATGTCACGCATTACGTCAAGCCGGACACCATCATCGACCGCGAAGCACGCGATCGGGCTACCAGTGTATACCTGGTGGACCGCGTGGTTCCGATGCTTCCCGAACATCTATGCAACGGCATTTGCTCGTTGCGCCCCGATGAGGACAAGCTTGCCTACTCGACAGTCTTCGAAATGACCTCGGAAGCACGAGTCGTCAACCATAAAATTGTCCATACCGTCATTCGTAGCAATCGCCGCTTCACCTACGAAGAAGCACAGGAAATCATCGAAACCGGCAAAGGCGACTATGCAGACGAAATTATGACGCTGGACTCCATGGCCAAGACCCTCCGCCGACTACGCTTCGAGAACGGCTCCGTGGACTTTGCTCGTGTGGAAGTGCGTTTTGACATTGATGAAAACGGCCACCCGGTAGGCGTATACTTCAAGGAGTCAAAAGATGCGAACAAGCTCATCGAAGAATTTATGCTATTGGCCAATAAGACCGTAGCAGCCGCCATAGGCATCCCCGTAGGGCGCAAAAAGCCCAAAGCATTCGTATTCCGCGTACACGATCAGCCCGACCCGGGCAAACTTTCGGACTTGGCCTCGCTCTCACGCAACTTCGGATACAAAGTCAAGAGTCAGGGTAGCAGCAAGGAAATCAATCGCAGCATCAACCGCATGATCCACGACATCAAGGGCAAGGGCGAAGAAAATCTGCTATCCACTCTGGCAATACGTTCGATGGCCAAAGCCATATACACCACGCATAACATCGGTCACTACGGACTGGGCTTTGAATACTACACGCACTTCACCTCGCCTATACGCCGTTACCCGGATATGATGGTACACCGTCTGTTGGACCGCTATCAGGCCGGCCAACGCTCGGTAAATATTGATCATCTCGAGGAATTGTGCAAGCACTGCTCCGAGATGGAACAGTTGGCAGCCAATGCCGAGCGTGCCTCCATCAAGTACAAACAAGTGGAATACATGCGTGACCACCTCGGCCAGACATACACCGGCGTCATCTCCGGTGTCACCGAATGGGGTTTGTATGTCGAGTTGGACGACAACAAATGCGAGGGACTTGTACCCGTGCGCGACCTCGTGGACGACTATTACGAGTTGGACGAGCGCAACTATTGCCTCGTAGGACGCCGCAAAAACAATCGCTATCGTCTTGGCGATAGAGTCAGCATACAAGTGGCACAAGCCAACCTTGAGCGTAAGCAACTGGACTTTGTGCTGATAGATCCGCACACGGGCAAACCGATAAGCAAACCATCGCCCAACGCCGCACGTCCTAAAAATAAAGGCAAACGCGACAATAGAAAAGATAACATACGACGCAAGTAGTTACATATGCAAGGCACTATAGCGACAATAACCATAGACAGATTGCGCCTGCACTGCTATCACGGAGTGCTTGAGCAAGAACGCATTGTCGGCAACGAATTTGACTTTACCGTAGTGTTCAGCTATGATGCGACCAAGGCAATCATAAGCGACAATATCTTAGTCGCTATCAGCTATGCCGAAGTAGTAGCCGTCATCAGACGAGCTATGCAAACGCCATCATCGCTACTCGAGAATGCGGCCGCGCGTGTCATCGATGCCCTTGCCGCGGCCTTCCCATCTATACTGTCAGCAACAGTAAGTATCACCAAAATCGCACCGCCCATACCGGAACAGATGCGTGGCGTCACCGTTTCCATATCGCGCAATTTGCGCGACTAAGGCATCGCAACCTGACAATACAACGCGGCGGAAGTTTCCCATGAGGGACGCTTCCGCCACGTTGTTTATTTCCTACGTATTTCAGTGTCGCCAAGTGTAGTACTCGGAGTGGTGGCGCATAGTATGGATCGCGACAACTGCGTTGGCTATCAGGCGCGTAAGAGATAGACGCGGTAATGTCCACAGCATTGCACGGCCATGCAAAGCCTTGATTGCACGCCGCCATACAAGGGCGACGCTCAGCCATTGAGCAATCATCAGAATCAAAGCAACAGCACTTACGTACACATTGAAGTCGCTGAGTATCACCGCAGCAACAGCCAAGCCCAAAGACGCAATACGCATCCATGCTCCTGCGGACATCAGGCGGCGCGAACACTTGGGCAACTTTTCTCCGGTAAATTGGTGGCAACGACGCTGCCGACGGTAAAAGCGGCACGGGTCAACCCCAACTATTGAGGGCATCGAGTCTTGCGCCAGCACCACGGCCACTTTCCCCGGATTCTGCGATGCCAATTCGTAGATGAGCAGATCATCGTCCCCCGTGTGCAAATTCAGCGAGTGCGAAAAGCCTTTATTGTCAAAAAAAGCCTGTCGCAAATAAGCCAAATTGTATTCCGTGCCACGATAAGCCTTCCCGGCAATGGCTGCAGACAACCAGGTGACGGCGTCCGCCTTGGTGTTGAACATCCGACGACGGCGTCCGGCCTTATCATCAATGCCAGAAGGGACATAGGCATAACCGATTGCAACGATGGCTCCGAGCCCGAAAGGTCGAGCCATTTCGTAGAGCCATCGGTCGCTGTCTATAGACACGGCAGCCGTCGTATGTACCACCACGTCATATCGCGCAGCCTTCATGCCGAGCGTCAATGCCAGTTTCTTGCGGCTGACATTACGAGCATCGTCCGGCGTGTAAGTCATATATACATTGGAATATATGCGGCGGAACTCGCCCACTACGGCGCTGCACTCGGGCGACTGTCCGTCCGTAACCACGATTACCTCAAAGGGCGATGGATAGTCTTGCCCGATCACCTGCTGTAATACTCGGCGCAGACTGTTTTCGCCGCCCGAACTGTATATCACCACCGAGACAGCCGGCAGAAAACCTTCGTAAGTGTCTTTGTCCGAAGCCTCCTCAGCATTTGCTTTATTTACGGCATGAGTCACCCGGCGTATGCGCCATAGGTACACCGGCCACAGCAGGGCATAAAGCACTGCGACAGCTGCTATTATCAATATTACGGGGAGAGATATGTCAAGACTCAGATTCATATCCGCGCGACTATATTTTTAGAGGTGGTATTTCGATGTAAAAACGCGGCCTTAAAGCGCCGCAAAACATAAGTACAAAGATAGCAAATTATCCGCAATCGGCCGTCTTTACAAGGCCGAATTTAGCATAAAAAAGCAAGAGAACACAACCTTCGGTTGCATCCTCTTGCCATAAGCGGTTGGCGCTGATTTCGACCCTTATGCTTCGGGCAGGGGCTCAACGTTGATGTAACGACGACCTTCCTTACCGGTGGTGAATACCACTGTGCCGTCGATGAGTGCGTAGATTGTGTGGTCGCGACCCAAGCCGACATTTTTGCCGGGATGGTGCACGGTACCGCGCTGGCGTTTGAGGATGTTACCGGCCTTGCATACCTGGCCGCCAAATATTTTCACGCCGAGACGCTTGCTTTCTGATTCACGGCCGTTCTTCGAACTGCCGACACCTTTTTTATGTGCCATGTGTCTGTGAAATTTTAAGTTTGATTAAGCGACTACGTCTTTGATAACTACCTTGGTGAAGTACTGGCGATGGCCATTCTTTACGCGATAGCCTTTGCGACGTTTTTTCTTGAATACGAGTACCTTTTCGCCCTTTACGAGGGGCTCGGCCACTTCGCATACTACTTTTGCTCCTTCGACTGTGGGAGCTCCGACTTTCACGTCACCGTCGGCGTCGATAAGCAGCACCTTGTCAAAATCGATGCTGTCACCTTCTTTGACGTCTGTGCCGAGGAAGTGAACGTAGAGGAACTTGCCGGCTTCTGCCTTGAATTGCTGTCCCTGAATTTCTACGATAGCGTACATTTAGTGATTTGTATATTAATAGATTAACCGCGGGGGCGTGCCGACTCTGCGACATCTTCCTTTGCCCTTGAGCGAAATTGCCCACAAAGGTACGACTTTTTGTCCACCCGACCAAAGAATCGGCAAACTATTTTTTTGAAAAAACAATTGGAAGATTCCGATAAGAAGTGCAACGGCAGAATCTCTTATTGTCAAAGGACAATATTGAAAGGCCAAATTGTAGTTTTCGCCTCAAGTCTTATCTTTGGAAATATCCTTCAACGAATCCATTGAGAATAGTATTTATCACCCGTGAGACATAATACGCATTCGGCATCGGTTGGAGTGTGTTCTCCTCCATATACGTTCGCTTATTCACTTCGATCATAATGGATTTGTAGGCCATAGGCTTGACCGGAGTGATTGAGTTGGAGAATGGATAATTGACGGCGACCCGATACCCATACTTTCTGATAATGTGCGTGATGCCGTTGATTGTCTTGTCGTCCGGCTTGCTTTCGTCATCGTTAAATCCGATGCAGAAATCGACATCAGGCGCCAACCTCTCGGGAAAAGAATGGCAGTCGATAATGATGGCATCATCCGCGATTAGTGATTTAAAGCTGTCGAGATACCGATGGTATATTTCCATTCGTCGGGCTACTTCTTCATCCGGTAGTTGCCGCCTTGTTTCGCCGAAGCTACTATAGATAACCCCCCTGTCCTATTGCCTCCATAGGGTCGTTGACAAGCCTTTCGGCATCAACAAAAAAACGAGAGAAATGGAATATGAACAAGTGAATACTCTCCGACTTCTGTAGGGGGTTAAAGAGCTTTTCGGTGTGCCAATCGGTCCACTCACGCATGTGACGCGTGATTTCGTCGGGGTCACTCCATTCCTCGGCGTTGAATCCGAGCGTCGAGGAATGGGGGATATTCAGAATTACATTGTTGCGGCTCATTGTCGGTCGTTTTTGATGATTTTGTCGAGTATATCAACCGAAAAGAGGCCGGCGTCATCTCTAAACACCTCGGATAGTCCCGTTCGAGAATAATCTCGCACAGTGAAGTCGGCATCCTCCTTCGCTTTTCTGACAGGTTGTAGCGTCTGCTGGTATTCCTTGTTTGTGATTTCGCCGGTGCGGAGATGCTTGCGTAGTTCGAGTCTGCGTTCAAGAAAGTGTTCATAGCGCATTTTCGCAACAATTCTGAGGTTTAGCCATTTCTCGTAATAAGCCGTGGCTTCTTCGCGTTTGTGCTCAAACAACATTCTTCGCAGACGATCTTGGTATTTCACTGTCTGCTCTTGGGCTGAACGAAGTCGGGTCTTAAGATAATCCACCTCCTTGCGGAATTTCATATATTCGAGACGGAGATGCGTCTTGAACAATTGAGCTTCGTCCGTTTCTTCTTTCAAGAGAGCTATGACCTCTTCAAGCGAATAGGCCAAGAAACGGCTCTTTGCTTTATCATAGCGGGCGTTGACATCCGTGAAAGTCTCCCACACGGAAGAGAATCGGCCATTGAGCTCGGCTCGATGAGTCTTCCCTTTGCGGTCTACCGATGCGCATACGTTGCGTCCGCTAAGTGGCGAGCCGCTGATATACCAGATGGGGCGGCCCTTGCGGTCAATGGAATCCTCCTTGTAATAGAGCCACCATTCGATATAGACGCCGAGGGTCGGACGATGGAAACCACTCGTACCGGTATAGGCGAGCCCGTTCTGAACAGGGACGGGAGCCAGGAAAAGACGACTGTCGCTTAGAATCCTGTCGGCATTGGCAAGAAAGAGGGTAATATTCTCATAGAACAGCCTGTGTCCGAGTTGTCGTTTTTCCTCGTCTTGTTGAGGCCCCTTTGCAGGCTTACGTCCGAAAGATAGATATTGGCCCGTGGTGTCTAAGGTAAAGGCGTTTGATATGGGAGCCTGTGGATTGGTCGTGGGATAGCCCGTCAACTTTGAGCCATCGAGCAGCTCAAAGGAATTAGTCTTATTTTCCATAATAATAATTAGTAAAGTGATTGAGAAATTTGGCGATAATTTACGCAGCCTTCAGTCTTTTCGTTGTTGCCGAGATCATTCACCCCGGAAGGCTGAGGCGAATAGCTGTATATATCAACGACGTTTGACGACGTTGATATATACAGCAATTGGCCGCTTGCGCTTTGGCAAGTGGCCTTAAGAATGGAGGAGAGTTGGAATGTCATAGGTGATTTTCTCATAACTTTTGTTTTTAAGTGAGTAACTTCGCATCATTTTCCCACCGTGGGCTGTTACGAGGAGCCTCGGTTGGAGCAGGTCAGGCCTGTCTCTGGATGCTTTCAATTTCCAATACGTAAATGTTCTCGTTTTTGGAATGCAAACTTAGAGAGAAGATTCCATCCCATCAAATTTTTCGACCCCTTTAACTTGAATTTAACGTGGCGAAAGATTCCAATGATAAGTGCAACTATAATCTATTTAGCTTAAAAAAGATTTTGTACCTTTGTCCCGCTTTCCCGACAAGGGGAGGTCTGCTTAAATAATGTCCGAGATCCGGTCAACTGATTTCAGATATAGACAAACGATCAATAATGTCATCCTATGTTTCGCTATAATGTTTTAAGCGCTGTGGGTGCGCTTATACTATCGTCCGCAACATTGACCGCACAACCCATCTACCCTGACTCCGTGATTCAGCATAAGATGTCGGTGGAGGAGCGGGCATTCCTTTCGAGTATGAAGCGGGGACTGCAGCATTCTCAGATGCTGGCTGTCCGTAAGGCTATGCGGGGCGATGACTCCGACCTACAACAGATACGTGTGAGCCGAAATCAAGCACCCGAATTGCCCGAGACCGTCAAAACATACTATCCTACGCCGGATATTTGTTTGTTTTCGCCGAAGGCTCATACCACGCACACACGTCCCATATTGCTATATCTGCATGGCGGCGGCTGGTGTTTCGGAAGCATAAACAGCTGCGCCCATTTCTGTGCCGCCGTGGCGTTGGAAGGCGATTGTATGGTGGCTGCGCTCAACTATCGGCTTGCGCCCGCTCATCCTTATCCGGCCGCGCTCGAGGATATACGGCAGGCGGTGTCTTATCTTCGTGAACATGCTGCGGAATGGGGCTGTGACCCGGCTCTAATAGCTGTGGGTGGTGATAGCGCCGGAGGCAATCTCGCGTTGGCGGCCGGTATGTCTGTCCCCGGTATTGCCCGGATTATTCCGATTTATCCCGTTGTCAAGCTATTCACTGAAGTTACTCCCTCGTGGAGTAAATATGGTCAAGGCTACGGAAATGACGCTGAACTTCTCGAGGCTTTCAATGAAGCATACGCCAATTATGACGAGCGCAATTCGTTGATTTCGGTCGGATTAAGTAGCGATGAAGCTCTTAGAACCCTGCCTCCGGCATTATTTATTTCGGCAGGGCACGATATACTTTTGGATCAGACTGCCGAACTTGTCGACCGAATGGACAGACTCGGCTGTCCGGTCAGCTATCATGTATACCCGACCGCTACGCACCTGTTCATCACCGTTCCGGGACAGCCGACTGCTTTCAAGGAAGCCGTATCGGCCGTAAGCAAATTCTTAAACACTTCGCCAAATGAGTGAAAAAACGATACTTACCAAGGAAATAGCGATGGCCGAGTATATGGCCGGCTATCGTGATGTTCGATATTTTATCGAGTTGTGCAAGCAATGTCGCAATTACGGTAATTCGTGGCTTTGTCCGCCTTTCGAGTTTGATGTTGATGATCGCCTGAAGAGATGGAACACTGCAATGATAGTTCTCTTCCGTTTTGAAAGACCTAAGGAAGCCGATACGCCGGAAAGCGTCAAAGCACTCTTCCGTGAACACCGTATCGAAATGGAAAAGCGGCTGCTGGAACTTGAACGGAAATACGGCGGATTGGCCGTAGGGCTAAGTGGCGAGTGTCCCCTTTGTGACGAATGTGCAAGGATGAAAGGTGCCAAGTGTGTCCATCCGGACAAGTCGCGTCCTTCGCTTGAATCATTTGGTTTCGATATCGGAAAAACGATGGAGGCCCTTTTCGGCGTTCAGATAGAGTGGGCCAAGGAAGGCAAGTTGCCCCAAATATTTTCGCTTGTCGGCGCACTGTTCCACAATCAATCCCCCGGCACAATCCGGTTTTGACCCAAGCGACAATTGTGTTGCAACTTGAACATTCGTGGGCGGATACGGAACTGTCGCACACAGAGACATTGCCGTCAGACGGTAAAGTCGGCCGGCACCCCGTATTTTATCTGGAATAAGTGTGCTTTTAGGACAGAAGGCCGTTGGGGAGCTGTGGCATGGCGCCGCTTTGGGTGCAGACGTAGGCGGAGATGTTGACGGCTGTGCGGTGGGCCTCGGCGATGGACATGCCTTTGAGAGTGCACGCGACAAAGGCGGCGGTGAACGAGTCTCCGGCGCCGATGGTATCGACGACTGCGACTTTAGGCGTGGGCATGAATGATGTGGCTTCCGGCGTGAAGATGTAGCTGCCGTTGACGCCGCAGGTCAAGATGAGCATTTTCAGCTCGTAACGGCCGATGAGTTCGGCTGCATATTGACTGATGATCTGAGACGATAGTTGCCGGAGGTTGTTGTTCGGCTCGTCCGTCATACGGATGATGGTGCATAGTTCCTCATCGTTTATTTTCAGTATATTGCAGCGGCGCATCGAGCATTCCAAAGTCTCCTTGTCGTAATACTTTTGGCGGAGGTTGGCATCGAAGACTATCAGCGCCTTATCGTCCTGCGGCATCGCATCGATGAAGCGATGAATGGTGGCACGCGTCGTTGCGCTTCTCTGAGCCAGTGTCCCGAAGCATACGGCACGAGCGCAATGTGCCGTATGCTCCAATTCGGTGGTAAAGGGAATATTGTCCCAAGCCACATTTTCGGTGATGGAGTACTGCGGCACGCCCTTGCTGTCGATGTTCACTTGTACCGTCCCTGTGGGGTAGGGTACGGTGGCAATGATGTTGCGTAAGCCCTTGGCGCTGAAATCGGTCAGAATCTGCTTGCCGAGGGCATCATCGCCGATGGCGCTGACTACAAGACTTTGCATCCCGAATTGTGAGACGTGATATGCAAAATTGGCGGGTGCGCCGCCCAATTTCCGGCCGTCCGGTAGAATGTCCCATAGGACCTCGCCGATTCCGACGACTATTGGTGTGTTGTCTGTCATTTCTTGATCCGTAGCTGACGTTTGTCCGTTGATTTGTGCTATATAATAATATTGTGTTCGGCTGTATCTGTGGCAGTCGCCGATGTCCCGATGCTCTGGTCGGAAGAAATAATAGATGGCCGTTATACAGAAAAAAGAAAGAGGCGTCGGCGCCGAGTGGTGCCAACGCCTCTTTATATAGGAGATATAGGAGTTTCAGTATAATCCGTTAGGCCGAGCGATTACTCGATGGCGGCCTGAGCGGCTGCTACGCGAGCGATGGGCACGCGATAGGGCGAGCAGCTGACGTAGTTCATACCCAGGTGTGCGCAGAACTTGACGGACGAGGGCTCGCCGCCGTGTTCGCCGCAGATGCCGATTTTCAGTTCGGGCTTGACGCTGCGTCCCTTGCGCACGCCCATTTCGACGAGTTGGCCTACGCCGTCCTGATCGAGGACTTCGAAGGGATCGGTCTTGATGATGCCGTGTTCCTTGTAGAATTTGAGGAACTTGGGAGCATCGTCGCGCGAGAAGCCGAAGGTCATCTGGGTGAGGTCGTTGGTGCCGAAGGAGAAGAAGTCGGCCACGGTGGCAATCTCGTTGGCGGTGAGTGCTGCACGCGGAACTTCAATCATAGTGCCTACGAGGTAGGGCAGGCTCTGGCCTTGCTCTTCGAATACCTTGGCGGCTGTGGCGTTGATGACGCCGGCCTGGTTCTGGATTTCCTTGAGCGAACCAACCAGGGGTATCATGATTTCGGGGTGTACATCGATGCCGCGAGCGCGTACTGCGAGGGCTGCCTCGATGATGGCGCGTGTCTGCATTTCGGTGATTTCGGGGTAGGTGATACCCAGACGGCAACCGCGGTGTCCAAGCATTGGGTTGAATTCTTCGAGCGAATCAACTTTGGCTTTGACTTCTTCGAGGGTGATGCCCATTTCGTCGGCCAGTTCTTTCTGGGTAACGGTCTGGTGGGGTACGAACTCGTGCAACGGGGGATCGAGCAGGCGGATGGTTACGCCGAAGCCGTCCATGGCTTCGAAGATGCCTTCGAAGTCGCCGCGCTGCATGGGCAGGAGTTTGGCCAAGGCCACGCGACGGCCTTCTTCGTCGGAGGCGAGGATCATTTCGCGTACAGCCTTGATGCGGTCGCCTTCGAAGAACATGTGCTCGGTGCGGCATAGACCGATACCTTGAGCGCCGAAGCTGCGAGCCTGACGGGCATCGCGAGGCGTGTCGGCGTTGGTGCGTACGAGTGTCTTGGTGTACTTGGATGCGAGGTTCATGATTGCGCCGAAGTCGCCGCCGAGTTCGGGATCGGCAGTGGGCACGGGGCCGTCATATACTTCGCCGGTGGAACCGTTGAGCGAAATCCAGTCGCCTTCCTTGTATGTGATGCCACCCATTTCGACGGTCTTGGCATGGTAGTCTACGCGTATTTCGCCTGCGCCGGAGACGCAGCATTTGCCCATACCGCGAGCTACTACGGCAGCGTGCGAGGTCATACCGCCACGCATTGTCAGGATGCCTTGAGCCACGGCCATACCGCGGAGGTCTTCGGGCGAGGTCTCGATACGTACCAGCACGACTTTCTTTTTCTTTTCGGCCCAAGCCTCGGCGTCTTCGGCGGAGAATACTATCTGTCCGGCGGCAGCACCCGGGGATGCGGGCAGGCCCTTGGCTACGACCTTGGCGCGTTTGAGCGCGTTCTTGTCGAATACGGGGTGAAGGAGTTCGTCAAGTTTCTGGGGCTCCATACGCAGCAGGGCTGTCTTTTCGTCTATTTTGTCGGCACGCAGCAGATCCATGGCTATCTTGACCATGGCTGCACCGGTACGCTTGCCGTTGCGGGTCTGGAGCATCCAAAGCTTGCCGTCTTGGATGGTGAATTCCATATCCTGCATATCTTTATAGTAATCTTCGAGACGGCCGGCGATGGCGATAAGCTCGGCGGCGCACTCGGGCATAGATTCCTCGAGCGAGGGATACTTGGAGGCGCGGACTTCTTCGCTGATGCCCTGGAGGGCTGCCCAGCGACGGCTGCCTTCGGTGGTGATCTGCTGCGGCGTGCGGATGCCGGCAACTACGTCTTCGCCCTGTGCGTTGATCAGGTATTCGCCGTTGAAGATGTTCTCGCCGGTGGCGGCATCGCGGCTGAAGGCCACGCCGGTGGCGCTGTTGTTGCCCATATTGCCGTATACCATGGCCTGTACGTTGACGGCGGTACCCCATTCTTCGGGAATTTGGTTCATGCGGCGATATACGATGGCACGTTCGTTCATCCATGAATCGAATACGGCGCAGATGCCACCCCAGAGCTGTTCCCATGCGTTATCGGGGAAGTCCTTGCCGGTGTAGTCCTTGACGGCTGCTTTGAACAGCTTGACGAGGTTCTTGAGGTCTTCGACATCGAGTTCGGTGTCGAGCTTGATGCCTTTCTGAGCCTTGACTTTGTCCATGATTTCCTCAAAGGGATCGATGTCGGCTTTGCTCTTGGGCTTCATACCGAGAACTACATCGCCGTACATCTGGACAAAGCGACGGTAGCTGTCCCATGCGAAGCGGGGATTGCCGCTCTTTTCGGCCAGGGAGGCCACGGTGGCGTCATTCATACCGAGGTTGAGGACGGTGTCCATCATGCCGGGCATAGAGGCGCGTGCGCCCGAACGTACCGAAACAAGCAGGGGATTGGCGGGATCATTGAATTTCTTGCCGGTGAGGGCTTCGACGTGTGCGATGGCTTTTTCTACGTCTTTCTGTATGAGTGCGACCACTTCGTCGCGACCATGTTTTGTGTACTCGTTGCAGACTTCGGTAGTGATGGTGAAGCCGGGGGGCACGGGCATGCCCAAGAGGTTCATCTCGGCGAGGTTGGCGCCTTTGCCGCCGAGGAGATTGCGCATCTCGGCATTGCCTTCGGCTTTACCGTCACCGAATGTGTAAACTCTTTTCATTGGTTGTTAGGTAATATATTGGTGAAACTTATAGATTTATTATCTTTCTTGTCGGCTCGCCGGTCATACTTGTCTTGTTGCCGTTACGCGCGATGCCGTTTTGCAAAGTTAGTGGTTTCTGCCTTAATATGCAATAGGCGCGTGCTCTTTTGCTCGCTAATTTCGGTTTTTCGATGCCATAGTACGTTTTTTGGGGAATGCACGAGTTTGGTTTATGTGCAACTTCTATCTGATGGGTTATGACAGATGTATCGGCCTTTTTGATGATATTTATGAGATATAGTAGAGTGTGCACCGAATTGTTCTCTCCGCTATGCAAAGGCCTCTGTATGGGAATGATTGCAAATGCCGTGACTCCCGAAGATTGTAAGGGTATGCTTGCCAAATACGGCTTTTTGACTGTTGAAGCTCCCAACGAGCACAACCGTGACCGTATGCAGTATCTTTCGTATAACCACTCAAAGGCCAATCGTTTGTTATATTGACACAGGACGACGACACCGGCATCATTATACTGATGGCTGTTGTGCGTATGCCAAGATAATAGTGCGTAGACAATAAATCCCTATAATGCGATATGGGTGGTGTGCCGACACGGACGCACTGCCAATGTCATATTGTCGGTATATCCGGGAGCGGGAAGTGCAAAGAGCGTATATTTTTTGCTGCAAAGCATTTTGTCATAGCGAAAAACTTATTAACTTTGCATTCGAAAAAAATGTTGTACAACATCATTATACAACATAAAGCAACCGGTGACGTAATTGCCGGTGACAGAACAACGACAAAATACACGTAGTTATTCGATGATAAAAGCAGCAATCGAAAGGGTTATCAACGATGACCTCTCGGCGATATGGACGCTTCTCGACAACGATGAGCGGCGGCTCATTGTGGACAATTTCGAGATACATCATCTGAAAAAAAACCAAATACTATATTCGCAGGGCGACCGATCCGAACACCTGTGGTGTCTACTTAAGGGCAAAGTCAAGATGTATAAAGACGGCATCGGCGGTCGGCAGCAGATACTGCGGCTGTTTCGTCCGGTACAATACTTCGGGTATCGTGCGGCCTTTGCCGATCAAGTTCATGGCTCGAGCACCTGCGCCTTCGAGCCGTCAATACTCGGGACGCTGCCCATAGATATTGTGCGTCGCCTTATTGACGACAATATTCGCGTAGCATGGTTCTTTATTAAAGAGCTATCTACCAACCTTGGCGGCAGTGATACGCGTATCGTCAACCTCACCCAAAAGCATATACGCGGACGCCTGGCCGAGGCCTTGTGCGTGCTGTGCGAAAATTACGGTTACGAAGAAGACAATGCCACACTCAAGATATACCTCTCGCGTGAAGACTTGGCCAATCTTTCCAATATGACCACCTCCAATGCCATACGTACGCTTGCCGCTTTCGTGAGCGAGCACATATTGGTTGTGGACGGTCGCCGCATAAAGATTATCAACGAGGAAGCCCTCCGCAAAATCAGCAAGTTCGGATAATTAGTCCGCTTAAATTTGCGGTCTGTCCGTGATCTGTGGATAGAGCCTTCTGGCGGTTGTGTTTCTCTAAAATCAAGGCCTAAAAAAGTTTTTTCAGCGTATGTCGGCATCTAAGTCAGATGCCGAAATGCACTTTTAACATTCTGTGTGCTTGGATTTTCAGCGAAAATGCTTAACTTTGCTCGAATTTTTGCTCGCAAGGATAGCCCTTGAGCGCATTATAGTTCATCGTTGTAAATAATTAAAAACAGTATATTCACCTTAATTGAACTCTATGGCAAAGAACTCCAAGAGTGCCGCAATCGCATGTGCGATTACGCTGATGGCGCTGGCGGGATGTCACAATGAAGACTTCCCCGGCGGCGATACCACCGGCAAGGGACAGCTTGTCCCCGGCGTAGAGCTTAACACCGAAGTGATAGGCTCTAAAGCCTCGGCCCGAGGCGATGGTGATCTCACCATCAACGATCTTTCGCTAACTATTAAGAGCACTGACGGCTCATATTCCAAGACTTGGGCGTCCGTGGCTGATTATGACGGCAGCGAGCTTTTCCCCATCGGAGCATACACGGTAAGTGCCGCTTACGGCGACCCGACCGAAGAAGGCTTCGAAAAACCTGCATACTTCGGTACTGCTTCCGTGACCGTGGTAGAAAATGAATCCACGCCCGTGTCGCTGACCGCCACACTGGCCAACGCGATGGTTTCGGTAGAATACACCGAAGCTTTTAAGAAATATATGACCTCGTGGGGCGCGGAAGTACATGCCGAGGGCGGCGATTACCTCTACATCGGCTCGGAGGAGACGCGTCCCATGTATATCCGTACCGGTGACGCAACTCTTTCCGTCGAATTTGTCAAGCCCGGCAAGACCGATAAGGTCAAATTGCAGGTGCTCAGTTTCAAAGCACAAGCTCGCCACCATTATCATGCCACCATTGACGTCAACAACGGTGGTGTAGGCGAAGCCGTCCTCAATATCACCTTTGACGACACCGTCTCCGAAGAAACCGTGGATGTCGAGCTCAGCGATGACCTGCTCAACGCTCCCGCTCCCACCGTTACGGCAGCCGCTGCATCGGTGCCCGCCAGCGGAACGACAATGAACTACGTTGAAGGAACACCATGGAGCACTCCGCTGAAACTCAATATCGTGGCACGTGCCGGGTTGAGCAGCGTCACCCTCACCACACAGAGCAAATCGCTCGTGACAAGCCAAGGATGGCCCGCCGAAATCAACCTCGCAGCCGCTGACGAAGCTATGCAGCAGCGTATGAGTGCCCTCGGATTTCAAGGCGTGGGTCTCTTCCGCAATCCCGATAAGATGGCCATTATTGATCTGACCAACGTCATATCCCATATAAAAGAGGTGTCCACGGACAATACTACCACCTTCGCACTCAAGGTCGTCGACAAATACGGCAAGGCCAGCGAGGTATACACCTGGACCATAGACCTCGAGCCGCAGGTGGTCACCATCTCCGAACCATCGACATTATATATAGGACAGGACAAACTCGACCTGACCCTGACATATAACGGCGCCAATCCCCAAGAAAACGTCAAGTTCCAGTACTTCAACGACCGCGGCACATGGAGCGACCTCACCGTGACCTCCGTCGCCGCCAAGACACGCGCCCGTTCTTCCGAAAAGAACTATGCAGTGACGCTGAAGGTACCGGCAGACAATAAAGACCTGCAAGTACGTGCCGTGAGCGGTACCAAGGTCAGCTCCACACTCACCGTAAAACGTGCCGTGCCCGACGTGGAAGCTTCCACCGCCGACAAGGACGTTTGGGCCACCAAGGCTTACGTCAAAGTAGCCGGCAAAGACGTCAATGCTTCGGCACTTGCATCGCTGATTACGGTATATGTCAGCACAGACGGTTCGACATACACCGCCGCCACAGCCTCGGTGTCCAAAGACGATGTACTACTCGTCAAGGGACTTAAGGCCGGAACGGCTTACAAACTTCGCCTGAGCCCCGTGGCCGACCCGGACAAAGCTTCCGCCGACATCGAATTCACCACCGAGAACGCTACGGCACTGCCCAACGGCGACTTCGAGACACTCACCGCCAACGTAACGGCCAAGGATATGCTCCAGGGCGGACAATGGTCCATCTCGGCAGGTATATATTATGATACCAAGCTGAGCTATACCATCAGCGAGCCCAACGGCTGGGCCACGGTCAACGCCAAGACTGCAAGCCCTAACCACAAGACACAGAACAGCTTCTTCGTGGTTCCTTCGACATTCAACAGCACGCTGACATGGCTCTCCACCGTGCCCAATATCAAGGTCATAGGAACAGGAGGCGGCACCGAGACCCCAGACTCATACAAAGGCTTCACGGCACAACATGGCCAAAACGCTATGGTACTGCGTAATGTTGCTTGGGATGCAAACGGTACACGCCCCGAAAAATGGAAGAAAGAATTTGCAGGCACGGACGAATACTACGGACACAACGTCCCCGAAGTATCGCAGCGCAGTGCGGGCAAGCTTTTCCTTGGTACATACACCTACAACAATGGGACCGAGACCTACAAGCAGGGCGTATCCTTTGCTTCGCGTCCCACATCGCTCAAAGGATACTACACTTACACCAACGACCCCGGCGATAAAGCCGAGAAAGGCAAAGTTACGGTGCAAGTACTCTCCGGCGAAACCGTTATCGGCAGCGGCAGCGTGACTCTCGGTGCCGTGGCCAAATACACCGCCTTCAGTGTCCCGGTGACCTATCAGGCCAATGCCGGCAAAGCCACTTCCATCCGCGTGATGATTACCTCGAGTACTCATGCCTCGGACAGCCAAGCCGCCGAGACGGCCGCCATCAAAGTGACCACCTTCAACTCGCGCTACGAGAGCGCAATGCACGGTGCGACACTCTGCGTCGACAACCTCTCACTGGCATACTAAAATAGCCCTCTAACACATTCTAACGCAAGACAACAATGAAAAATAAAATATTGTCCCTGCTGACGGTAGCAGTACTTGGCTTGGGTATGACCGCATGCCACGACGAGGTCAAGCCCGCGCCATCCGAACAAGAAGGTCAGGTCAGCATGCGCTCAATGGGCGTAGACATCGACAACGCCGAAAAGGTTATCAACACCAGCGCACGCGCAACGGTGGATCTTTCCGATTTTATTATCAAGATTTACGACAGCAACAACGCATTGGTCAATACTTGGAAGTACTCCGAGATGCCCGAGTTGTTCTCGCTGCCCGTAGGCTCGTACCGCGTAGACGTTTTCAGTCACGAGGTACAGAAAGCCGAATGGGATCATCCCTACTTCACCGGTTCCAAGGAATTTGCCATCACCGACGGCAATATCACCGAAATCGGTATAGTAACCTGCAAGCTCTCAAACATCAAGGTGACCATCAAATTTGATGCATCGCTACTCAAATACCTGACCGATGATGCCAAAGTTACAGTCATTGCAAATGACGAAGGATCGCTGGTGTTCACCCCCAAAGAGACACGCGCAGGATACTTCGAGGCTCTGGAGGGCAGCAGCACTCTCGTCGCCGAATTCGCAGGCACCGTCAATGGTAAGTACAAGACCATGCGCCACGTCATCACCGATGTCGAAGCAGGTCAGCACCGCATCATCACCTTCACGGTCAAGACCGGTAAGCCCGACAAACCCGACGAAAACGGCCAAATCGAGATTGACAACGGTATATACCTTGATGTAGACGTCGTAGACGAAAATCTGACCGGAAACGTCACTGTAGGCGAGGACAACATCCCCGATGATGACCGTCCCGGTGGTGAAAGCGGTGGCGAAGATCCCAATCCTCCCACACCCGGCCCCGGCGAAGATACTGACGCCATCAAAGTCACCAGCGAAACTCTGAGCTTTGATTCGGCAAACGATGTGGCTTCCACGACAACCGGTATCGTACTCATCGAAGCCAAGAACGGTATACAGCACTTCATCGTCAAGATTGCATCCGATAACGAAAACTTTATCAATTCGGTCAAGGACCTGATGCCTATCGAATTTGACCTTGCATATCCCGGCGACAACGCCGAGTCTTTCGAGTCGCTGGGTTTCCCCACCGGCGATAAGGTTATCAATGCCACCAATCTGACTTTTGACATCAGCCAATTCATTCCGCTGCTGTCGGCATTCCCGGGCAACCACACCTTTACGCTCAATCTTACCGACAACAAGTCAGTCAATAAGATTGTCTCGCTGAAATTCATTGCCAAGTAACAACTGTCTCAAACACACACCGTCATGAAAAAGAACATTATAATGATTGGCACCGTGCTCGTACTTGCGACAGCTCTCACGGCATGCCACGATGAATTAGACAACCTTGAAGGGCAAGGCACCGTCTATCTGACTACCAAAATCAATTCGGACGTCAAGGTACAGTCTCGTGCCGATGTCAACGACTATGCAGACAATTGTCTGATATACATTTCTAATAAGAAGGGTCTCGTACGCCGTTTCAAAGGCATAAGCGAAGTACCCGCCGATGGCATCCAACTGGTCAGCGATCACTACATAGCCGAGGGGTGGGCCGGAGACAGCGTCTCGGCATCTTTCGACCACAAGTGGTTCAAAGGCCGTACCGAGTTTGAAGTCACCAACGGCGCCACCACCAAGGTTGACCTCACCTGCTCCATAGCCAACGTCCTCGCTTCGGTCAATTACGCCGCCGAAGTAGGCGAAATACTTACCGAATACAAGATGACCGTAGGCCACAGCAAGGGTACTCTCGATTTCGAGGCCGGCGAAAAACGCGCGGGCTACTTTATGATGCCCTCCAATGACAAAGACCTAAAATGGACTTTCTCCGGCAAATTGGCCAACGGCGACACTTACACGCGCGAAGGCGTCATCAAAGATGCCAAGCCTGCCACGCAATATATACTCAATGTCAAATACACCGGTCATGACGACCCCATAGGCGGTGGGTACTTCGTTATCGAAATTGACGAACGTGCCGTCGAAGTCAACGATGTGGTTGTCATCACCCTCGCCCCCGAAATCGAGGGCTACGACTTCGACATCTCGCAGCCCGTAGCCGGCGAACCGGGCAACGTGAAACGTACCTCGCTGTACATCACCGCTGCCGGTGCACTCACCGGACTTCAGCTGTCATCGCCTATCATCGGCGGAATAAGTGGAGTAGACGGCAACGATGTAGACCTCTTCAAAATGAGCGATGCCATCAAGCAGGCACTCAATGCCGGAGGTATCAACTATACCTACAACTATGACGCAGACGAAGATGTCTCGTGGATTAAAATCAATTTCGAGACCTCGCTGCTCAACACCCTCAAAGAAGGCGAATACGCGGTCAATGTTACCGCTACCGACGCCAACGGCGAGACAAGCACCGGGACACTCAATTTCAATATCACGAGCGCTCCCGTAGCGGCTGCGGCTACCATAGCCGCCGAGGTTTGGCCTACCAAAGCCACCATTTACGGTAATATCCTCAAGGATGGTGCCACAGCACCCACCCTCGTATATCGCGCCAAGGGCGCCGCTGCCTGGACAACCGCCGCCACCACTACCGAAGGCACCAAGCTCACGGCCGCTCTCACCGGCCTGACTCCCGGCACCACTTACGAGTACGCAGCTCAGAGCGGCGAGTACACCTCGGCAATCCTGACATTCACCACAGAAGCCGCCCAGCAGCTTGTCAACGGCGGTTTCGAAGGGTGGACCACTGCCAAGGCTCCGTACCTGATGTATGCCGAAGGTCAGGAAATGTGGTGGGATAGCGGCAACCACGGCTCGGCTACCATGAGCAAGAATATCACCACTCCCGACGGCGATGTCAAGGTTGAAGGCAATTACAGCGCCAAACTGGCCTCGCAATTCGTGGGCGTTGGAGTTATAGGCAAATTTGCCGCCGGCAACGCCTTCGTCGGCAAGTATATCGCCACCGAAGGCACGGACGGCGTCCTCGGATGGGGCCGCAGCTTCGGCTCGCGTCCCAAGTCCCTCAAGGGCTATATCAAGTATGCTCCCGGTACTATTCAGTACATTGGTGACGGCGCTCCATCGTCCATAGCCAAGGGCGATCCCGACACCGGTATCATATACATAGCCCTGCTGACCAACCACACCGAGACTTATTCGTCGAGCAATGGTTCGGGTACATATCCCGTGATTGTGAAGACCAAGAAGAGCGAACGTCAACTCTTTGACAAAAACGCCTCGAATGTCATCGCTTACGGCGAGAAGGTCTTCACCGAAGCCACATCAGGCAATGGTATGGTCGAATTCGAAATACCTCTGACATACTTCAAGACGGATGTCAAGGTTTCGAATATCATGATAGTATGCTCGGCCAGCCGCTACGGTGACTACTTTACCGGCGGTGCATCAACTATGTGGATTGACAACTTCCAGCTTGTATACTAATCCTATCTTAACATAACCTGCGGTGGGGGACGGCATCTCAAAGTGCCGTCCCCCAATTGTTTGGGTACACAGCCGAGTACCCGGGATACATCGAGAGCCCGGAGGATCGGAAATCTCCGAAGCCTCCGGGCTCTCCGAATATCCGACGCTGTCTCAGGCTGCGCGAAATTGGGCGGGCGTCTTACCGGTCAGGCGCTTGAAGAAGCGTACAAAATGCTGCGGATACTCAAATCCGAGACGTTCGCTAATTTGCGATACCGTGAGTGACAAGTCGTTGAGTAGCTCTTTGGCGTGCGCCAACAGGTGCTCGGCAATGAATGTCTGAGCCGTGATGCCCGTTTCGGCCTTCACCAGTTCGCCGAAGTATCCGGGCGAGAGGCAGCATTTGTCCGCAAACATTGACACCGTAGGGATGCCGCCGCTTTCCGCTTCGTTGGCGATATACTCGTTGAGCATATCTTCGAAGCGGCGCACGGTACTGTGGTTGATTTCTTCGCGAGTGATGAATTGGCGCTCGTAGAAGCGCAGACAATAGTTCAGCAGTACCTCGATATTGGATACGATGAGGCGTCGTGATTGACGGTCGATGGTGTGGTGCATCTCTTGCCGGATAATGGCCAGTACCGAGCGCACAATTTCGACCTCGCCGGCCGACAGGTGCAGCGCCTCGTTGCTGTTGTACGAAAAGAATCCGTACTTGGACATCTCGCGTCCCGGCGAGGTTCGCGCCAAAAAATCCGGGTGGAAAACTATGGCCGTCCATTTGGGTGTGGTTACGCCCGGTGCGGGCTCTACCGACACCACTTGCCCCGGAGCAAACGAGGTGATGGCCATTTAATCAAAATCGTACTTAGTACGTCCGTATGAAATTTGACATCCCTTGTTTTATTTGAGAAACAGGGCGTAGAGGCCGTAATGATATGTGGGGCCCGGATGGCACGCGGTCGATCGTAGCGCACTACCGACACCAGCGGGTGAAGTGTCTCGAAGCCATAGTACTCGTTGAAGAGCTCGACTGTGTCGAAATATATTTCTTCCTTTTTCATCGTTGTACGGATTGTTCGGCGCAAATTTAGATTAAACTTGTGTGGCGGTTCATACCTTTTTTGGCCGGATAATGACCGCAATTACGGATTACGCAATGGCACAATTATGGAATTAAGGGTTGTATCTCGTGCAGTGGCGGAATTTCGCGTATAATCTTGCCGGTGATGGTGCGTCTGAGCCTCGCCTCGGCGTATATGTATCGTGGTCGTTTTCGTCGGTCATCAATACGAGCTAAGGCATCGCGGACCGCCGGCACAAGGTCGGCGCCGCCTTCATAGACTATGGCAACGGAGGTGCCCCATTGCGTATCGGGCACGCCGGTGATGTAGAACACCAAGTCCTCGGGCAGCAGCGGCGCCAGCGTGCGCTCCAATTCTTCGGGGCATATTTTCAGGCCGGCCGAATTGATGATATTGTCCGCCCGTCCCAACCATCGAAATTCGGTGGGCGAGAGTATGGACACGATGTCATTGGTGATTACGCGCCGTATGCTCAGGTGTGGAATATCGGCAGTCAGGCAGCCGCGGGCGTCTGTCGAGAAGCGCGTGTCCTTGGCTATGGCGCGGAATGTGCTGCTGTCGTCTGCAATGTCGGCCAGGGCTATATGGCTGCATGTCTCGGTCATTCCGTAGGTGATGTATCCGTGTATTCCGGCATATAAAAGAGCCTGTCTTCGGGCGTCGGACAGCGGAGCACCGCCGATGATGACACAGCGTATGCGTTGCCCTACATGGGGTATTGCAACCAGTGCTTCGACTTGGGACGGCACTATCGCCAATAGGTCCAAGTGCTCGGCATCGCCGAAAAAGTTCGGTGTATTTGAAGGCTCGGGTGTCACTATGCGACAACCTGCTTCGTGAGCGCGTACCGCCATCATTCGTGCCGCAATGTAGTCGAAAGGCAGAGGCACCGATACCGTCGATAGGGCTGTGATGCCGAAGTATACGTTGGTGATACGTGCCGATGCGCGCATATCATCCTTGGCCAGTGCAATGGGCTTAGGCGTGCCCGTCGAGCCGGACGTATGGCATAATACGGCATCGCTACCGTCAAGCCACAGTTGCATAAATTCGGTATAAGTCATTATGGCATATATTCGGTATAAGTAATTGCAGCGAGGGGCAGTCGTATATATGGTAAAGGCTGCGTGTGCTCGTTGTAGGCTATGGACGATACCAAAGGTATTGGCCTTTGAGCTGCAATTGAGGCATCTCGATGTTGTTGGTGTACAGCGCTCCCGTGCCCAGGCCTTGCGGCAAGGTGGGGGCGTAGGTGTCCACCCATGCTCCGAGGGCGGCGAGGCCGACATTGCTCTCTAGAGCCGAGGTGGCCCACCATCCCATCCCTTCGGCCTCGGCTGTGCGTATCAGTGTGTCTGCACAGCCCAATCCGCCGCATAGTGACGGCTTCAGTATTAGGTATTGCGGACGTATGCGTTGAACCGTGTCTATGGTTCGGTTGATGTCGTCCGGACGCGTTATCAGACTCTCGTCCAGCGCTATCGGTATCGGCGTGTGGCGGCACAGCTCGGCCAGCTCGGACGCGTATTGCGGCCTAAGCGGTTGCTCGATTGAATGTATGTTCAGCGATGCCAGGCGTTGGAGACGTTTCATGGCTTCTTGCGGCGTAAAGGCGCCGTTGGCATCAAGTCGTATGACCGTGTTTGTTCCGGCGATGTCGCGTAGGGTACGGAGCATCTTCAGCTCGGCATCGAAATCCAGTGCCCCGATTTTCACTTTGATGACCGAGAAACCGTCTTCGACCTTGCGGCGCATACGTCGGCTCATCGTGTCTATATCGCCCATCCACACCAATCCGTTGATTGTTACGGGCCGTTGACCGAAGGTCCATGGGCTTTGTGCAGGTAGCGCCGGAGTGCCGTCCGGGGTGCCTTGGCCGAGACGCAGCGCGGCCGCCCCGCATTCGAAGGCGAAGCGTATCGAGCTTTCACCCGCGGCAAGGGGGCACGGTTCGCCTTCCCGGTAGTTCCAAGTGGCTGCGTCTCGGCATACGCTGTCCAGACGCGCCTCGTAATCGGGGCTGTCCTCGGCGCTCAGCCCGGCAAAAAGCGGACTTTCGGCTATGACTTGCCGCTGAGGATCGCCGTCGTCGTACATACGCACAAAATAGGTGTCTTTGTACGCCATACGTGCCCGCGAGGTGATGGCTACAAAATTGAAATGCAGCCTATAACGGCTCCAATCGGCGTGCAGCATCGCGTCAGCCCGGGAATTGGGGATATTGGTCGAAGTCGGGGTCGCGTTTTTCCAAGAAGGCGTTTTTGCCCTCTTGAGCTTCGTCCATCAGATAGTACATCAGTGTGGCATCGCCGGCCAGTTCCATCAGCCCGTGCTGTCCATCCAATTCGGCATTGAGACTGCGTTTGACCATGCGTATTGCAAATGGGCTGCGCTTCATGATGGTTTCGCACCACTCGACCACCTCGTCTTCGAGGCGTTCCAAGGGAACGACTTTATTAATCATACCCATTTCGAGCGCTTCTCGGGCCGTGTACTGACGGCACAGGAACCATATTTCACGCGCTTTTTTCTGCCCTACACAGCGCGCCAGATACGACGAACCGAATCCGCCGTCAAAGCTGCCGACCTTCGGTCCGGTTTGGCCAAAGCGGGCATTTTCGGAGGCGATGGTCAAGTCGCAGACCACTTGCAGGACGTTGCCGCCGCCTATGGCATATCCGTTGACCATGGCGATGACGGGCTTGGTGAGCGAGCGTATGGCTTTGTGTACATCCAGGACGTTTAGCCGCGGAGTGCCGTCGGCATCGCGGTATCCGCCGCGGCTCTTGTAATGCTGGTCGCCGCCGCTGCAAAAAGCCTTATCCCCGGCGCCGGTGAGCACCACTACGCATATGTCGGAGCGGTCGCGGCAGATGCCGAGTGCTTCGAGTATCTGATGGTTGGTCTGTGGCCGGAAGGCATTGTACACTTCGGGGCGGTTGATGGTGATACGGGCAATGCCGTTATAGGTGTCAAAAAGGATATCGCTGTATTCCTTTACGGGAGTCCATTGACGTGTCATGTCGAGTGTGTTTATTGACGTATAATAGGTTGTTAGATGCTGTCTTTGTATAGGGTGTACAAGTGTTTGAAAACGCTGGTCCCACTCTCGGGCGGAACAACGATTTCGATTATGCACGGGACGTCGGTGCGGGCGGCCATAGCCTCGAATTCGGTTTTTAGAGAGTCCGAGCTGTCGGCGCGGTAGTACCCGAAGCCACGGCTGCGGCATATCGCTTCGAGAGGCAGGACCACTCCATCGGCGAGATAGCGCGGCATCGCCGGCAGGTGGCGCGTATTGGCTATGGCGCGGAAAATGCCGCCGCCGGAGTTGTTGATAACCACCATCTTAAATGTTGCCGGAATATCTTCGAGCAGCAGCGCTCCGAAATCGTATTGCGCACTCATATCACCCGTAATCAGTAGCGTGACGTGGTTCGAGACCATCGCTGCTCCTATTGCTGTGGAGGTGCTGCCATCGATGCCGTTGACGCCGCGGTTGGCATCCACGCGCCGCAGCCGAGAGCTGTCTGCCGTCTGCGCGTACCGCACCGTTGTCCCGTTGGACAGGTGTAGACCCCAGTCGCCTGACATAGCCCCGATGATGTGACGTATGGCTGTCAATTCGCACCAGGGTAGGGAGTTATAGAAAGTCTCGTTGGCTTTATCGGCCTTGGCTACGGCTTCGCGCCATTGTGCGGCGTAGCCGTTGTCGGTGGCATCGGCACTAATTGCCGCCGCCAATTCAGGCAATACCGCCTGTGGTGACGCCTGTATGGCTGCTGTTTGGCATAGGAATGTATCCACAGCCGGGCCGTCGGTGCCTATGTGCAGGTGCTGCGTGATCCGGAGCGCGGCGCCTTCGCGCAACCAGTCCTTGGCGAGTGCCGAAGTGATGCCGCCGCCTATGGATACCACTATGTCCGGCAGCAGGGTGCGGCGCTGCTCGGGCGTCATGGCATTGAGCACGGTGTCTACATTGTGGCCGCAGTTTTGCAGATTGCTTAGTATATCAGTGGCTACCACCACGTTTGGCAATGCGGCTAATTGTGACAGCGCGTTGCGAACCGTATCGCATGGCGGCATCGGCCCGGTCAGAAACAGCACTCGGGCCTTGCGGAGCGACTCGGACTCGTGTGGTGCAAGCGAAAAACCGGTGCATTTGCCTATGGCACGTATGATAGGCGTATGCTCTTCGTCTGTAATGTCGGCTGTTGTGCCGAGCGGCGAGTCTATTTGGATATTGAGGTGTACGGGGCCCCGGCCGCGTATTTCATCGCCGCGGGCTATGCAAATCATCTCGTTGATGACGCGTAAGGCCGCGCGAGTTTCTTGGGCATCGTGCAGCACCGGGATGTCTCGGGATGCACGCACCACGGCATTCAGTGCCCCGGCTTGGCGGATGGTCTGCCCGTCGGCCTGTCCGATCCATTGGCTCGGTCTGTCGGCCGAAATCACGATAAGCGGCACTTGACGGTAAAAAGCTTCGGCGCATGCCGGAGCCATATTGAGCACGGCGCTGCCCGAAGTGCATACCACGGCCGTCGGTCGGCCTTGCTCGGTGGCTATGCCGAGGGCGACAAAGGCCGCCACGCGTTCGTCTATAACGTGATGCAGGTTCAGCGTGGACACTGCTGCGGCCTGAATCAAGGGCGCATTGCGCGTCCCGGGGCATACCACGATGTCGGTGATGCCCCATTGCAGCAGCAGATCCATAAGAGCTCTGCAGATATATTTGTCGGTATTTGTCATTGTTCCCAATGATTTGGTTCGAAGCCGATAAAATGGCACAGACAGGCCGATGCGTACGGCGAGATGCACCGCAAAGATACGCATATTTCGCGAGAAAATCCCTCGTCGGCTGTTTTGCCAATGGATATGTCCGCCAAAATGCTTAACTTTGCAGGTTGAAAGAGCAAAGAAATAAGGAATATACACATCTTTATATGCAGAATATACGCAATATCGCCATCATCGCCCACGTGGACCATGGCAAGACCACCCTTGTGGACAAAATGTTGATGGCCGGACATCTTTTTAGAGATAATCAAAATGCCGGCGAACTGATACTCGACAGCAATGACCTTGAGCGCGAGCGCGGCATAACAATACTCTCCAAAAACGTCTCCATCAATTACAAAGGGACAAAAATCAACATTATAGACACTCCGGGACACGCCGATTTCGGCGGCGAAGTGGAGCGCGTGCTCAATATGGCCGATGGCTGCCTTCTGTTGGTCGATGCTTTCGAAGGGCCGATGCCCCAGACGCGTTTCGTTCTTCAAAAAGCGCTTCAGATAGGACTTAAGCCCATTGTCGTCATAAACAAAGTGGATAAGCCCAATTGTCGCCCCGAAGAGGTGCAGGAGATGGTTTTCGACTTGATGTTCAATCTTGATGCCACAGAAGATCAGCTCAATTTCCCGACACTTTTCGGCTCGGCCAAGCAAGGTTGGATGAGTACGGACTGGCGCAAACCCACAGACAATATCCTGCCGTTGCTGGACGCTATTATTAAGTACATCCCGGCGCCGCAGACGCTTGAAGGTGACGCACAGATGCTGATCACTTCGCTGGATTACAGCAATTACGTAGGCCGTATAGCAGTGGGACGCGTACACCGCGGCACTTTGCGCGAGGGTATGGATATAGCCTTGATGCGCAAGGACGGCAGCATCTCGCGCCAGCGTATCAAGGAATTGCATGTCTTTGAGGGTATGGGCCGCAAGCGTGTCAGCGAGGTCAGCAGCGGCGATATTTGCGCATTGGTGGGCATCGAAGGATTTGAAATCGGCGATACAGTGGCCGATATCAACAACCCTGAGGCGCTGCCGCGCATAGCCATAGACGAACCCACGATGTCTATGACCTTCACCATCAACGACAGCCCCTTCTTCGGCCGCGATGGCAAGTACGTCACCTCGCGACATATCGGCGACCGCCTTATGCGAGAGCTTGATCGTAACCTCGCACTGCGCGTGACCAAGGCTCCGCACGAAGACGTCTGGACCGTATATGGTCGCGGTGTGCTGCACTTGTCAGTACTTATCGAGACCATGCGTCGCGAAGGTTACGAATTGCAAGTAGGCCAACCGCAGGTGATTGTCAAGGAAATAGACGGACGCAAGTGCGAGCCTGTCGAGCTGTTGACAATCAATGTCACCGATGAATATGCCTCCAAAATCATAGATATGGTGACCCGTCGTAAGGGCGAGTTGACAAGTATGACCTCCAATGCAGGACGCACCAATCTCGAATTTCAGATACCGTCGCGCGGCATTATAGGACTGCGCAACAACGTACTCACCGCAAGTGCCGGCGAGGCCATTATGGCTCATCGTTTCTACGAGTACCAGCCTTGGAAGGGCGATATCGAGCGCCGCACCAACGGTTCGCTTATAGCTATGGAAGCCGGAACGGCATACGCTTACGCCATTGATAAGCTGCAAGACCGCGGTCGTTTCTTTATATTCCCGCAGGAAGAGGTCTACGCCGGACAGGTTGTGGGCGAGAATGCAAAGGAAAACGACATTGTCGTCAACGTCACCAAGAGCAAGAAACTCACCAATATGCGTGCCTCGGGCGCCGATGACAAGGCTCGTATTATTCCGCCTGTGGTCTTCAGTCTCGAGGAAGCACTTGAGTATATCAAGGAAGACGAATATGTTGAAGTGACACCGCACCACCTGCGTCTGCGCAAGATTATTCTTGACGAAACCGAGCGCAAACGCGCCAACCGTTAATTGCCTGTCCTATCAACAAAACAGACCGCAAAAGCTACACAAGCACATGCAACCATACACCATTAAATTAAGGGGTAAGATTGAGACCGTGAACCGTCCTTTGGTGATGGGCATCCTCAATGTTACGGACGACTCGTTTTACGGCGACTCGCGAGCCTTTGACGAGAAAGCGGTGGCGATGCGTGTGCGCACGCTCCTGGACGAAGGCGTCGATGTCATAGACGTAGGCGCATGCTCGACACGCCCGGGTTGCGAATGTGCCACGGCCGAAGAAGAGCGCCGTCGCTTGGATATGGGGATGCGTGTGCTGCGGTCGATAGACACGAATGTGCCCCTGAGCGTAGACACCTTCCGCGCCGATATAGCCCGCCATTGTGTTGAGGACCTCGGCGTGGATATCATCAACGATATCTCCGGCGCGAGCGACCCGGAGATGGCACGAACGGTGGCCGAACTCGGCGTACCCTACGTGCTGATGCATATGCGCGGCACTCCGCTGGATATGCAACAGCGCACCGATTATGGCGAAGACGTGGTCGCCTCGGTACTCACCGAGATGTCTCGCAGCTATGAGCGACTTGTTTGGGCCGGAGTGAGCGACATTATTATTGACCCCGGATTTGGATTTGCCAAGACGCTTGAACAGAATTACGAGCTTATGCGTTATCTTGACGCCTTTGCCTTATTCGGCCGTCCCATTCTGGTCGGAATCTCGCGCAAGAGTATGCTTACTCGCCTTTTGGGTATATCCACCAACGATGCGCTCAACGCTACGACAGCTCTCAACACCATAGCACTGGAACGTGGCGCCTCAATATTGCGCGTGCATGATGTACGAGCCGCCAAACAGGCTGTGACAATATACGAAGCTGTCCGCGGACGATTTTGAAGACATAGTATTCACCTCTGCATTTACTGACTGCTTATGCCGGAATTTGGAATTAAAGACGCTATCGACATCCTAATCGTTGCCGTACTGCTGTACTACATATTTCGGCTGATGAAAGAGTCCGGCACCATAAACATATTTTATGGTGTGATGGCATTCATAGCCGTATGGGCGGTGGCCAGCGAGGTCTTGGAATTGCGCCTGATAGGGTCAATACTTGACCAATTTGTGTCCATAGGATTATTGGTACTTGTCATCATATTTCAAGACCAGATAAAGCGTTTCCTCATAGACTTGGGTAGCCATCGTCGATGGCGCTTCTTGCACAGACTTTTCAATCATCGTGATGACGATGAAGCCGTCAGTCTTCGTGCCGAAATTATGCCCATCGTGTATGCGTGTATGGCTATGTCTAAGACCAAAACCGGAGCTCTGATTGTCATACAGCAAAATATGTCATTGGAATCTATAGCCAAAAGCGGAGACATAATAGATGCGGCCATCAATACGCGTCTTATCGAAAATATCTTTTTCAAGAACTCGCCGCTGCATGACGGAGCAATGATTATTGCCAATCACCGCATTGTTGCAGCCGGATGCATCTTACCGGTGAGCCACGACAGCAGTGTGCCCCGCTCGCTTGGTCTGCGCCATCGCTCGGCACTGGGCATTGCGCAGGAGACGGATGCTATAGCCATAGTCGTCAGCGAAGAAACCGGCAATATTTCCGTGGCCCATCGTGGAGCTTTGCGTGTCAAACTGTCCACGGCCGACTTGGAGAAAATCCTTTACGAGGGTATGTCGCACGAATAATCAGTATCCGAGACATATATGCAGCGACAGCCGTGCACGATGCGCGGCTGTCGTTATTTTCTATGACTATAAAAGATGGGTTCATTGGATATAAACCGAGATTACTGCTATAATGGCTATAATAGCTGTAATAGCTGTTATGGCTATGGCGGTGGTGTCGGCTGTTATAGCCGGGTTATCATCGGGCTATCCGAACGTGGCTGCGAGGTCATCGAATCTGGCGGCGCTGTCCGCACCGAAACGGGCCAGAGAAGCACGAGCCTGTGCCTGAGTCTTTTCGACTTGCGGATGGCTTTTGCTGTAGAACTTGTCGGCATAGCATATCAGACGCTCCAGTAGCGTCTCGGGCATATAATCGCCCGGAGGCATGGGTAGGTGATTTTCGGCAATATCCTCGGCTGTGATACCGGTGCCGGTATGCCTTTCGGCTACTCGAGCCAGCCATTCGGGTGCGCCGGCCTTGCGGAGCATAGCTGCTCCGAGAATGCCGTGGCGCAGATAGTGCTCCGTTCCGTGGCAGTGGATGCCGGGGGCATCGGTGGCGATGATGCCTATGTCGTGAAGCATTGCTGCGGCCACTATGTCGCCGTCGGACAAGGGTAGGGCATGGGTATGCGCAATATCCAGCGCTTTTCGCACCACTTGCAGACTGTGCGTCACCAATAGCTCTTTGAGCTTCTGTGTTTCGCTATCCGTGGCGCTGTAGATATTATCAATATACGCCATATAGTCTACCGTTGACGGTGGTAGACTGTATGGCGTATGTTGTGTATCGGTAGTGGTAGGCATCAAAGCACGGTGTTCCAGCCGTGTATATCCTCGATTTCGCCGTACTGGATGGCGCGGAGTGTATTGTACAGCTTGGTGGTGATGGGACCGGGCTTGCCGTCCTTGGCGATGAGATATTGGCGTCCGGTGTCAAGGTCATCGATGCGATGTATGGGCGAGCATACGGCTGCAGTGCCGCAAGCGGCGGCTTCTTGTACTTCGGCCAATTCTTCAACGGGGATGTGGCGTGCTTCGACCTCCATACCCATATCGCGTACCAGCTGCTGGAGGCTCATATTGGTGATGGACGGAAGTATGGATTCGCTGGCCGGGGTGATGTACTTATTGCCTTTGATGGCGAAGAAGTTGGCCGGGCCGCATTCGTCGAGATATTTCTTTTCTTTGGGGTCGAGGTATAATACTGCCGAATAGCCTTTGTCGTGAGCCATGCATCCGGCTTTGAGCGATGCGGCGTAGTTGCCGCCGGTCTTGAATCGACCCGTACCCTTGGGGGCTACACGGTCATACTCGCGAGTGATGCAAATGTCGGTGACGCCGAATCCGGTCTTGAAGTACGGGCCTACGGGCGATACAAAGATGATGAAGGTGTATTCGGTGGCGGGGTTGACGCCTACGCGTGCGCTGATGCCTATTTCGAGGGGACGGATATATAGCGAAGCGCCGCTACCGTAGGGCGGGATAAAGCGCTCGTTCAACTGTACGGCCTTTATGGTCATTTCGCGGAAAATCTCCATAGGCACGGGTTCCATCATCAGACCTTCTGCCGAATTGCGCAGGCGCTTGGCGTTTTCTTCGAGGCGGAAGATGCGGATTTTTCCATCGGCGCCGCGGAAGGCCTTGAGCCCTTCGAATATTTCCTGTCCGTAGTGCAGCGCAGTTGCGGCGATATGCAGATCTATGGTCGGCGATTGGGATACTTCAATTTCGCCCCATTTGCCATCACGGTAGGTGCAACGTACGTTGTAATCTGTGGGAATATAGCCAAAAGGAAGTTTTGACCATTCGAGTTCCGGAATGTTGTTGCTCATATCGATTGTCTGTTAGGTGTTTTTTTAATTGTTTTTCTGTCTATGAAGGGGCTGCCGTGACGGCGGCCGGTTCTAATCCTTAAGTAGATTTGACCTTGCAAATATAGACTATATTTTGATGCGGTGCAACTTTATTGATGGATTTTAACGGCCAATTTCGGAATACTATGCGTGGATGTGGTGCCGGGATGGTTGCAAAAACTTGTTATAGCGCTGCAAATACGGCCTTTGGCGTGGGCGACCGAGCTGTGTGTCCCCGATCATTGCCGGACTGCTGTATCGAACAGGTGCGAGCCGCGCAATTGACGCCCGGTGCAAACGCGCAGGATAAACAACCACATAACATTTGACCAAAGTCGGCATTCCATCGCAGTTATGATGCTTGACTTACGGGTCGACATATACACCATAAGCAAGCTGCTCAGGCATCGCGACCTCGCTGTAACGCAGGTATACGCGAAGGTATTAGGATTGAGTAAGCAAGCTGCATCCATCCTGATACCACATATTTTGCCGGAGGATGGTGCGAGATGTTCTGCGTGTTGTGTATATAATATATTTTTTATACCTTTGTATGTAAAACGACAGACTAACTGATTTATCGAAATGGCAACAGCATTAAACATTAAACGTAAGAATATCGACCTGCCGGTCGACACACTGCAAAAGCTTTCAATTATGGCAGTAGCACAAGGTATGAGTCTCAAGAAGTACATAGAAACGCTGCTTTGCGCCAAAGCTGCATCCATTGCCGTTGAGGTAAGCGAGAATCCGTCTCCCTCTGGAGATACATGGTTTAATAACCCCGACAATATGAAGGAACTCAATGAAGGTATATGCCAATACAAAGAGGGTAAGACAAAGGCTTATACTATGGATGAAATAAAGGCCATATTAAATGTTTGAGTTACGAAATAGAACTTACTGCAAAGGCGGAACGACATCTGATTGAGTGGAAGAAATCGGGACAGATCAAAACTCTCCGAAAAATTGTGACGCTTTTTGAGGAGTTGAGGGAGCATCCGACTACCGGCACAGGACAAGTCGAACAACTCAAAGGAAACTATTCGGGTTTCTGGAGCAGACGCATAGACAAAAGCTCTCGTATGGTGTACACCATCGAGGAAATGCGCGTAATCGTTACCATAGTATCCCTGAAAGGCCACTACGATGAATAGTAAGTATATATACAGATATGTAGGACGGAGACCGACAACGGCCTCCGTCCTTCTTTTATTTGCGGTAGAAATCGCCGCTGTGGGTAAGCGGCGGTCGGCACTGACGCCATAGTCGTGCACGGGGAAGTACAGCCAAGACGGCTGTAAGATATCGCGGCTTATATCATTTTCGATGCTGTTTAAATTCCGGTGAATGATACCGTAGTGAGCCGTGAAGGTCGGTTTGCCACGAAAGCGGTGGTCAGCGTTCCGGCGATACTGCGCCTCGAAGAAGAGCCGTACCACTTTCTCGCATTTTAAGGGGGCAAGTGTATTATTCGTCAATTAAGGGGAATGCACGGTCGTAGACTTCGGTGAGCCTTTCGCCGTTATAGAGCCAAAATGGGGTCGGTTGCAAGGCATAATTATTAGGCTTGCCTTGCAGGAGGCGCGTGACCATCGTCAGTGACTGCTCAACGTCCTGATACGCCACTTTTCGGGCATCAACTATGACTACGGACTTTGTCGGGTCGTCAGCATAGACGAGGACATCTCCCTTCCTTAGACCCATATCGAAGAAGTTCAGCGGTGGTCGCCGTGCGTGCTTCGTTTTTTCGATGGCGGCGACATCACCGGCGTCTATGTCGTTGTTGATTTCGGCAGCGACCTCGGCGGTGGCATCGCCCTCATTAAGGTGGTTCATCAGCTTTAGCAGCGGGACGGCCTGCGAGGGCGAGATGCGGAAGAACTCGCGGTTCTCGTTTACGCGGTTTGGAGCGAAGGCGGTATGCAGTGCGGCCTCAAGCTCGGCCATATGGGATAATTTGACCTTGCAGGCATAGGCGCACTCGAAAGGCAGCGGAACGCCGGTGGTGTATAGCTCGCGCATACGCGCATCAAGGTCTTTGCGCGAGGTCATACCGATTTTGACGAGGCCGGGCATGCACTCATTGGTCAGCAGGTAGACAATGCCGTATTCTTTTTTGTCGGACATATTCTCAGTCATTTCGTTTAATAATGTATACAGGTTCAATTGGCATTAGGGATTTGTCTTCCTCGGGCATTTTATCGAAGTATTGCACCCACAGGTCTGCGAACTCATATCCATCAATGAGGCGGACATTGTACTGGCGTGCCTCGGCCTTGGCCGCCTCGGCAAAGCGCCCCGAAGTTACAACGATAGGTACATCTTTTTTTGCAACCCCGGTTATGCCGCGAATGACATCAACCGTTACGGGATTGTCAAGGCCATAATGCTTGACCTGAACCTTCACGATAGGCTGGAGGACGCCAAGAGGGTCGCGGTATGCAATAATATCAATATCTCCATCCCGGCCTTTTGGCGCAATGAACGGCGTATAATATCCCATTGCTCGGAGCAAAGCCGCCACCATGTCCTGGAACTCGTACGCATTTTTTGCACGGATATATTGCATAATGTCGTCGGCAGCTTGTGCCTTCATTTTTTCAAAAGGAGCGACAGCGGTAGCAGAAGATGAGCAATCAGCGTCTGCAGACGCCATTACAACACCGTTTTGCTGACTTTCGATATAACCCTTATGTGCCGCCTCAAATAGTTCGTCCGGGGTGAATTTCGATAAAGCCTCTTTGCCCTTATCCGTCAGAAACCACAGCCCTTTTTTCTTAACGATATACTCACATTTTACAAGGTTTATCGAATAAAAAATCAGAGTGGACTGCCAACGGGTATTGCCGTTATTAAGGATATGGCTTTCCCATTCATCAAAATCTAAGGTCTTCCCGATTATTTTCAAGAGGTCAGAGAACGCCACCTCCGTCCCGGTTTTATCAAGAATTGAAAGCGATGCATACATCAGTTTGGTGGCGAGTATGCGGCTGCGGCTTGGCGCTTTTCCTTTGCTCATTTGGTTTGATTTTAGACTTAATGATGATTGGATTGTGAATTTTTACAAATATAGACTATATTTTGATGCGGTGCAACTTTATTGATGGATTTTACGGCAAATTTCGGGCAAGGCTGTGTATGAATAGAATTATTAGGCGGTTTATGTTGAGCCGTATCGGCGGAATTTTTGTCTGAAGCGCTTATATGCGGCCGGACGTATCGTTTGAATTTCGGGAGTTTGGTGTGGTTAATTGTTTCTCGGATGGATGTTCAACGTGAATTTCTTAATTGATAAGGATAAATTTTACGGAGTTAAGATGTTGATGTGTAGCGCGATAGCTTTTGAGGGTGGATTTCGAACGAAAAAAGTCGCAAAAAAAGTTTGTCAGTTTCGGAAAAGTGCGTACCTTTGCAGTGCTTTTGAAAGCAACCTCGGGGTGTAGCTCAGTTGGTTAGAGTACGCGTCTGGGGGGCGTGAGGTCGCTAGTTCGAGTCTAGTCACCCCGACCAAAAACAAAATTTCCCCTTAAGCGGGCCTCCATTCGGAGGTTCGCTTATTTTTTGTGCTCTGTCTTTTCGGTTGATTTCAGTAGGGGAGCTTCGATTTTCGAGAATTAAAATACTTGGCATAAGCCGTGTTTGGTTCGCCGGTGGGAAAGATTTGGTTGTCTACCGGGCGTCCTTGGTTGAACTCTTCGCCGAAGACTGCGGCTACGGCTTGTGCGGCATGCCAGCTCTCCGTGGTTCCGACTTTCGCGGCCAGGACTGCGGGTATGGCGTGCAGTTGGTCGTCCGTGACGCCCATATTGCGGGTGCCGCTGACGTGTGCCTTGAGCTGCGATGCGCAGCCTTCCAGCGCCGAAAGTGCGCCGATGGTGGCCATCTCGCGCTCGGCGAAGGTGAGGATGTCGCGTTCAAAGATATATCCGAAGAGGTGGGCTTTCAAGTAATAGTCTTCGGCGGCGTCAAAGGCATAGTTGAAGGGTGTGCCGCCGCATAGACGGGTCTGCACTTCGGTGCCTTTGCTGAGCGCGTTGTAGTCGGCAGGCAGCGGCGAAGCTTCGCGCCCGGGGTTGTCACAGATGCCGCGTTCGGAGCGTTTGGAGATTACGGATTGCAATGTGCCGAGTGCATTGAGGCTACGCGGAAATCCTGTGTAGGCGTACAGTTGTGTAAACACTTCTTTGAGCGATGAGATGTCGATGCCGTTGTCCAGCGCATTGCCGATAGCGTCGGCAAGGCCGTCCATGTCGCCGCGAGCCTCGAAGGCGGCTACGGTGACAATGTCTTGTTGTCGTGTGTTCAATGTATTCATAATGTTATCGTTGGCTACGCATTCGATAGAGGAGGCGGCTACCGCCAGCGCTATAGCAATGTGTTTCATATAGCGGTGTTTTACATTATATATGTGAGGCCTTGTTTACTGATGCAAAATTACAGCGCTTTTATGGACATATCGATACCCTAATTACCGAAATTATTGCCATTTTTTCGGTTATGGTAGTGTTGTGCTTCATGCTCGGAGTGACAATGACTGACAGCGTATACAAAGCTTTATTGGGATTGGGCCTCGTTCTATGTGAATGCGGTCTTTTGTGCGTACTTTCTTAGCTGTTAGGACTGTAAGCGATAATGAAGTAATGAAGGTTGTGCAGGGCCGGGACTTTGGCACAGAATATGCTAATACGAAATATACAAAAATAGAAAATCAATTAAATAACTAACATAAAAAGTTTGAATTATGAACGTTAAACCTCTTGCCGACCGCGTAATTATCCGCCCTGCAAAGGCCGAAGAAGTTACGGCTGCCGGTATCATCATCCCCGATTCCGCAAAAGAAAAACCGCTGAAAGGCACTGTTATCGCCGTAGGTCCCGGTACCAAAGACGAAGTTATGGAGCTGAAAGACGGCGACACCGTGCTGTATGGCAAATACGCCGGCACCGAACTCGAAATCGAAGGTGACAAGGTGCTGATTATGCGCCAGAGCGAAGTCCTCGCCATCCTTGGATAAGCAGGACGTACAATCATCCCAAACACGCTAAATATCTACAATTATGTCAAAAGAAATCAAATTCAATACAGAGGCTCGCGAAGAGCTCAAGAAAGGCGTGGACGTATTGGCCAACGCCGTCAAGGTTACACTCGGCCCGAAAGGTCGCAACGTCATCATTGACAAAAAATTCGGTGCGCCGCATATCACTAAGGATGGTGTCACCGTAGCTCGTGAAGTCGAGCTGGAAGAGCCTATGCAGAATATGGGCGCACAGCTTGTCAAGGAAGTCGCTTCCAAGACCGGTGACGATGCCGGCGACGGCACCACCACCGCCACCGTATTGGCTCAGGCTATTGTCAATGTCGGCCTGAAGAACGTCACTGCCGGTGCCAATCCTATGGACCTTAAGCGCGGTATCGATAAGGCCGTAGCCACCGTGGTCGAAGGCATCAAGAAGATGGCACAGCCCGTAGGCGATGACTTCAAAAAAATCGAAGACGTAGCTCGCGTATCGGCCAATAATGACGAAACTATCGGTCAGCTTGTTGCCGAGGCTATGAAGAAAGTCAAGAAGGAAGGCGTCATCACCGTAGACGAGGCCAAGGGTACCGAAACCACTATTGACATCGTCGAGGGTATGCAGTTTGACCGCGGCTTTATCTCGCCTTACTTCATCACCGATGCCGAGAAGATGGAATGCGTTATGGAGCGCCCCTACATCCTGCTCTATGACAAGAAGATTTCCAACCTCAAGGATATGCTTCCAATTCTCGAAAGCACTGCTCAAAGCGGTCGCGGCTTGCTGATTATCGCCGAAGACGTCGATCAGGAAGCTCTTGCCACACTCGTTGTCAATCGTCTGCGCGGATCACTGAAGATTTGCGCCGTCAAAGCTCCCGGCTTTGGTGACCGCCGCAAGGAGATGCTCGAAGATATCGCCATTCTTACCGGCGCTACCGTCGTAAGCGAGGAAAAAGGTATGCAGCTTTCAGCCGCTACTATTGACATCCTCGGTACGGCCGAAAAGGTTACGATAAACAAAGAAAATACCACTATCGTCAATGGTGCCGGCAATAAGGACAATATTGCCGCACGTGTGGCTCAGATACATGCTCAAATTGAGCAGACCAAGAGTGACTATGACCGCGAAAAGCTGCAGGAACGTTTGGCCAAACTTGCCGGCGGTGTCGCAGTGCTGCACATCGGTGCACCCAGCGAGGTTGAAATGAAAGAGAAGAAAGACCGCGTAGATGATGCGTTGAGCGCAACGCGTGCCGCAATTGCCGAAGGTATTGTTCCCGGTGGTGGTGTGGCTTACATCCGCTGTATCCCCGCCCTGCGTGCCCTCAAGGGTGACAATGACGACGAGCAGACCGGTATCGAGATTGTGCTTCGTGCCATCGAAGAGCCTCTGCGTCAGATTGCGGCTAACGCCGGTGTCGAAGGTGCCGTTGTGGTACAAAAAGTCAGCGAAGGCACAGGCGACTACGGCTACAACGCTCGCACGGACACTTACGAGAATCTTCACGCAGCCGGAGTTATCGACCCGGCCAAGGTGACGCGCGTTGCATTGGAAAATGCCGCATCCATCGCCGGAATGTTCCTGACCACCGAATGTGTCATCGCCGACAAGAAGGAAGAGAATGCTGCACCTGCTATGCCCGCCGCCGGAATGGGTGGCATGGGCGGTATGATGTAAGCTTCCGCAATACACAGTGAGATGTCGCCCGAGATCGGGCGGTAGTCTCCAAGCCAAGGAGAGCCGCTTCCACGCAAGTGGGGCGGCTCTCTTTGTGCTTAGTCTGTATCGATATTCGCTCTTAGGCACTTTCGATTATTTTTTTTATGGACGGGTATGTCTATAACAACAACGCAGCGGGCAATGCCGAGCATTGTCCGCTGCGTTGTTGTCTTCAAAAACGGAGATTATTTGAGTGCGTCCTTGACTGCGTCGTTCGGAACCATTTCTTCTTTGAAGATGTAGGCGCCGGTCTTGGGGGACTTGACCATTTTGATGACCTTGCTGTATGTACGGCCTTCACCTTTTTGCAGGGAGGCCACTGTTTTCTTTGCCATATCTTAGGTGGTTTGGGTGCGTATAGGTGAGGGGTGTTATTTAATCTCTTTATGAACGGTCACGCGCTTCAGAATGGGATTGTATTTTTTGAGTTCGAGGCGCTCTGTGGTGTTCTTGCGGTTCTTGGTGGTGATGTAACGGGATGTGCCGGGCATTCCGCTGGCTTTATGTTCGGTGCATTCGAGGATGACCTGCACGCGATTACCTTTTGCTTTCTTTGCCATCTTCTCTTATATTTTTAGAATCCAATGATTTTGATGTCGTTCTCGGTCAGGTAGCCTTTTTCGGCGGCCTGAATCATAGCGGCGTTGAGGCCTAATTTGTTGATGGTGCGCAGTCCGGCAGCGGAGATTGTCAGGCTGATCCACATGCCTTGTTCTACCCAATAGAATTTCTTGGTGAACAGGTTGACGTTAAAACGGCGTTTGGTGCGACGTTTCGAGTGCGATACGTTGTTGCCCGTGATAGCTTTCTTGCCGGTGATTTGACAAATCTTTGACATGGCTGTTAATGGTTTATCGTGTTCGGTGTCTGTTTATTGTTGTCTTTGAATGTCTTAGCGGCATACGTTCCGTCTCATATCACCTGTGGGCGCATCTTTCCCACCGGCTTTTTCGGAGCCGCCGTAAAACAGGATGCAAAGTAACGACTTTTTCCGTTATCTACCAAATATTTCCACCTTTTTTTGTCCGAATGGTCGAAAATAATTTTCTTGCACTTGGTCTGCATTGTGTCGGGTGGCTTGTCCGAGGTATCGGGTTGCCTCAAGTGATGCTTGGAGTGACCGAGGCATGGTATGATGTGGATGCCTTTTGCCGGTTTTTGGCGCGATAATTGCTGTTGTATTTGCGGCAGGGTGGATGTTTTGCCGCTGCCGTGTAATTCAAATCATATAATGTATATCGCATCCCGAAAGCATAAAGAGAATATCGCCGAATACTTGCTGTATATGTGGCAGATAGAGGATATTATCCGCGCCTACAATCTTGATATTGAGCGTATAGACGAGGCTGTAATACGACCTATGGGCTTGGACGAGGAGCGGGCGCATGCGTTGCGCGAGTGGTATGTGTCGCTTATAGATATGATGCGTCGCGAGGGTGTGGAGCGTTCGGGACACTTGCAAATCAATCGTAATACGTTGGGTCAGCTTGTGGACTTGCATCGGCGTTTGTTGTCGAGTGCCAAGTATGCCGAGTATAGTGCTCAGTTGTACAAGACCTTGCCGTTTATTGTCGAGCTTCGCGCCAAGGGTGGGGCGTCACCGGCCGGCGAGCTTGAGACGTGTTTCAATGCGTTGTATGGGGTGCTGATGCTCCGCCTGCGCGGCAAGGAGATTTCCAAGGGCACGGCTGATGCTGTGGCTCAGATTTCCAAGCTCTTGGCGATGCTTGCCGGGTATTACAAACTCGATAGGGACGATAAACTGGAGTTTTGAGGGTAAGGGCAATTGCTCTAAGCAAGTTTCATCTATTATTATTAAAGCCTGAATAGCTGTTATGGCTATTCAGGCTTTAATAGCATTGTGGCTGTTATGGTTTTTAATGCAGTTCCGGCTATATACGGCCTATGTAGTGTGTGTATGAGTGTGGCTGTTCTCAGCCGTCGATGCGGCTGGCGGCGGCCATTTCATCGTATTCTTTCCAGTCGGGGTCGTTTTCGCACGTGATTTTCAGGGGCAATAGCGGCAGCGATGCCAGGGCTTCGTTGAGTTTGCGCCCGAAGATATTGGTGCTGGTGGTATAGAACACCCATTGGCGGCTTCCGTCGCCGGTGTATATGCCGGTGAGCACTGCCACTGGGTCTTTGTCGAAGGCTTCGGCCATAGCATCGGTGGCCTGTTCCATGAGTGTGGAGTCTTCGAAGTCGGGCATGTCGTGACCTCCGTATTCCCAGGAGATGGTAACGCGGATGTTGTAGCGTGGGTTGGTACGGAATTTTTGGATGTCGGCGCGTCCGGTGACCAGGATGTCATATCCTTGGTCGCTGATGGTGGGGCATGTCCAGTATTCTCCTTTCATAAATAAAACAGTGGGCGTTTTTGGGGAAATTGGAAGTTAGAGGCTATTTTTAAGACTTTAAGGTCTTTAAGGACTTTATGGTCTTTATGGTTGAGAAGTGTTGCACGGGGGCTGTTCAATTGTCCGAGGACTATTATCGAAGACTATTATCGAGGACTTCGAGTCTCGGGAAAAAAGAGGATGAAGCGAAAAGGACGGCGGGCGGATGTAAGCCGGGTTCTGTAAGCCCTCGGTATCCCGTGTGGGGACCGGACGGGGCCATGCACGTCATTTATCTGAGCGCCGTGTCGCCACGGTCGCTTTAGCGGTCTACCCCCCGGCAATGGACGAGCAGCCCTTAAATGCCGGTATACTTGACCTTGCAACCCATAAGGTGTGCGGCGAGTCATGTCGCCATGTCTCCCGGTGGGCTCTTACCCCACCTTTTCACCATTGCCGACGTTGTCGGCTGTTATTTTCTGTCACACTACTATGCCGTTTCCGACATCTTGCCGTTAGCAAGTATGGTGCTCTGTGTTGCCCGGACTTTCCTCACGTCTGCGCAGGTCGGCCTCACGGCTTCTCTGCCTGACGAGCGACGCGCCTCTGCCCGTCGTCATTTTCTCTTCGTCTATGTTTTTCGGCGTCTGTTTGGACGGTGGTGATGAGTCTGTTTAGACGTATCCTTTGATGATGCCTCGTTTGCTGTTGCGGACAAACATGATGATTTCGTCGCGCTCGGGGGTGGCCGGCAGCTCGGCCTCGATGCGGGCGACAGCGTCCGAGACGTTCAGCCCCGAGAGGTATAGGTAGCGGTAGATGTCCTGTATCTCGCGGATGGTGTCGCTGGAGAAGTTGCGACGGCGCAGGCCTATACTGTTGATGCCGGCATAGGATATGGGTTCGCGTGCGGCTTTGACGTAGGGGGGCACGTCTTTATTGATGAGTGCGCCGCCTTGTATCATGATGTGCGAGCCCAGGTGGCAGAATTGGTGCACCAGTGTCCCGCCGCCGATGATGGCGTAGTCGTCTACGATGACTTCGCCGGCCAGTTGGGTGGCGTTGGAGATGATGATGTTGTTGCCTATGCAGCAGTCGTGGGCGATGTGCGAATATGCCATAATCAGGCAGTTGTTGCCTACGACGGTGCGGCCTTTGGAGGCTGTGCCGCGGTTGACGGTGACAAATTCGCGCAGGGTGGTATTGTCGCCGATGATGGCGTATGTCTCTTCGCCTCTGAATTTGAGGTCCTGAGGTATTGCACCGATGACTGCGCCGGGGAAGATGGTGCAGTTGCGGCCTATACGTGCGCCTTCCAGGATGGTGACGTTGGAGCCTATGCGTGTGCCTTCGCCTATTTCGACGTTTTGGTCAATGGTGACAAAGGGGTCGATTACGACGCTTGGATGTATCTTGGCTGCGGGGTGTACGTATGCTAAGGGCTGTTTCATTTATTCTTGATGATTTGTGCCATAAATTCGCATTCGGTCACGAGTTTTTCGCCTACGAAGGCGCGGCCTTTCATGACGGCGCAGCCGCGGCGCAGCTCGGTCATGAAGGATACGTGGAACAGGAGTGTGTCTCCGGGGACGACTTTTTGGCGGAATTTCACATTGTCTATTTTCATGAAGTATGTCGAGTAGCGTTCCGGGTCGGGTACGGTGCCGAGCACGAGCAGTCCGCCGGTCTGGGCCATAGCTTCGATCATAAGTACGCCGGGCATCACGGGCTCTTGGGGGAAGTGCCCCTGGAAGAAGGGCTCGTTGGTGGTAACGTTTTTGACGCCTACGATGTAGCTTTCGCTGCGTTCGATGATTTTGTCTACCAGCAGGAAGGGGTAGCGGTGGGGCAGCAGGGCGCGTATTTGGTTATTGTCCAGTATGGGTGCGGCGTTGGGGTCGTACACGGGCGCTATGGCGTCCATGCGGCGTACGTCGCGGCGCAGTTTCTTGGCGAGTTGGGTGTTGATGGTGTGTCCGGGGCGGGTGGCGATGATGCGGCCGCGCAGTGGGGCGCCTATCAGGGCGATGTCGCCGATGATGTCGAGCAGCTTGTGGCGTGCGGGCTCGTTTTCGTGTGTCAACGGTGTTTCGTTGATGTATCCGTACTCGGTGATGCATTTGTGCTGTACGCCCATGATGTCGGCGATATGGTCCAGCTTGTCTTGGCTCAGGGGCGAGTCGTAGATGACTATGGCGTTGTCAAGGTCGCCGCCTTTGATGAGGTTGGCGGCCAGTAGTTGTTCTATCTCGCGCACGAACACGAAGGTGCGGCTGGCGGCGATTTCGTCGGCGAAGTCGCTCAGGTGCTCGAGGCTTGCATACTGGTTGTGCAGTACGGGCGACTCGAAGTTGATCATCACATCGGCGGTGAATTCTTCGTCGGGCAGTACTATGATTTTAGATCCTGTCTCGGGGTCGGAGACTTCGATTTTGTGGCGTACGACAAAGAATTCTTTGTCGGCTTCTTGCTCTTGAAGTCCGGCTTGGGCTATGGCGTGGGTGTATATTGCGGCGCTGCCGTCCAGAATTGGCATTTCGGGGCCATCCACACTGATGAGCACGTTGTCTATTCCGGCGGCGTAGAGTGCGGCCATAGCATGTTCTATTGTGCTGACGGTGATGTCGGGGGCGATGCCGACGACGGTGCCGCGGCTGGTGGCTACGACGTTTTCGGCTACGGCGGGGATGACGGGTTGACCTTCGAGGTCGATACGTTGGATTTTGTATCCGGTACCTTCGGCGGCGGGGTTGAATGTTGCCGTGATATTGAGGCCTGTATGCAGCCCTTTGCCTTGGAGCGTAAAGGGCTTGGCGAGCGTGAGCTGTTTCATTGTGGCGTGTATGGTGTTATGTGTTGTTTCGTACCTGTGATTACTGTCGCTTGGCGTTTTTCTCGAGGGCGCCGACGCGGTCAAAGAGTTGGCCCAGGCGGCGTATGTACGCTGCTTGGCGGGCAAATTCGCCGGCGGGTACGGCAGGGTATCCCATAATGCGGCTGCCGGGGGCGACGTTGTTGGGTACGCCCGATTGGGCGCCTATCTGTGTGCGGTCGCCCACGGCGATATGGCCGGCGATGCCCACTTGTCCGCCCACCATGCAGTGGCTGCCGACGTGTGCGCTGCCGGCTATTCCGGCTTGGGCGGCCACTACGGTATGCTCGCCCACGGTGACGTTGTGCGCCACCTGTATCAGGTTGTCCAGCTTGGTGCCGCGGCCTACGCGAGTGGCGCCCATGGTGGCGCGGTCTACGGTGGTATTGGCGCCTATTTCGACGTCATCGCCTATTTCGACGATGCCCATCTGCGGTATTTTATGGTAGACGCCGTCGCTGTCGGGTGCAAAGCCGAAGCCGTCGGCACCTATGACGACGCCGGCATGGATGATGCAGCGTGCGCCGATATGGCATCCGGGGTATACGCGGCATCCGGGATAGAGCACGGTGTCTTCGCCTATGACGGCGCCGTTGCCTACGTACACTTGGGGATAAATCTTGGCGCCGCGCCCTATGACGGCGTCTTTGCCGATGTATGCAAATGCGCCGACGTATGACTCCTTGTCTATGGCTATGCCCTCGGCGATATAGCTGGGCTGTTCGATGCCGATGGGGTGCTGCGTCATGGCTGCTGCGGCCATTTCCATCAGTTTGGTGACTGCGCTGTAGGGGTCGGCCACGCGTATCATGGTGGCCTGTACGGGGCGCTCGGGCACGAAGTCTGAAGCCACGAGCACTATTGACGACCGGGTGTCGTAGATGTAATGCGTATATTTTGGATTGGCAAGGAATGACAGTGCGCCGGGATGCCCTTCTTCGATTTTGGCAAAGGTGCTGACTGCGGCTTGGGGGTTGCCGTCAACGGTGCCGCCGACGAGGGCTGCTAACATTTCTGCTGTAAACTGCATGTGTCAAGTCGTGTATGATTACATATGAATGCGACCGCAAAAGTACGCAAAATAAACGACATAGCCAAATCTGTCTTGCGGCCCGGGCCGCAAGACAGATTTGGTAATGTTGAATGTTGAATGTTGAATGTTGAATGTTGAATGTGGGCGAGGACTTGGGGAGGGCCGGGACCTTAAGAACCTTAAGGTCTTTAAGGACTTTATATACTCCAAGCCTTTTCGGCGTTAGCCACATTCCACATTCCACAATCGACATTATTCTCATTCCCACTCGATGGTGCTCGGCGGCTTTGAGGAGACGTCGTAGCATACGCGGTTGACGCCGCGGACGCTGTTGATGATGGTGTTGGAGACGTCGGCCAGGAAGTCGTAGGGTAGGCGAGCCCAGTCGGCGGTCATGGCGTCTGTGGAGGTGACGGCACGTAGGGCCACGGCCTGTTCGTAGGTGCGCTCGTCGCCCATGACGCCGACGCTCTGTACCGGAAGCAGTATCACGCCGGCCTGCCAGATGTCATCGTACAGGCCGTAACTGCGCATCTTGGATATAAAGATGTCATCGGCATCTTGGAGCACGCGCACCTTCTCGGGGGTGACTTCGCCCAGTATGCGTACGGCCAGACCCGGCCCGGGAAAGGGGTGGCGGCGTATGAGGTGTTCGGGCATACCCAGCTGCTGTCCGACGGCGCGTACCTCGTCTTTGAAGAGCGAGCGTAGCGGTTCGCATAGTTTCAGGTGCATTTTCTCGGGCAGTCCGCCGACGTTGTGGTGGCTTTTGATGGTGGTGCCGGTGATGCTGAGCGACTCGATGCAGTCGGGGTATATCGTGCCTTGTGCCAACCACTTGACGTCCTTGATTTTACGTGCTTCTTCATCGAAGACGTCTATGAAGCCTTTGCCTATGATTTTGCGCTTGGCTTCGGGGTCGGTGACGCCGGCCAGTTCGGCGAAGAATTTGGCGGAGGCATCGACGCCTATGACGTTGAGCCCCAGTCCTTGGTAGTCGCGCAGGACGTTGGAGTACTCTTTTTTGCGCAACATTCCGTGGTCTACGAATATGCAGGTGAGGCGGTCGCCGATGGCGCGGTTGAGCAGTACGGCGGCCACGGACGAGTCCACACCCCCGCTCACGCCCAGCACTACGCGGTCGTTGCCTAAGGTACGGTGCAGTTGCTCCACGGTGCTGTCGATGTACGATGCGGGCGTCCATTCGCAGCGCGAGCCGCAGATGTCCACCACGAAATTGCGCAGCAGTTGTACGCCGCAGGTGCTGTGGAATACCTCGGGATGGAATTGCACGCCCCAGCATTGACGATCGCGGCGGCGATATGCGGCTACGTGTACCTTGTCGGTGGAGGCCACCACGTCCATGCCTTCGCCGACGGCGGTGATGGTGTCGCCGTGGCTCATCCATACTTGTGCGCCGACTTCGATGCCGGACATCAGGGGGTCGGAGCTGTCCACCCGGCTGAGTATGGCGCGACCATATTCGCGGGTGGCAGCCGGCTCGACACGTCCGCCGCGTTGATAGGCCATCAGTTGGGCGCCGTAGCAGATGCCCAGTACGGGGTAGCGCGATACAAGAGCTTCGGTGTCTACCTTAAAGGCCTTATCGTCGTAGACCGAGAAGGGACTGCCCGAGAGGATGACGCCGATGACATCGGGGTCGTCCGCAGGCATACGATTGTAGGGTAGAATTTCGCAGTAGGTGTCGAGTTCGCGCAGGCGGCGGCCTATGAGCTGTGTCGTCTGCGACCCGAAATCGAGGATAATGATTTTTTGTGGCATCGTCTTTTCTGTGGATGATGTAGCGGTGATTTTTTTAGAATAAGTAGTCGATGACCGTTTATAGTCGATGACCGTTTGATAAGTGCAAAGGTACGCTTTTTTTGCGAGACCCCTAACCCCGGAGAAAAAGTGAGCTCCGCTAACCTCTACGGTCGGCGGAGCCCTTACAATATTGCATTCTACATTTCAGGTTGATCAATCACTTTTTTCTCAGTGTTCGATTTCGTGCTGCATCGCTGCGGTACTACGAAGTTTTATTCATCACTTCCTTTGTCGGGTGGTTCCTCGCTCGGACGGAGTGCGTTCGATGTCGGAGCGGAAGCCGTATCGGACGCTCTTCGGCTACGAGAGTTCACACAAGCGAGGCTTGCCCGGCGGGCACGTGCCGGCTCTGACGGCACGTGCCTATATATCAGGTATTAATCACTTTTTGACGATGCGTATGGGCGTCTGTTCGTTGACTACGAGCATATACATGCCGGGAGCCAGTGTGGAGACGTCTACGCTTTGGGTGTAGCCATCTTCGCCGGCTACGCGTATCACTTCGGCGCCGGAGGCGGAGAATATGCGGATGTCGCGTATGGCTTCGGGGCTGGTGACGGTCACTTCGGTGGTGGCGGGTACGGGGTATGCGCTCAGGCTGTAGCCCGTGGCATCACCGATACCGGAGGTTCCGCCGATGATGTTCTCGGCGTTGTTGGACGCGGTCTTGCGGATGCGGGCATTGGTGGAGGCGTACACGGCGGTCACGCGATACTTGAAGTTGGAGGGATCAACGTTGCTATAGTAGTATAGTACGCAGAGGTGATCGGTGGCGTGGTTGGCGTGTTCGCGCAGGGCAAAGCCTTTCTCGGTGGGGCTGTCGCCGACGTTGGTGGTGCCGAATTTGTATTGTCCGGGCACTTGGCCGTTGGTGACGGCTACGGGGTAGTAGTGGTAGTCTTCGCCCTGTTTGAGCAGATTGAAGTTGCTTAGGGTGCTGTAGGTTGTACCGCCGTCGGTGGATACTTCGACAAGGAAGTACGATACCGGTTCGGGCGACTGGTCGGTGAGTGCGCGGTCAAAGTCGAGGTCTACGCGGTACATACCGGCAGCGCTGCCCGTACCGTTGTAGATATATGCATTGACTTCGCCGATGGCTGCGGGGTAGTCGTTGTCGTCGACTGCGAAGTTGGAGGCGCCGCGGATGATGGTGCCGCTTTTACGCTTGTAGATGGGCACGATTTCGACGGTGTATTTCTCGGAATCGAGGTTGTATTCGCCGGAAGCGGTTTTGTTGTACTCGAGGGTGAAGACATGCGAGGCGTCATTGACGTCTTTGACATCATTCCATGCTTGCAGGACGTTGCCGGCCTTGTCTTTGAGGGCCACTTCGTAGTGGTCGACGGTGATGTCGGCGTTTTCGCTCAAGCCGTAATCGTGGTTGGTGCCGGGACGCTGCCAGGTGATCTTGGAGTCAAAGCGTGTGATGTCGGTCTTGTCTTCGTTGTATCCGGTGGTGATGTCCAATGTCGGGGGCACGTCGGGATACTGCTCGCGGATGTACAGACGGTACTTGGCAAAGCGTACGCCCGGAACGTACTGGTAGATGTATATGCAGTTCTCGGCTTGGTTGTATTCGGCTCCGTACCAGCTGGCGTTGGAGTTGCCGGCATCGAACTGGATGCTTTCGTCCAACTTATTGGCTACGGTGGGCATAAGGTTGTCCTTGGAGGGCACGACCGTGGCGGCTGTCTCGCCGTTCTTGCATTGGGCTATATCGATACGGAAGTTGCCGGGGCTGTTGCTGTTGATAGTCGTGGGGTGCAGTACAAAGAACTCGTTGTTGTACGTGAAGGTTACGCCGCCGCACTGGGTGACGTCGGCCGTGTTCGAGAACATCAGGGTGTACTTGCCGTTGGCATCTACATACCATGTGCCGATGCCGCGGACGGTCTGTATAAAGGCTTGGCGTCCGGCCACGGGGAAGGAGTAGTTCTCGGTGGAGGCCAGGGTGTTGACGTCGCGGCCGAGGGCCGTAACTTCGCTGATGGGGGCGGTGAGCTTGTCTATGGATGTGAAGCTGCCGCCGTTCATCTTGATGCGGAAGACGTCGGCTGTGCGGTTCATGGACATCAGCAGGAAGCCGGTGCCGTTGGAGGCGTTACCGCCGGCCGAGATGTAGTGCGTGCGGTAGTACTGGAGAGCGTTGTCGCAAGACAATTTTTGGGCGGGGTATTTGGTGTTGAAGTCAGATACTGTGGCTTTGCCGGCATCGGATGTGACAAAGGCTTGCTCCCATTCGTAGAAGCTCTTGTTGTTGTATGTGAGTTTGGCGGTTTCGCCCAGATTGCCGTGCACGAATGCCGTCGGACGGTAGTACGGCGAGTTAGTGACTTTGACGCCGTCGGCCTCGTTGCTTATATAGGGTGTATCGTACCATCCGAAGGCTCCGGAGTGGATGGCGCGGCGCCACATATTGCCGCCTTCGTCCACGGCTACAAATTGGTTTTCAAGGCCCCAGGTGGTGACTTCGTTGTGGAGGTTGTCGCCGATGGTCTTGATGGTGGCGGCATCGGCGCCTATGGACTTGATGCCGCCGTTCCAGTCGCCACGCCATTTGGCGTAAAGAGCCTGAGCTTCGGCTTGGGTGATGTTGGTGCCTACTGATTTGCCGTCCAGCCAGTTGTTGGGAATATAATTGCCGCCGGAGGATAGTTCGGTGCGGGCGGTCAGCTGTGCGATATACCATTTGCCGTTGTAGTACTGAGCCTGACGGTATATGTCGCCGGGAGCGCCGTATGCGCCGACGGGCGTCTTGGCGTTGGCAAATTGTCCTTTGGCCACTACTGCATCTGCGGGCTTGCCGGCGTTGTTCCACTCGGTTTCGGTCATGATGGGGTAGTTGTAGACGGTGTCAAGAATGTACGACGATACATCGTCCGCGTGCTTGATACTGGCGGATACTGCGGACGAGCGAGTGACGCTGCCGTCTTTCCAATAGGCCACGACAGTATAGGAGTACGTACCGTCGGGCAGGTTGGTGTCGATATACGAGCCGCCGTTGTACTTGTTCAGAATTTTGACACCGTCGCGGTACAATTCGTAGTGGTCGAGGTCGGTTGTCGAACCCACTTCCCACGACAGCGCTGCGGTACGACGGCCCTTGTAGGTGTTGACAGAGGTGAAATAGGGCGCTGCCGAGGCCTTGGGCGCTACGATATTGGAGGTGGCTGCGGAGGTCTTTTCGCCGTCTTTGGTGGTGATGGTTTGTGCCATATTGGCGCGTACCATCAGCGAGGTTTCTACGCTGCATACCACGCCGTTCTCGGTTACGGAGGACAGAGGGCTGTAATTGGCCACATCGTATTTACGGACGGACGAGGCCACGGTGGCGATGTCTTGTGTCGTGGTGGTGGCTGTGCCGTCGGCCGGTGTCTTCTTGAGTACCTTGACTATGGTGTAAGACTTGACGGTGCCGTGTGCCGGGGCGGTCCATTCGAGGTGTGCCGTGGCGGTGGCGTCCGTGGGGTCGATTGTGGCCGTCAGTTCGATGCTGCCGAAGCCGGCATCGTAAGTCGAGGCGTAGGTGCTCTCGGGGCTTGTGCCTTCGGAGTTGACGGCTATGATGCGGAATTTGTGCGCCTTGCCCAGGCCGGTGGCCAAGATGAAGGTGCCGGAAGTGCCGTTGCCTTCATATATCTTTGTCTCGGGCGAGTTGGTGCAGTCATATAGCCGGTAAGATGTGGCCTTGTCGGCTGCTTTCCATATCACGTCTATCTTATGTGTTGTGCCGTCCCACCTTGCCTTGGCGGTGAAGTCGGTCACGATGGCGGGTCTGCGGTCATCCTTGTACTCGACGCGGACAATGCCGCCGTCCGGGTCTATGCCGTAGAGCACCAAGTTGCGATCGGCTGACTTGATGTCGTAGTCGCAGAAGGTGAAGCCGAAACCGGTCAGGTCGTTGGTTGAAAGTGTCGGTTGGGCATCGGTGATGATGTTCTTGGCGTTGGCCACGCCGTCGGTGTAGTCGATAAGGGACAGCTTGGGTGCGGTCGAGCCGCTTGAGCAGTTCATGTTCAGCGCCAACTTGCGACCTTTGAAGGTGAAAAAGCGTTGGCCTATGCCGTAGACCGCGCCTATGCCGTTGCCGGACAGCTCTTCTATTTTATTACCGTTGGCATCGAAGTGGACGCCGTAGGTGCTATCGAATTGTTTAATCCAAAAGCTGCCGTCTTCCATCGGCTCAATGTTTATATTGGTGTAGGCAAGCTCTTGACTCAATGTTACTTCTTGGACGGCGGTAGTCTTTTTGTTTTTTATTGTAAGGACTATTACGCGGTTGATAATAGTAGAGAGGTTGCGTTGAGCGGCTATGTAGATTTTGCCGTCATCGGGCGTGCCGATGGCGCCGAGGCCTTGAAATGGGTTCAGACCGGGTGTCGATGAGTCGTCTACATAGTTGGATATGTTGTCGTTGAAAAGCAGTGTGGGCGCTCCTGTCGATTCCCAGCAGTAGATTTTGAGCGGACAATAACGGTGATAGGGCCGATTTATTGATATGACGGCATTGCCCATGCGGGTGAGGTCATATAGAGGGAAAAGCTGGTTGGCGGTGGTATTGTCTACGCCGCTCAGGCTTGCTTCGCCTTCTTGGGCGAAGGTGGTGCTGTTGAGGATTTTAAGCTTGTAGGTGCTAAGGTCGTTGTAGTTGCCGTTCATGGTCAGTACCCACAATTTGTCGTTGACTACGGCCAAGCCGGCGGCACTATACGAGTCGTTGCCGGTGGTGTTGCCGTTGTTGGGCCACCAGGCGTTGACCGGCGAGGCGTTTTTTGCGCAGTAGGTGGTAGCCCCTGCGGGGATGGTGAAGGCTTCGGCGTAAGCTCCGACCGAGGAGCCGAGCGCCAAGATGCTCGCCATCAGTGTGAAGAATGCATTTTTGAATCTCATAATATATGAAATGTAGTTAATGATTGTTCGATGTGTATGAAATGTAGTCAAAATACTCCATATTTATCGTTGTCCGCTTCGGGACTCATCGTTTGGTGCCTTGCGCGTCGCCTTGTACGCTGTGCGCGGTGCATCGCTGTTGTGGTATGCATCGCTTGGCGTATGTGTGCCTTGTGTGTGCGCTTTGTGCTGTCTCTGTCGGTAGGTGCCAGCCTTGTCGGATGCCGTTGGGGCAAGTGTCAAGACCTCGGACAAGTGTGATGCCTCGTACAGGTTGAGGATGTACGTACGCACGCATTGCCATAAGTACGGATGGACGGCGTGCTTTGCAAATATCATTTTGTGTAGTGCCGCGGAGCTATCTCGCGGACAACGTCGGCGTGAGCCTTACGTGTGCCTCGGACCGGATACTCCGGGAATGTCGTAGGATGGCCTCCCGCGTGGAGGCTTTTAGGAACCCGATTCGCGGATGTCATAGGTCCGCGACAAATACATCTTTTTAAGTATTATGCAATACTGTGTAATACTATGCAATACTGTGTAATACGCTGTAATGCTATGCAATATCAAGCTTTTGAGCCTGTTTAGGCTGCAAAGTTAAGCATTATTCCCGAATTACAGCACAAACTATGCCGAAAATCACATTTTTTGCGAATAATCACATCGCGAATAATCACCTCCGTATAATGTGGAATGTCGGAATAATGCCTAATGTGTAATTATTCCGAGAGCGGAATTGTTTAGAGAACTTGGAGCTTAACAGTAGGTCCTACGATTTTGTCACATCCGGCTACCGGGCTTGCGATTTTGACGCCCCTGAAAAAAAACGAGCTCCGCTAACCTCTACGGTCGGCGGAGCCCTTACAATATTGCATTCTACATTTCAGGTTGATCAATCACTTTTTTCTCAGTGTTCGATTTCGTGCTGCATCGCTGCGGTACTACGAAGTTTTATTCATCACTTCCTTTGTCGGGTGGTTCCTCGCTCGGACGGAGTGCGTTCGATGTCGGAGCGGAAGCCGTATCGGACGCTCTTCGGCTACGAGAGTTCACACAAGCGAGGCTTGCCCGGCGGGCACGTGCCGGCTCTGACGGCACGTGCCTATATATCAGGTATTAATCACTTTTTGACGATGCGTATGGGCGTCTGTTCGTTGACTACGAGCATATACATGCCGGGAGCCAGTGTGGAGACGTCTACGCTTTGGGTGTAGCCATCTTCGCCGGCTACGCGTATCACTTCGGCGCCGGAGGCGGAGAATATGCGGATGTCGCGTATGGCTTCGGGGCTGGTGACGGTCACTTCGGTGGTGGCGGGTACGGGGTATGCGCTCAGGCTGTAGCCCGTGGCATCACCGATACCGGAGGTTCCGCCGATGATGTTCTCGGCGTTGTTGGACGCGGTCTTGCGGATGCGGGCATTGGTGGAGGCGTACACGGCGGTCACGCGATACTTGAAGTTGGAGGGATCAACGTTGCTATAGTAGTATAGTACGCAGAGGTGATCGGTGGCGTGGTTGGCGTGTTCGCGCAGGGCAAAGCCTTTCTCGGTGGGGCTGTCGCCGACGTTGGTGGTGCCGAATTTGTATTGTCCGGGCACTTGGCCGTTGGTGACGGCTACGGGGTAGTAGTGGTAGTCTTCGCCCTGTTTGAGCAGATTGAAGTTGCTTAGGGTGCTGTAGGTTGTACCGCCGTCGGTGGATACTTCGACAAGGAAGTACGATACCGGTTCGGGCGACTGGTCGGTGAGTGCGCGGTCAAAGTCGAGGTCTACGCGGTACATACCGGCAGCGCTGCCCGTACCGTTGTAGATATATGCATTGACTTCGCCGATGGCTGCGGGGTAGTCGTTGTCGTCGACTGCGAAGTTGGAGGCGCCGCGGATGATGGTGCCGCTTTTACGCTTGTAGATGGGCACGATTTCGACGGTGTATTTCTCGGAATCGAGGTTGTATTCGCCGGAAGCGGTTTTGTTGTACTCGAGGGTGAAGACATGCGAGGCGTCATTGACGTCTTTGACATCATTCCATGCTTGCAGGACGTTGCCGGCCTTGTCTTTGAGGGCCACTTCGTAGTGGTCGACGGTGATGTCGGCGTTTTCGCTCAAGCCGTAATCGTGGTTGGTGCCGGGACGCTGCCAGGTGATCTTGGAGTCAAAGCGTGTGATGTCGGTCTTGTCTTCGTTGTATCCGGTGGTGATGTCCAATGTCGGGGGCACGTCGGGATAATGCTCGCGGATGTACAGACGATACTTGGCAAAGCGTACGCCCGGAACGTACTGGTAGATGTATACACATTCGTCTGCGGCGCTGTACTCGGCTCCGTACCAGCTGGCGTTGGAGTTACCGGCTTTGAAGGCGGTGATTTCGTCCAGCTTATTGGCTACGGTGGGTATCAGGTTGTCCTTGGAGGGTACGACGGTGGCGGCTGTCTCGCCGGCCTTGCGCTGTACCATATCAATGACGAAGTTACCGGGACTGTTACTGCGAATGCTCGAGGGGTGCAGTACAAACAACTCGTTGTTGTACGTGAAGGTTACGCCGCCGGACTGGGTTACGTCGGCAGAGTTCGAGTACATCAGAGTATATTTGGCAGTGTTGGCGTCTACGTACCATGTGCCGATGCCGCGTACGGTGTGGATGAAGGCGTTGCGACCTGCTACGGGGTAGGAGTAGTTTTCGGTCGAGCCCATAGGGTCGGAGTCTTTTTCTACTCCGTTCTTATCGACGACTTTAATGTCCTTATAAGGTGCGCTAAACTGCGTGATGGCCTTCATTGAGCCGCCACCGGTGTTAAGATCAACCTTGTAAGTAATAGGCGTCTTGTTCATAGCCAGCAGTACATAGCCCGTACCCTTGGCGGCGTTACCGCCTGCCGACATATAGTGTGTGCGGTAGTACTGCTGTTTAGCGCCTTCATTCGCAGTGGTTGTAGGGTCATCAATGCTCTTTTCCCATCCGTAGAAGTCTTGTCCTCCATAAGATAGGAGTATATTACCTTTGAGGTATTTTACAGGACGATAGAATACGTTTGTGCTGTTGAGAGCGCCGCCGTTGGTGACACGATGCCAGAACATGCCGCCTTCGTCCACGGCTATGGACTGGTTTTCCAGACCGTAGGTGTCATTCTCTCTTGTGCCGGCGGTGCCTATGGTGCGAATAGTGGCTTCATCGGCGCCTATAGAGTAAATGTGGCCTTTCCAGTCGTTTTCGTATTTGTCGGATGTTGTGCCGGAGGGGAGATCATTATAGTTGTTGGGAATGTAATTGCCGCCGGAGGATAGCTCGGTTCGCGCAGTCAGCTGTGCAATATACCACTTGCCGTTGTAGAACTGTGCCTGACGATATACATCGCCGGGAGCGCCCCATGCACCGACGTGTGTCTTGGCATTTGCAAACCATCCCTTGGCCACAACGGCATCGGCGGGCTGTCCGGCTGCGACCCACTCGTCATTGGTCATGATGGGGTAGTCGTAGATGGTGTCCAAGATGTAGGTGGACACGTCGGACTCGTACTTGATGGAGGCGGACACGGTGGTGGAGCGGGTGACGTATTTGTTGCCGTTCTGCTCCCAGTAGGCGATTATCTGATAGGTGTATGTGCCGTCGGGGAGGTCGGTGTCGATGTACGAGCCGGCATCGGTGTTGTTGAGGATGCGGATGCCGTCGCGGTACAATTCGTAGTATTTGAGGTTGGTGGGGGACTGCACAGCCCAGGATAGGGCGACGGTGCGGCGGCCCTTATATGTGGTCACGTTGGTGAAGTAAGGTGCTCCGGCGGCACTGGGTGTCACGGTGTTGGAGACTGCCGTATTGGTCTTCTCGTAGTCCTTGGTTGTGACGGTCTGTGCCATATTGGCGCGGATGTACAGCGAGGTGGTCACGCTGTATTTGACGCCGTTCTCGGTTACGGACGTCTGCGACGAGAAGTTGGGGATGTCGTACTTGGTCGTTCCGGCCGGTATGGTTTTAAAATCCTCTTTGGTCGTGGTGGCGGTTCCGCCGGCGGGTGTCTTCTCGATCACCTTGACCAGGGTATAATCCTTGAGTGTGCCGCCGGTGGGGGCGTTCCATTCCAGCTTGGCCGTGGAGGTGGCGTCTTGAGGATCCATCGATGCCGACAGGACGATATTGCCGAAGCCGGCATCGTAGGTCGATGCGTAGGCGCTCTTCTCGCTCTCGCCGTCGGCGTTGACGCCCTTGACTTTGTAATGATGTTTCTTGCCGCCGCCGATGGCCAGGTCAAGTGTGTAGGTCGTTTCGCTGCCATTGTAGACTTCTACGGCTTTCTTTTCGTCATCGGTATAATATAGTACGCTATAGGAGGTGGCTTTGGCAGCCGCATCCCAGCTCAGGGTGACTTTCTGCTCGGCGCCGTCCCACTTGGCTTCGGCCTTGAAATTGGCCACTATGGCCGGCTTCTTCGATGTCTCGTCATATTCGACGCGTACGATACCGCCGTCGCAGTCAAGGCCATACAGAATCAGGTGCTTGTCGGCCGTCTTGATCTCGTAATCGCAAGCGGTGACGTTGATATTATTTTGTTCGTGGCTCGATAATTGGGGCTGTGTGCCTTCGAGAATATTTTTCTGCTTTCCGGAGCCTACGCCTGCGGTGTAGTCAATAAGGAAAAGACGAGGATCGCTATATCCTTTTCCTTCGGCAGTTTTGGTAGTAAAGTTCATGCACAGGGCAAGCTTCTGCCCTTTGAAGGTGAAGTGGCGTTGTCCGGTGCCGTTGGGATTGCCGATGTCGTCTTTGGAGAGTTCCTCAATGAAAGTGCCATCGGCTTTAAAATGCATGCCGTAAGACTGGGTGTCTGCACCTTTAAGCCAGAAACTGCCGTCGCTCATAGGCTCGATACCGGCTATCTCTATAGTGGGGGATTTACTTAGCGTAACTGCCGATGCACTACTAATCTTTTTGTTGCTGACGGGAAGGATAATTACGGATGCTTTATCCGCAGACATTATGTATATTTTGCCGTTGGAGAGCGTGCCTATAGCGCCTAATCCGCGCCCCGGACTCTTATCTATTGGCATAGTAGAGAGCTGCTTATCCAGAAGCACGGTTGGCGCGCCGGTGCCGGTCCAGGCATAAATTTTTGTATTCCTATATTTTGAACTCGGCCTGTTGATCGAAATCACGGCATCGTCCATACGGGCAAGTCCATAAAGTGTGGCTATATCGGTGCCATCCGTATTGGCTGCAACGCCGGACATACTCGCTGTGGCTTCTTTTTTGAAAGTCTCGCTGTTGAGGACGTTCATAGTGTAGTTTGCCGGGGTTTTTACATCTCCGTTTACGGTCAGTACCCACAATTGGCCTTTAAAGGCAGCCATACCGAGAGCTTTGGCAGTGGCGCTATTTTTGCTATTGCCGCTGTTGGGCCACCAGTCTTTGACCGGGGAGACGGTTTTCTCGCAGGAGGTGGTGCTGCCTGCGGGGATGGTAAACGCGGTGGCGGAGGCCGGGATGGCCGTGGAGAGCGCCAGGGCGAATGCCGTCATAGATAAGAGTATCCTTCTAAGTCTCATGTTGTTAAAAAAAAGTTGTTTATTGTTTTTAGATTATTATTTATATTCAAATTTTAAGCAGCCTCCGCACTCGGGGGTCGTGGTGTCGGGTGTCGTTGTCGGACGATGTTGCAATCGAGGATTGTCGGTTGCTGCGAGAGCCGCGGCCAAGCCTTTCGGGGGACGGTGCGTTCGCCCTTGGCGAGAGTCGAAATGCCTTTATAGTGCACGGATGTTTAAGGTATACATACGGTCTATAGGGTTGGTAATAGAAGATATTGACGCATAGCGCCAATTTGAGGAACAGACAGCCGCAATAAGCATCTTTAATGGTCCGGGACATCTCCTGCGGATGGTCGTGGCCGACTTTGACAAAAATATTGCGTCCGCCGAGTGACGAGAGCAATCCGAAGCGGCGTGTGTGCGATGACGCACTTGCAGACAACACCACACCTTCCGTATCTCCGAGGCGCTGCATAGCGCTCGGGTATCACGGTAATGGCATAAATCCTTTTTCCGCTTCTGTGTGCAAAAGTACGGAAATAAAAGCAGTGATTGGAGTAAAATACATATATTTTTGTGGAAAATAATGCTACAAAAACATTACCAAAATTGCGGCATTATGCCCCTTTGAGTTCTTGTTTTGTAATAATTGATGATGATCAAGGCAATGGGAATCATGGGAATCATGGGCGCGATGGGAGCGATGGGCGCAATGGGAATCATGGGAATCATAGGAGCAATCATGGGAGCAATCATAGGAGCTTTACATTACTTCTATTATTCTCAAAACTCCCATTATTCCCATTGCACCCAAAACTCCCATTACTCTCATAATTTCCGTTGTTCTCATAATTCTCAGAGTGCTGTTTTTTCCAAATTATTTATGTACTTTTGCAGAACACATATTTATATTATAAGGTTTATACTATAACACTTTACGCAAGACAGACATTACATTCAGACATATAAATACACTCGAACACAGATGAAAGCAACTTCGACACTACTGGCAGGCGTCATAATCCTTGCCATGGGACTAATCCTGATAATATGTCACGACACCATCACCGGGTCGGGCATAGTTACCGTGGGCGGTATCACCTTTGTGATTTCGGCTCTGGTGGACATCGTGCTGTACATTGGCGGCAAAGACCGCGAAGGGCAGCCGCGTAAGCGCGGCGCCGCCCTGGTCTTCGGATGGATAGTAAGTGTGGCGGCCTTGCTGCTGGGCATAAGTATGTTTGTGTTTAACGATACCTTTACGCGGCTCATCGCCCCGATGTTCGGCATCCTGGTGCTGCTTGGGGCGCTGGTACAGCTGTGGATACTGGCCTACGGCACGCGTCCCGTGCGTATGCCCATGTGGTTGTACGCCGTACCGGGAGTGATGGTCGTATGCGCCGTCTTGGTATTTGTCGGCGGCTTTGGCGAGTCGACGGTCAACGTCCTCACCGGCAGTGCCCTCACCGTCTTCGGCATAGGCGGAGGCCTTGAGAGCGCCCTTCTGGGGCTTGCGCGCCGCCGTATGGCACGCGAGGAGGCATGCCGAGACACCATCGAAATACAAGGCGGCGATGTCGAGCGTTGAGAGCCGATATTCCGCCCAAGCCCGGCAAGACTCCGAAGCCTCGTCGGCCGCTGCGCCACGTGCCGCCGCGTCCTATCCCTGGGTGTGGTTCGATCTTGACGATACCGTCTGGGACTTCACCAACAACTCCTTGGAGGCGCTGGCGCAGCTCTACGAAGCCGAGCATCTGGACCGATGGTGGCCGGACGTAGACGCCTGGCGCGACAACTACCACCGTCACAATACCGCCCTATGGGCGCTGTACACCCCCGGAAAGATTGACCGCGATACCTTGCGGCGCGAGCGCTTCCGTCGTCCCTTGCTTGACGCCGGAGCCGATGCGTCCACTGCCTCCGCCCTGGCCGAACACCTCGACAGCGAGTACCTGCGGCGTCTGGCCCTGCTCCCCGCCACCGTGGAAGGCGCTCACGAAACACTGGCGGCACTACGCGCCGCCGGATGCCGCATAGGCATACTCTCCAACGGCTTCAAGGACACTCAGCAGCAAAAACTGCGATCCTCGGGCCTCGATACATTGGTGGACCTGGTGATACTCAGCGACGATATCGATGTCAATAAGCCCGACCGCCGCATCTACGACTACGCCCGCCGGCGTGCCGCCGAATTGTACCCCGAGACGCCCTGCGCCCCCGGCGACTGCCTTATGGTGGGCGACAACGCCGATACCGACATCCGCGGCGCCCTGGACGCCGGATGGGACGCCGTATTAATATCGAATGTGGAATGTGAAATGTCGACCGGGCTGCGCGGGACTACTATCCGAGAGCTACGGGAACTTATACTATAATGAGAATAATGGGAATAATGGGAATAATGGCATAGCTTCCATAGATCCATTGTTCCTATAGTTCCCATAATTCTCATTACTCCCTCCGAGAGCCTCAAAAATCCATAAAAGCCGAAAAATCAAAGAAATTTCTCCAAAAATGCGTGCAGTCTCAAAAAAAATTACGATATTTGCAGTCGCAAAATAAGAGGCGAGCGCGACATCCCCGCAAAACAATATGCCGCGCCCGGTTCATCAACGTGCTAATCAACTGAATACTATAACATAAAAAAACAACGTAACAATGACTAAAGCCGACATCGTTAACGAAATCTCGAAGACCACAGGCATCGAAAAAGCCAACGTACTCGAAACAATAGAGAAATTCATGGAAGTTGTTAAGGACTCGCTCGCCAACGGCGAAAACGTGTACCTCCGCGGCTTCGGTAGCTTCATCATCAAAGTGCGCTCCGAAAAGACAGCTCGCAACATCTCCAAGAACACCACTATCATCATCCCCGAGCACAAGATCCCCGCATTCAAGCCCGCCAAGGTCTTCATGCAGGAAGTTAAGGACAAATAAGATGCCCGAGGCCGCGGGCTGACGGCGGCACGACCATCCGAAGCCCGAGCTCGCAGGCTTTCGGCGCCAAGTGCGCCCGAGGGTCTGAGCTTACAAAACCGTATACACTAACCAAAATCCAAAAACAGACACAATGCCCAGCGGAAAAAAGAGAAAAGGCCACAAGATGGCTACGCACAAACGCAAGAAACGTCTGCGCAAGAACCGTCATAAGAAGAAGTAAGACGGCCCCGGCGGCATAAACATCCGCCGGCGGAAGGATGCAGTGAGCGACGCATGCGCCGCCCTGCAGTCGTAAAAGGACAAGCCGTAACGCGGGGAAGCACGGCAAACCATAGGGTAGAGCCGATGTCGGCGACGACATCAAGACGCTCCCCGACGGTTTGGCCGAGACACCGCGGCCGTACGGCTTGCCCTTTTTCTATTTTTTATTAAGCCGGGACGCTGCACGCGAGGGCCGATATGACACCATAGCCCTTATGGCTATTATAGCTATTATGGCTACTATAGCTATTATGGCTAAGCCCTTATGGTTTTTATAGCTCTTATAGCCCTTATGGCGGTCATAGGCATATATAGTCATAGGCATATATATTCGCCGCTTCCCCTCGCGAATAAAGTCACCCGGACCGGAGAATGTAACCACAATCATAAACCACACACGATGAAAAGCGAACTCGTCATAGATGTACAGCCCTCCGAGGTGTCCATAGCACTGCTGGAGGACTCGCGCTTGGTATCGCTGCAGAAAGAGGCCCGCAATATCGCCTATGCCGTAGGCGATATATACCTGGCCAAGATTCGCAAGCTGCTACCGGGCCTCAATGCCGCCTTCGTCAATGTGGGTTATGAGAAAGATGCTTTTTTACACTACTTGGACCTCGGACCGCATTTTGCGTCCTACTCCGAGTTTATGACCAAGCTGCTGGAAGACAAGAAACACATTCCGCAGCTTTCACGCCAAGAAATACTGCCCGATATAGACAAACAGGGCAAAATCGCCGACCAACTCGAAGCCGGGCGCGAAATTATGGTGCAGATAGTCAAAGAACCAATCTCCACCAAAGGCCCTCGCCTGACCACCGAGCTGTCCTTCACGGGACGCTATATGGTGCTGACACCTTTCCAAGACAAGATTTCCGTATCGCAGAAAATCAAGTCCCACGAGGAACGTATGCGTCTGCGACAACTTCTCGAAAGTATCAAGCCCAAGAACTTCGGCATCATCATCCGCACCTCCGCCGAGGGCAAGCGCGTGGCCGAGCTCAACAACGAGCTCAAGACCCTTGTAAAATGCTGGGAAGACACCCTGGCCAAGGCTCAACGCGTCACCGCCCCCGCACTTGTCTTCGAGGAAGAAAGCCGCATCGTCGGGATGCTCCGTGACGTATTCTCGCCATCCTTTGAGGCCATATACGTCAACGACACCGAGACTTACGAACAGATACGCAACTACGTATCGCTCATCGCTCCCGAACGCACGGACATCGTCAAGCTCTACACCAAGCCCGAGCCCATCTTCGACACCTACGCCGTCACTCGCCAGATCAAGGCCTCCTTCGGCAAGACCGTGTCCTTCAAGGCCGGAGCATACATCATCATCGAGCACACCGAGGCACTGCACACCATAGACGTCAATTCGGGCAACCGCACCAAAGCCGATACAGATCAGGAAACCAACGCCCTGGACGTCAACCTGCGCGCCGCCGACGAGATAGCACGCCAATTGCGCCTGCGCGATATGGGCGGCATCATCGTCGTCGACTTCATCGATATGGCCAAGGGTGAGCATCGCCAGCAGCTCTACGAGCACATGAAAGAAGTTATGGCCAACGACCGCGCACGCCACAACATCCTGCCGCTGAGCAAATTCGGACTGATGCAAATTACACGCCAGCGCGTACGCCCCGTGCTCGACATCACCACCACCGAGACCTGCCCCTCGTGCTTCGGCAAAGGCGAGATACAGCCCTCGCTGCTGTTTACGGACACGCTTTACGAGAAACTTCGTTACATGGTAGACGACCTCGGCGTCAAAGACTTTACGCTCTATGTCCATCCATATGTCGAGGCATACCTGCGCAAAGGATGGCTCACGAGCCTCTACCGCCGCTGGCGTCGCAGCCTCGGCGTCCGCTTCAGCCTCATCCCCGACCAGTCACTGGCCTACCTGCAATACCGCGTCCTGGACAAAGACGGCAACGCCATCGACCTAAAGCAGGAAAAAGACACGCAGCAAAGCAGCGTAGCCAAGACGCGACGCCGTCAGGCCGCCGCACGCGCCGATGCCGAAGACGCCGCACCCGAAAAGACCGCGCCCGAAAAAGCCGCCAAGGCCAAGAACGCGAAAGCCGACAAATCAGACAAAACGTCCGAGATACCCAAGCCAAAAAAGCCAAGAAAGCCAAAAAAGACAGAGGATAAACCCCGAACGGCCCCATTGTCCGTAGAAACGACATCCGAGGCCTCCGAGACCTCCGTGTCCGCCGAGGTCCCCGCACTCACCGCGAATACCGCCGCCGAGTCATCCGCTGCCGTAGATAACGGCACTACCGAGAACGCCGTAACCGTGGGCGAGACCTCGGACGAGTCCCGGACCAAACCCAAGCGGAACAAGCATCGTCGCCGCAGCTCGCGTGCCAAGAAAGCGGCTGCTGCCAGGACCTCCGAAACCTCCGAAACCTCCGAAATCTTGGAAACCTCGAAAGAAACCTCGAAAGCCTCGGAGAGCTCGAACGCCGAGTTGGTGCCGACCGACTCGAAAAGCTCGGAACACTCCGAGAGCCCCGAACAACAATAGCATCTTCATAACCACATTTACGACCCATAATACGGAGGCGCCGGACATAGACATCCCGACGCCTCCGCTTTTTGTTCTCAAGTCTCCGCCCATATCGACCGTAATAGCCATAATAGTAGCCAAAAAGCGAAAAAATGAGACTAAGAAAAAAATAATGCAGACATGCTAGTCCTTTTGCTAAAAATTTGTACCTTTGCACACAAGTGGCGTTGACAACCTATATGACGTCACAACTATGAGCACTTGCCAAATAATTATTCACCTAAAAACACTAAAATAGGTGGCTTCGGGCTACCACTTACTTAATTTACCCTCATGAAAAAGCTCCTGACGTTAATAGCCATGGCGCTACTTCTGCCGATAGGCACCTATGCCGCAACTAAGATTATGGGCAAACAGGTGGCAACTATCGACCGTATGTATCAATTCGTTAAATCCAAGAATGCGAATTTCGACCGCGAAATCGCCGTCCAGATGTACAAGATGGGCGAGAAATACGGCGTGCGCGGCGATATCGCCCTGTGTCAGTCCTGTATCGAGACCGGATGGTTCAAGTACACCGGCGGCACGGCAGTGACCCCCGACGACCACAATTATTGCGGCCTCGGCGTGACCCAGAAAGGCAAAAAAGGCTGTCAATTCTCCACAGTAGCGCAAGGCTGCGAGGCCCAGATACAGCACCTCTTTGCTTACGCCTGCACCGATGCGCTGCCATACGCGCAGGTAGACCCGCGCTTCAAGTACGTCAGTCGCGGCTGTGCCCCCACTTGGGAAGCTCTCGGCGGCAAATGGGCCTCCAATACCGCTTATGGCACAAATATTCTGAGTATATACAATCAGATGATGGCCTTCACCATGGCCAATCCCACGCTGAAAGCATCTCAGACCACGCTCAGCTTCACCGTCGAAAAAGGTAAGGTCTCGGCCGCACAAAACGTCACCATCACCGGGTCGAACCTCTCGTCCAAGATAGTGTACAACGCCGCCTCCAAGATGGCCTCCGTTTCCACCTCCGGATGGGACGACTATACCGGCGGTACGATGTCCATCAAGGCTGATGCAACCGACAAGGCTGCCGGTACTTACAGCACATACGTGGCTGTACAAAGCGGCTCGGGCTCGGACCTCAAACGCGTCGAAATCAAGCTATCGATCACCGTCACCGAATCGGGCTCGGTGCCCTCGCTGAGTGCCACCCCCGCCTCGCTGACGCTGAGCGCCACTCGCGGTCAGTCCAACCCCACAGCCACAATCTCGGTCAAGGGCGCCAACCTCACAAGCGATATAAAATATAACAGCAGCACCTCGACATTCACCGTTGCCCCGGCAAGCGGATGGAATGCCCGTACCGGCGGCAATCTCATTGTCACCATGGACGCCTCCAAGAGCGCCGGCAGCTACAGCGGATATGTAGCCGTCACCGGCGGCGGTGCCTCGCGCGTACAAGTAAATATCTCCGGCACCATTACCGAGCCGGCAGCCAATCCCTCGCTGAACGTCTCACCCTCGTCGCTGACGCTGTCCTGCACTCAGGGCGATGCCAACCCCACGGCGACAGTCACCGTGAGCGCCTCCAACCTCACCTCCGGACTGATATATGACATCAACGGCGAGGGCTTCACCGTCACACCCCAAAGCGGATGGGACGGAAACACCGGCGGCCGTCTCACCGTGGCCCTCGATGCCTCCAAGGCTGCCGGAACATACAATGCCACGCTTATACTCAAAGGCGGCGGCGTCACCACCCGCAACGTAGCCCTCACCGGCACCATCAAAGAAAAGACTACGACTCCCGACCCCGAACCGGAACCTTCCGGCGAATTGGAATTCAAGGAGGTTTGGAACCTGAGCACCACCGCCGGCACCGCCACCGATTGGTCCGGCAAAATCCGCAACTTCGACTACTGCGACGGATACCTCTACGCAATATACAATAATGCCGAGGTCTTCGTTCTGGACGCCCGCACCGGACAAAAAGTCGGAACGCTCGCCAATGGTTCCGTAGTCTCCGGCGGCACGCTCGCGCTGTGCGATGTGCGCTGCTTCGAAGGCAAGATCTATGCCTGCAACCTCGCCGCCTCCGGCAAGGAACTCCGCATATACTCCTGGGACAATAAAGACGCACAACCCCAACTGGTGTACACCACCACCGACCTGCAAGGCGCAGCCCGTCTTGGCGACTGCATGGAAATCATCGGCACCGAAGATGATATGTGGATTGCCTTCTGCAATGATGATAATACCACGACTCGCGTTGTCGAGTACAGCCGCAAAAATGGCTCATGGTCAGCCAAATGCACCAATGCAACAGCCAACGGCGCACGCCTGGCCGCAGGCTTCAGCGCACGCGTATATCCCACCGGCAACGGATACTGGATTGACGGCCAAGGCATTCTGCCCACATTCTGCAACCTCAGCGGCGTCAAGCAATACGCCCTCACCGGCGAAAGCGTAGTACAAGGCAATGCCTGGAAAGAATTTACCTTCGGCGGCAAGAATTATATGCTCGTAGCCACTTACCTCAACAAAAACGCCACGTCAGTGGCCGACGGCATCATGCGCCTGTACGATGTCACCGACGGCTACGACAAAGCTAAAGCTATGGGCGACTTCCCCGCCAACGGCCTCGGCGCAACCCGCAACACCTCTTTCACCGGAGGCATCGAGTACAATGTCGCTTCCTGCCAGGGTGTTGAGGCTTGGGTGCTGACCACCGGTCAGGGCCTTGCATACTATAGCTCCTGCACCACGACCCCGACAGATCCGGATCCCGAACCCGAACCCGAACCCGGAAAACCCACAACATTACCCGATAAATTTTCAACCGATTGGGAATACAGCGCCGCGAATGGGACATCCACATCCTATATGAATCCCTCGAATGTCAATACACGTAATATGGTGCTCAACGGCGACAATCTGTACGTACTCCAACGTGAAAGCAGCGATGCAAATATCCGCATAGTAGATGCCGCCACCGGCGTACAAAAAGGCACGCTTGACAACGGCGACATCGCCTCCGGTACTTACCGCTACTTCTCCGTGGCCAATCTCTCCGGAACAATCGTGGCGTGCAACCTCGCCTTCGGCGCCACATCCACGCTCAATGTATACGCATGGACGGGAGACAACGCCACTCCGACGACGATACTCAGCACCACCAACCACGGCGCTCGCGCCGGCGACCTGATGTGCGCCTCCGGCACCATCAACAACGGCAAACTCTATTTTGCTTCCAATACCGGATATGCCGGCAAAGTATTTGTCTACACCGTCACCAATGGCAAGGCCAACGCCACACCTCAGGTGATTACGCTCAAAGACGCCTCCGGCAAGGACTTCGATCTGGGCGGCGGATTTGCAGTCATCGAAATACGCGTCGACGAGCAGGGCCGTATTCTGGCCAGCGGTAAAGGCGGCGCCACCGCACTGTTCAAGGCCGATGGTACACATATCGAATCTATGGCCAATGCCGCAGTGGGCGGTAATATCGGTGGCAGCAGCTGTCAGATGTTCGAATATGGCGACTTCAGTCTCGCCGCCTCTGTGACTTATGCCACCGGCGTCAAGCGTGCCCGTCTCAATCTCATAGACGTCACCAACGGACTGTCCAAAGCCACATTGATACACGAATATCCTGCACTGAGCTCTTCCGAAACTACGAATAGTACATTTGTGAGCACGGCAATAGCACGTGTCAAAGGTGCTAAAATCGATCTGTGGGTACTTGTTCCCGGAAATGGCGTAGCCAAGTATTCCGCAGTCTCCACTTCCGGATTGACCTCGGTGGGCGACTTGGCTCATCAGAATGACCAAATGACCATAGCCCTCGACGGACGTACCATCCGCGTGCTGGGCACCGAGGAAGCCGCCCTCGCAGTGTATACCACTACCGGAGCACTTGTGGCTTCGGCCAATACGGACGCTTTGGATGCAAGCAGCCTTGCAGCCGGCATCTATGTGGTGACTGCCGTCAGCGCCGACGGGCGGCGAGCAACCGCTCGCGTACTCGTGCGCTAATCCCGACACACATCCTATTCCTTGTAAATACATCCTATCCCCATAAACAATAAGACAGGGCGTCGCCGAGTATTTTTCGGCGTCGCCCCGCCTTTTTTGGGCCGTTTAGAAACGAGGCTTAGCCCGAAAATATTGTCCGTGTGCCTTAGCTGAATATGATGATAGTGGTGATAGCGGTGATAGCGGTGATAGTGATAATAGCAGTGATAGCGATAATAGCCGTGCCGAAGATAGCCGTGCCGAAGATAGCGATGGCGATGATAGCGATGTGTATAATGTATGTAATATGGCTAATGTGTTTATATGCAAGACGGTATAGTGACTATTGGTGGAGTGGCAAAGCTAAACAATGTTAAATATTGCAATAAAATTTGCATTTATGTGTTTTAAGATGTATCTTTGAGGCGAAAGCAGCGGTGATGGGGTAGAAGTATATACAACGCCTTGTCAGTCCGTAGTGCTTTGGAGGATAGCCTGCGGCGCTTAGTCCGAGGCGTATTTTTATTGTTGAAACGGTCTCCTCGCCTTTAGCGGGTATACTCTTATGGTTCGGGTGCGTGCCCGTTCCCGTAAACATTACTCTGAAACTCGTACTCGTCCCCCGTGACTTACACATTTTCTTCGCAACTGCGAAAGAATTGACGTACAAGCCAAGCAATTGTACGAAGACAGCCTTCTAAATTTTTAATATCAAACTTCTTATTTACTATGATTAAGGCGGGATTTAAAGAAAGTCTGATGGAACTTCAGACCAAGATGCTCAGTTTTGCTTACACACTGACCTCGAATCGTGATGATGCGTATGACCTGATGCAGGACACGACGCTCAAGGCTTTGACAAACGAGAAAAAGTATGCGAAGAACGTCAACTTCAAAGGTTGGGTGTTCACGATAATGCGCAATATTTTCATAAACGGCTATCGGCGCAAGGCTCGTTCGGGCGTTGTATATGAAATAACAGATGCCCCGGCACGCATAGACTTAGTGCAAGACAGCTCGGGCGAAACCCCCGAGTGTATCTACTATGTCAACGAAATCACCCAGGCCGTCAATAGCTTTCCCGAAGAATACCGACGTCCGTTTGCGATGCATATCGCCGGGTACAAGTATTCCGAAATAGCCGAGAATATGGGTTTGCCCTTAGGGACTGTCAAGTCGCGTATATACGTGGCGCGCAGACAATTGCAAGAGCAATTCTCGGACTACATATAGCTTCGGCGGAAGCGATGACGTGGTAAGGTGCTTAGTGTCTTTAAGGATTTTAGGGCCCTTAGGCTTTTTAGAGTCTTTAAGGTCTCTAAGGTCTTTAGGGTCGTCATTCCACATTCGACATTCCACATTTGCATCTGCGCGGATGCGAAGCAACGCACAGATGCACGGTTGCGTGTTCGCGAAAAAACGTGTAAATTTGCATAAATCCTTTGCATAAATCCATTAGAAGACTTATGTCCTTTTACGCACAATACGGCAAACGCGCCATTGACATCGTATGCTCGGTGTTGGCGCTCATTATATTATCCCCGATATTGATATTGGTTGCGGCAATGCTGTTTCTCAGCTACGGGTGCCGCAGCCCATTCTTTCTGCAGCGGCGTCCCGGCCGGCACGCCAAGATTTTTAAGATTGTGAAATTCAAGACGATGTCCGATAGGCGAGGTGTAGACGGCCAATTGCTGCCCGACGAGCAGCGACTGACGCGCTTGGGGCGATTTGTGCGCTCGACGTCTTTGGACGAGCTGCCCCAGCTGGTCAATGTACTGGTGGGGGATATGAGCCTTATAGGGCCGAGGCCGCTGTTGCCAGAGTACTTACCGCTGTACTCGGAGCGACAGGCTCGTCGTCACGAGGTACGCCCCGGCATTACGGGCTGGGCGCAGTGCCATGGGCGCAACGCCATATCTTGGGGACAGAAATTCGAGCTTGATGTATGGTACGTAGACCATATTTCGCTGAAGACCGACTTGTCGATTGTGTGGACAACGGCAAAGAAAGTGCTCAGTCGCGCCGATATATCCTCGGCTACTTCGGCGACTATGGAAGCCTTCGACGGACATAATTGACCGGCGCTTAGGGGTGCTGCTGTCGGTTGTTGCCGGATGACGCCAAATTCGGTGGGGTTGCCCGGGCGGATGTCTATCGGGGCAGTCCGGCGTAAAAATCGAGCAGAGCCTGTCGCACTTGTGATGCCGACCAGTAGCGCAATACGTGGTCGCGGCACCGGGTGGCCATGCGTGCGCGTACGCTGCTGTCGCGCAATGTGTTCATAGCTGCTTCCAAAGCCTTAGCGTCACCGGGGGCGACAATGGTGCCGTTGTAGTGATTTTCGATGATTTCGCGCGAACCGTTGATGTCCGTTACGATTGACGGCAGCCCCATAGCTCCGGCTTCCAAAACCACATTTGGGAAACCCTCGCGGTGTGAGGGGAATACAAAAGCGTCTGCTCCAACGAGGTAGGGGCGTACGTCCGACTGCTCGCCGAAGGCGCGTATGCCGGGATGAGTGGCTATGGTGTCGCGTGTGTCCTTGTCAAGCGGGTCGAGATCGTCCTCGGTGCGTCCCACCAGCCATAGGCGCGTGCCGTTGTCCTTGGAATAGACGCCGCTGAAAGCCTGTACCAATTCGGCTATGCCTTTATCGGCTACGAGCCGTCCCACAAAGATGTATACCATGGTCGCCTGCGGGTCGCCTTGGCGCAGAGTTGTAGCGGCTTGCCGGACTTCCGGGTCTTCGGGGTTGTAGTATTCGGGGTCGATACCGCGCACATTGCCGTGCCCGAGGATGACCATAGGACGACGGGTGATGCCGCCGCGCACCATATCGTCGCGTACGCCGCGCCCCTCGGGGTTGATGACGGTGGCGCAGCTGCACAGCAGGCGGTCCATGGCCTTGAGTATCATGCGCTTGATGCCGTGGGAAGTGGGCCATATCAGTCCTGTGAAAGTGTGCATACGATTGGGTACGCCGGCCAGATGGGCGGCGAGCATACAAATAAGGCCGGCTTTGGGCGTCATCGAGTGCACCAGCCACGGCCTCTCGCGGCGCATAAGTCGGTACATAAGCCATAGCGAGCGCAAGTCGCTCAGCGGCGCGATATGTCGCTGCATGGGTACGCCTATGGCGCGCACGCCCGGGAGTTGCGACATACGTTCCAATGCGTCATCGGGATTGGATACGACCACAATGTCGTATTTGTCAACGAGATACGGTAGCATCGGCGCGCAGAAAGATTCCAGCGAACTGCCGATGGTGGTGGCGCGTATAATCTTTGGCTTCGAGCCTTCCGGGGCTTTGGGGCGTTTCATAAAGGCATAAAGAGTTTGTCGTGCGTGACGGCACTCCGAGCATTTCGAGGACTCCGGGGTGTCGTGGTCGATGCAAAGATAGCGCTTTCGGGCGGCATATACAAAAAAAGACAGGGAAGCCGTAATTGGCCTCCCTGTTTGGTGCTGTAGCGGGACCGAGAATTGAACTCGGGACCTCCGGGTTATGAATCCGACGCTCTAACCAGCTGAGCTATCCCGCCGTTTTGCGAGTGCAAAGTTAAGCACTTTTTTCGGTCCGGCCAAATATTTCGCGAGTTTTTTTGTTTTTGTGGCATTGTGCAAAAATTCGTACCTTTGCACGTTATGGCACATAAGAGCAAGAAAGTCCTGTTTATCACCGGGCCGCTGAACGGCGGCGGTGCCGAGCGGGTTCTCGTGGACGTACTGCGCCACTGGGACCGCGAGCGTGCCGATGTGGACCTGTTGCAGGTCGTAGGCGGCGGCATACTTGACGCTCAAGTGCCGAAATGGGTAGGGCGCTTGCGGGCTTGGCCCGGATATTGCCGCGGTTTTTCGCTGGCGTACAATATGAGCCGCAGTCTGCACTTGCATGGGCCTTTGCGGCATCGTCTGCGCCGAGCCTGTGGAGGCAGCCTTGACGGCTATGACGCCGTGGTCAGTTTTCTCGAAGGACTGCCGCTGTTGTGCCATGCCTTGGTGGCGCCCCGCGATGCCGTCAATGTCTCGTGGGTACACTCGGATATCTACACCGCGCCGTACGAGCTGGCTCAATTCGGAAGCGAGGAGCGCGAGAGGCGTGCATACGCGGCTATGGATGTCGTGGTGGGCGTCAGTGATGGGGTGGTGAAGGCCTTTCGCCGCCGCTTTCCTTCGCTTGAGTCGCTCAAATTGCGTACGATATACAATCCGGTGGATGCCGAGGCGATATGCAAGCAGGCGGCCGCCGCACCTTTGGACTTGGAAGGCGGACATCGTGACGGGGTCTTTGACATCGTCGCTGTGGGACGCCTCACCGACCCGAAGCGTTTCGACCGCCTTGTGCGCCTTGCCCGAGCCTTGCCCGGGCGTACTTCGCGTCCGTTTCACATCACCATTATCGGCGACGGCGAATTGCGAGACGAATTGCAGCGGCAGATAGATGCCGTCGGAGTGGGCGAGAATGTCACCCTTGCCGGATATGCGGCCAATCCATATGGGCGTATGGCTGATGCCGATTTGCTGGTGTCGTGTTCGTATTGGGAGAGTTTCTCGTTGGTGGTGGCCGAGGCTATGGTCTTGGGAGTTCCGGTACTGGCCACGCGCACGGCCGGGCCTTCCGAGCTGATAGGCGAGGGCGCCAATCCTCGAGGCTTGCTCTGCGGACATACGGACGAGGACATCCTTGCCGGAGTACTTGCGGTGATGGACGACTATGACGCCGCTCGCCGCCGAGCCGATGAGGCGCATCGATACGCCCTGACGACATTCGCCCCCCGTGCCATCCTTTCACGCATTTACAACCTCCTCGAAATCTGAGATATGGGCCATACGCTGTTGTTTGCATATCACGATTATATAGCGGCGATGCGACTTATAATCAGCATTATCGGCTGGATATTTGTGTTCGCGACCATCTCGCGTAAGCGCTATTTCAATGCGCCGGTATTGTGCGGAGTGCTGACTTTGGCGTTTGCGATAGCATGCGCAAATATCCCTCTGGATATGAAAGCGTGGTGGGAAGACCACGTGGTGTATTCGTATACCTATATGGGCCAGAGTACGCGATATGCCAATGACCCGTTTTTTACGTTCTTCACCGATGTGGTTCGAGCCACGGGGTTGCCGTTGGGCGGGTATTTCGGGCTGATAGCGGCGTGGTATGTAGGAGCTTACTGGCTGGCCTGCCGCATTATGACACGAGGTCGGGCGCAAGCTACGCTACTGGTAATGATAATGTGTAGCTCGTTTTTTATTGCGTACGGCGTGAATACCCTGCGTGCCGGTATGGCCATTTCGACGGCAATATTGGCTATAGCGATGTATTCGCGCAGCCGTATTTGGGCGGGAGTTTTGGTGCTTATAGCAATCAATATACACTTCTCGGTGGCATTGACAGTATGTGCCTTCGGCCTGGCTTTTGTCATCAAGAATCCCAAATGGTGTTTGGCGTTGTGGTGTCTGTGTCTGCTGTTGTCCTTCGGAATGGGCAGTAAGGTGCAAGATATGCTCGCCGATTTGGTGACGGATGAGCGTGCCAAGTACCTTGAGACGCAGATTTCGAAGCAAGTCGGGTTCAATTCCGCAGCTGTAGACTTGCTTAAGAAGGGTTTCCGTTGGGATTTTGTTGCGTATTCACTCTTGCCCATCGTGGTGGGGTGGTATTATATATATGTCAAGAAGTTCAAGGACGGGATGTATAAGCACATCTATTGCACATATATCATTGCCAACTCCGTATGGCTATTGGTGATAGGCGCGTTCTTCACCGACCGCTTCGCCTATCTGTCATGGTGTCTGACTCCGATATTGCTGATGCTGCCGCTGTGCCGTGCGCGGTTGTTCGCAAACCAAAATATTGCGGTAGCGGCCACGCTTTCCCTGACGATACTGATTGCGTATATCATATAACGTCAACGTATGCTTCCGATATATTTGTAGAATATTGACCGTCGGATCGCGTCAAAAACGAAATATTATAAAATTCGCGATGCTGCTTTCGAGGGTTGATATGACCGGGATGACGACAAATGCCATAGATTTATTCGAAGTATTATCCGTTTAGGGTTGTCGTGGCTTCGGGCGTAGTCGGCGTTTGGCACGTCGGTGGACTTGTTGCACGTTTTTTTGAGGGACAAGGGATTTTTTTTGCGGTGGACGAAATTATGGGAATGTCGGGCGCTTCGGTGGCAATATGTTTGGATGAGCGAGCGAACGGCGGCACGGGTGGCGAAAAGTGTCGTATCAAGCTGACAGAATGGTTTTTGCATCGGGCGCGGTGATGGATAAAGACCCGAAAAAAAGTGCATCGGTGTGTCGATTGCGTGATGCAAAAGTGCTATCTTTGCCGTATAGGACGATAGGGTGAAATCACCGTCCGAGCTGCGGTATAGCAGCGGCCTTACGAAGCCATCAAACACAAGGAAACAGAAACCATAATATAAAAACACTATTAACCTTATGAGTGAGAAACGATTGCTGCTGGGCGACGAGGCTATAGCCTTGGGCGCCGTACATGCCGGACTTTCGGGGTGCTATGCGTATCCCGGAACGCCGTCGACCGAGATCACCGAGTTTGTGCAGGGCGACGCGTTGGCCCGGGCTCGTGGTATTCATTGTCGCTGGTCGGCCAATGAGAAGACCGCCATGGAGGAGGCCCTCGGAATGTCCTATATGGGCAAGCGTGCCATGGTGTGTATGAAGCATGTAGGTATGAATGTCTGTGCCGATGCCTTTGTGAATTCGGCGATGACCGGCACCAACGGCGGGCTTGTCGTGGTGGCGGCCGATGACCCGTCGATGCACTCGTCACAAAACGAGCAGGACTCGCGTTTCTACGGCAAATTTGCTATGGTGCCCATACTCGAGCCATCTTCGCAGCAGGAGGCTTACGATATGATGAAAGACGCTTTCGGTATGTCCGAGCGCTACAAAGTGCCTGTGCTGCTGCGTATTGTGACACGTATGGCCCACTCGCGTGCCGTGGTCGCCACCGGAGATGTCGCCGAACCCAATGAGCTGCACTATCCCGACAATCCCAAGGAATGGGTGTTGCTACCGGCTGTGGCACGTCGGCGCAACGACAGACTGGTCGGGATGCATAAGGATTTTGAACGCGAATCCGAGGAGTCAAAGTATAATAAGTATATCGATGGCCCGGACAAGTCGTTAGGCGTAATAGCCTGCGGCATAGCCTACAATTACGTAATGGAGCGCTTCAAGGACGGGTGTCCGTATCCTGTGCTGAAAGTCTCGCAATATCCGCTGCCGGTGCAGGCCGTAAGGCGTCTTGCCGCCGAGTGCAAGTCCCTGCTTGTGCTTGAAGACGGCCAGCCCGTGGTCGAAGAGATGCTGCGCGGCGTCTTGGAGCAGAGCGTCCGCATCGAAGGGCGTCTTTCGGGAGCCGTACCTCGCACCGGCGAGCTGACCCCCGATAATATCGCCGCCGCCCTCGGGCTCAAAGACGAAGAGGTCTTTCCGCCCTCCGAGCTGGTGATGCCGCGTCCGCCGGCGCTGTGTCAGGGCTGCGGGCACCGCGATATGTATACGGCGCTGAACAACGTCCTGAGCGAGTACGCCAATGCGCGCGTCTTCGGCGATATAGGCTGCTATACGCTGGGCTATCTGCCGCCGTATCAGGCGCTGCACTCCGTGGTGGATATGGGTGCCTCGATTACGATGGCCAAGGGAGCTGCCGATGCCGGGCAGTGGCCGTCGGTGGCCGTCATCGGCGATTCGACCTTCACCCATTCGGGCATGACCGGGTTGCTGGATGCCGTCAACTGCAATTCCGATATAGTGATTATTATCTCCGACAACCTCACCACCGGAATGACCGGAGGTCAGGACTCGGCCGGAACGGGCCGCATCGAGAGCATTTGCCTCGGCATAGGCGTCGCTCCCGAGCACGTGCGCACCGTCGTCCCGCTGCCTAAGAATAAGGCTGAGATGGAAGATGTTATAAGAAAGGAGATTGAGTTCCACGGCGTGAGTGTCATCGTGCCGCGCCGCGAGTGCATACAGACCGCTCGCCGTCACGCCAAGAAAACCGATAAATAGAAGTACGCCATGAATACAGACATAATACTTTCGGGAGTGGGAGGCCAAGGCATTCTCTCGATAGCCACGATAATCGGTGCAGCCGCTATCAACGACAATCTCTATATCAAGCAGGCCGAGGTGCACGGCATGAGCCAGCGCGGCGGCGATGTACAGTCCAATCTGCGCATCAGCTCGTCGCCCATAGCGTCCGACCTCATACCCTTGGGCAAGGCCGACCTTATCATCTCGCTCGAGCCTATGGAGGCTATGCGCTACCTGCCATATCTCAAGAAGAACGGATGGGTGATTACGAATACCGTACCTTTTGTCAATATTCCCGACTATCCCGACCTTGATGCGCTGATACACAGCATCGAAGCGCTGCCACACTATGTGACGCTCGATGTGGCCGCGATAGCGAGTGAGGCCGCTTCGCCTCGCGCCGCCAATATCGTATTGCTGGGTGCCGCCTCGCCCTTCCTTGGCATAGATATAGCCAAAATCGAAGATGGCATACGCTCGGTGTTTGCCCGCAAGGGAGATGCAGTCATCGAGGCGAATATCAAGGCGTTCCGCGCCGGACTCGAGGTGGCTAATGCGCATATTAATAAATAGTAAGCGTATGAAAATCCCCTTTGACCGAAAGACCGTAGGCGAGGTGTTGCAGCGGATGCATATCACGCGTGCCGGCGATGCCACCATTCGTCAGACTCTTGCCATAGCCGAGGAGCTGGAAAAGATTACCGGGCGGAAGTTTGTACACCTCGAATTGGGGTCGCCCGGGCTTCCGGCATCTCGCATAGGCATTGAGGCCCAGAAGCAGGCTCTTGACGCCGGGGTGGCCAATAGGTATCCAAATATAGCCGGCATCGCCGAGCTCAAGCAGCAGGCATCGCGTTTTGTCAGGGCTTTTCTAGACATAGACGTAAGGCCCGAGGGCTGCGTCCCCACCGTGGGGTCGATGATGGGCACTTTTGCCTCGTTTATTCTGACGACGCATTTGCAGGCCGGTAAGGACACCATATTGTTTATCAATCCGGGCTTTTCGGTGCAACCGCTGCAAGCCAAGGTTCTGGGTTACAAAGTCGAAGCCTTCGATGTCCACGACTTCCGCGGCGAGAAACTGCGCACGGAGCTCGAGCACCGTCTTGCCCGTGGTAATATCGCCGCAATCATATACTCCAATCCCAATAATCCGTCGTGGATATGTTTCACCGAGAGCGAGTTGGAGTGTATCGGGCATCTGGCTACACAGTATGACGTGATAGTCCTGGAAGACCTGGCCTATCTGGGTATGGACTCGCGCACGTACATAGGCCGCCCCTACGAGCCGCCGTACCAGAGCACCGTAGCGCGATATACCGACAATTATATACTGCTGCTGTCGGCCTCAAAGATTTTCAGCTATGCCGGCGAGCGCGTAGCCACGGCGGTCATCTCCGATGCGTTGTTCGACCGTGAGTATCCGCATCTTAAGAAGACTCTCGGTATGGGCACTCCCGGGCGCGCCTTTATCCACACCATATTGTATACTTTGTCCTCGGGCGTGAGCCACTCGGCACAATATGCCTTGGCGGCGATGTACAAGGCGGCCTGTGACGGCAGGCTCGATTTCGTGACCGAGAACCGCGAGTATGCCGCACGTGCCGAACGGCTTAAGTCGATATTCGTGCGCAACGGCTTCCATATCGTCTACGACAAGGACCTCGACCGAGACGTCAGCGACGGATTTTTCTTCACGATAGGGCGCAAGGGCTTCACGGGCGATGACTTGCTTGCCGAGCTTATCCACTACGGTATCGCCGCCATCTCGCTGCGCACCACCGGCAGCGAGCAGCAGGGATTGCGCATCTGCACTTCGATGGTGCGCGACAGTGACTATCCCCTCCTTGAAGAGCGCCTTGCCGCCTTCGATCGAAACTTTCCACTGACATAATGTGCTGAAGATATGAGAGCCAACTATATGACAGCCGCCGAAGCGGCCCGACTGATCAAGAGCCATGACCGAGTGTTCATCCAGGGCAGCACGTCCATCCCGGAGGTGTTGCTTGACGCCATTACGGCGCGTCACGCCGAGTTGGAAGGCGTGGAGATGTACTCGGCCTTTGCCGTGGGGCGCCGTGACGCTCCGTATGCACGGACCGAGTACCGCGACATATTCATCCCCCGTAGTCTGTTCATTTGTAATAGTATACGCAAGGCTGTGGACCGCGGCGAGGCGCAGATCATCCCATGCTTCCTCGGCGAAGTCCCGGCGCTGTTCCGCGAGGGCTATCTGCCGCTGGATGTCACCCTGCTCAATGTCTCACCCCCCGACCGTGACGGCTATTGCAGCTACGGCGTCTCGGCCGACTTGGCTTTCTCGGCCGTCGAGTGTTCCAAGACCATTATAGCGCAGATCAACAAGCAGATGCCGTACTCCTACGGCGACCCGCTCATACATATCAGCCGCTTTGATGCGTGCGTCGAGGTGGACGATCCGTTGGTCGAGGTACCTACGGCCGTTCCTACCGATGCAGAGCGCCGTATCGGGCAGTATATTGCCGAATTGATACCCGATGGTGCCACGCTGCAGATAGGTGTGGGCGGCATTCCCAATGCCGTGCTCGGGCGATTGCGCGACCACCGACACCTTGGATTGCACACCGAGGCGATGACCGACGGCGTACTTCCGCTCATCCAAAGCGGAGTGATAGACAATTCCCTGAAGGTGGTCATGCCCGGAAAAAGTGTGGCCAGTCTTGCGCTTGGCTCGCGAGCGCTTTACGACTTTATGGACTACAATCAAGACATTATATTCAAGGACGTTGCGTGGACCAATCATCCCTTCCGCATTTGCCAAAATCCCAAGGTGATGTCCATCAATTCGGCCATCGAGGTGGACTTGACCGGTCAGGTGTGTGCCGACTCGATAGGCACGCGCCTGTTCTCCGGTGTGGGCGGACAGCACGACTTCATGTACGGCGGGGCGCTCTCCGAGGGCGGCAAGACCTTCATAGCCATGACTGCAACCTCCGGCAAGGGTATTTCCAAGATTAAGCCCGTGCTTACCGAGGGTGCCGGGGTGGTCACCACGCGCTTCCAGACACAGTATGTAGTCACCGAGTACGGCGCCGCCTTCCTCAAAGGCAAGGACTGTGCTCAGCGTGCCCGCGCACTCATAGCCATCGCCGCTCCCGAGGCACGCGAAGACCTCGAACGCGCTGCTTGTCGGCGCTTCGGCTACCGCTTCCTTCACCGGAAGTAGCGGCGCTGTCGTGGAGCGGGGTCATCAATGGCTGTCAAAGTGATAGGAGTTGCCTGCGTTTGCGGTGTGTTTGGCTGATTTGCGGCTGACAATATGCATTGCAGGATATTTTTTGCAAAAAATTAATAGCATATTGTATTTCGATTAAAAAAATATGTGTATATTTGCAGCCGGATAAAAATTCCAAAGGTACTTTTCCTCGAGAAGAGGAAATATATGATCAATTACACATTAAGCAAAGAACGTATGAAAAAGTTCTACACAACATTGGCCATGGCCGCTATCGCCGTACTGGGCGCTTCGGCCGCCCCCGTCATCTATGGGTATCAGACGTGGCAGTACGGCAACGACCATTCGGTGACCGGACCGATAAAAATGGATCCGTCGACAGACCCTATCGGAGTGACACTTATAGCCGACCAGACCGGTAAGGGTAGCTGCTACTGCGGTTTCTACTACAACTACAAATGGTATGTGCAGGTGACGCTTCCCGGCACGCAGTCCACTATCGAGAGCTTCAGCACCCTGGATATGGAGACCGGCGAACGTACCCCTATAAGTTTGACCTCCACCAAGTGCATAGACCTGACTTATGACTACACCACGGACAAAGTCTATGGCATATACAAAGGCAATGGGTCGCTGGCGACGCTGGACATCAAGACCGGTGCAGTCAAAGTAGTCGGCGCATTCAAGGACTTACTCGGCAACGAATTGAGTATGATTGCCTTGGCCTGCGACCTCCAAGGTCAGCTTTATGCCGTATGTACCGATGACAACTTCTACAAAATCAGCAAGACCGACGGTAAGGCCACTTTGGTGGGCGCACTTGGGGCAAATGCCTCCTACGACCAGACTATGGCCTTCGACTACTCCACGGGCGTGCTTTACTGGTACAACAACGGCCGCTACGGGCTGTACACCATCGATACCGCTACCGGAAAGGCCAAGGGCATCAACAACGTGTACTACAATGGCGAGTACAACAGTGTCAACGCCATGATGATACCGTATATCAATGTAGCCAAGGGCGCACCCGACCGCGTCACCGATCGTAAGGCCACCGTCTCGGGCGCCTCGGTCAAGCTGACATGGGCGCTTCCCGTCAAGGACGCACAGGGCAATGCTTTGGCCTCGCTGGGCGGCATCAAGGTGCTGCGCGACGGCACCCAAGTGGCATCCTTAGACGCTACGGCCACCGAATATACTGATAATAATGTGGCCGATGGCGGTCACGACTACAGTCTCGTGCCCTTCAATGCTGCAGGCGATGGCGGCGTGGACACCGACCCGCTACACGTTGTAGTCGGTGCCGATGTGCCGGCAGCCGTGGCTTCGTTTAATGTCACTTCGGGTGACAATAAGGCCGTACTGACCTGGACAGCCCCCACCAAGGGTCTCAACGGCGGGGCCTTTGACCCGGCCGAACTCACCGGATACGTCATCAAGCGCCGTGCCTACGGCTCGTCGAAGCAGACCGAAATCAAGGTCTCCGACTCCAAGCAGACTTCTTATGAAGACGAGCCCGGATACGGACGCTACATCTACAGCATTGCAGCCGTCAACGCCAAGGGCGAAGGTGCGTACACCGAAGCGCCCACCGTTCTGGTCAAACCCGCCGACTGGATTGTCATGGGCCAAGACGATGCCGTAGCCGTAGTCGAGGATGGCAAGACATATAAATTCTATGACAACGGCGGCGAAGGATATTACACCAACGACGCCAACGATTTGCTGACTATCAAGCCGGCCAATCCCAACAGCTATATACGCGTCCAATTCACCGATTTCGAGATAGACTCCTTCGGCGACTACCTGATCATATACAACGGCTTGGATGAAGCCGCTCCCAAAATCGGCGAGTTCAACAGCGAAGGCGGTGTCCCCTCCGCCCTCAAAGACCTCGAAGCCACCAACGACAGCGGCGCCCTGACTTTCCGCTTTACCAGCGACGTTATGGATCGTCGTATCGGATGGGTGGCCACCGTCACCGCTGTTGAGACTAAAGCCAACGACTTGGCAGCCGTTTCCCTCAAGGGCGAGCAATATCCCATTATGAATAAGGCTGTAGAGTATACCGTCAAGGTCGCCAATAAGGGACGCAATACGGCTTCGAACTACAAAGTGCAACTGCGCGATGGTGAGGGGACAGTCCTCGCTACAGCCGACGGCACCGAGCTGGCACGCAATGCCTCGGCCGAAGTCAAACTGCAATACACCTTCGCCGAGGCTAAGGCCGTAAGCGTCAACGCTTATGTGCTCTATGATGCAGACGAAGATGTGTCCAACAACACCACGGCCTCACTTGCCCTGACCGTCGTGCCGGCCGGCAGCCAAATGGTGTCCATAGCCGCCGAGTCTCCCGAAGGCGTATATGTAGCTCCGGCGACTTTCATGGCCAATCAGTCGATATTCCAGAGCATCTATTATGCTACGGATTTGGGCCTCAACGCCGGCAAGAAAATCACGATGATATCCTTCCCCTACAACGCCGTCGAAACCGGATACAGCAATGTACCCATGCGCGTATGGCTGGGCGAAACCGATAAGGCCAACCTCGAAGACGGTATCGTAGCTGTCGGCGAGCTTACCAAGGTCTTTGACGGAACCGTCAATGTCAACGAAGGCGACGAGGCTATGGTCTTCGCGCTCCAAAACGAGTATGAGTATAACGGCAAGAATCTCGTAGTGATGGTCTACAAGACCGGAAGCGGGACCAACCTCGATGGCGTATCCTTCCGTGGTACTTATGGTGTGACCGAGTCACCGCTCAATACTCGCTTCGACAACAATGATGAAGTAGATGACCCGGAATACACCCTTGACCCGGAGAAGACCGATGCCGTCTTCGGTTATGCCGCTACCTCGATAGACCCGGATCTGAACGTACTCTTTATCCCCGGCGCGGGTGTCAACGACATCATCGCGGACACTGATGCTTCCATCAGTGTTGTAGACGGCGCCATCGTCGTAAGCGGCAACGCCGGACAGTCACTGTCCATCTATTCGGTAGACGGCAAGGCAGTCTATACCGGAGTCTCCGTGGCCGATGCCACCGTGGCCGTTGCCCCGGGCGTATACGTTGTACGTGCCGGCACCGCCACCGCCAAGGTCATCGTCAAGTAGCTGTCGAACGTCCCGTAATTGTAGTATAATATTTTTATCCTGAACAACAGTGGCCGTCATCCGAGGCAGGGTGACGGCCACTGCTATAATGTCGAATGTCGAATGGGCTGCGACGAACTCCGAGGATGGAGATAATGGGAGTGCCGCGAATGATGGAAAATGGGAATTATGAGAGTGTGCATTGTTCTCATAATTCCCATTACTCGTATGATTCTCAGGGGTCTTGTGTGGAAGGACTCCGAGAGGATCGGTGCGCTACGGGTTATTTGCCGAGGGCACAGCCTTTACATTTCTCGGAAATCTGGGTGAAGAAGTCGTTGCCTTTGTCGTCTACGAGGATAAATGCGGGGAAGTCTTCGACTTGGATTTTCCAAATGGCTTCCATACCGAGTTCGGGGTATTCGAGGAGCTCGACTTTCTTGATGGAGTTTTGGGCGAGGACTGCTGCGGGGCCGCCGATGCTGCCCAGGTAGAATCCGCCGTGCTTATGGCAGGCGTCGGTGACTTGTTTGGAGCGGTTGCCTTTTGCAATCATAATCATGGAGCCTCCGGCGGCTTGGAATTGGTCGACGTAGCTGTCCATACGTCCGGCTGTCGTTGGGCCGAAGCTGCCCGAGGGCATACCTTTGGGTGTCTTGGCGGGACCGGCGTAGTATATGGGGTGGTCTTTGAGGTACTGGGGCATGGGTTCGCCGCGGTCGAGGCGTTCTTTGATTTTGGCGTGGGCGATGTCTCGGCCTACGATGATGGTGCCGCGCAGTGACAGGCGTGTGGATACGGGGTATTTGGAGAGTTCGGCGAGGATTTCCGGCATGGGACGGTCGAGGTCGATGTTGACGACTTTGCCTTCGCCGGCTTTGCGCATTTCTTCGGGGATGAGTTCGCCGGGGTTGGCATCGAGTTTTTCGATCCAGAGGCCTTCGCGGTTGATTTTGGCTTTGACGTTGCGGTCGGCGCTGCAGCTTACGCCGAGGCCTACGGGGCATGAGGCGCCGTGGCGGGGCAGGCGGATGACGCGGATGTCGTGTGCGAAGTATTTGCCGCCGAATTGGGCTCCGAGGCCGATTTTCTCGGAGGCTTCTTTGAGTTGTTTTTCGAGTTCGATGTCACGGAAGGCGTGTCCCAGTTCGTTGCCTTGTGTGGGGAGGTTGTCGTAGTATTTGACGGAGGCTTTTTTGACGGTTTCGAGGTTTTTCTCGGCGGATGTTCCGCCGATGACGAAGGCGATGTGGTATGGGGGACATGCGGCTGTGCCGAGTGTCTTCATTTTTTCGACCAGGAAGGGGAGGAGTGTCTTGGGGTTGATCAGGGCCTTGGTTTCTTGGTAGAGGTATGTCTTGTTGGCCGAGCCGCCGCCTTTGGCTACGAAGAGGAAGTGGTATTCGTCGTCGTCGCCGGCGTGGATGTCGACTTGGGCGGGGAGGTTGCACCCGGTGTTGACTTCGTCGTACATGTTCAGGGGTGCGTTTTGGCTGTAACGGAGGTTGTCGGTGGTGTAAGTGTCGTATACACCGCGAGATATGCGCTCGACGTCATCGCATCCGGTGAATACGTATTGACCTTTTTCGCCGTGTACGATGGCTGTGCCGGTGTCTTGGCAGAAGGGGAGTTGGCCTTTGGCTGCGACTTCGGCGTTGCGGAGCATTGTCAGGGCGACGAATTTGTCGTTTTCGCTGGCTTCGGGGTCATGGAGGATTTTTGCGACCATGGCGTTGTGCTCGCGGCGGAGCATGAAGGCGTTGTCATGGGTGGCCTGACGTGCCAATACGGTGAGTGCTTCGGGGTCGATGACGAGGAATTCGTGTCCGCCCCAGTTCTCGGTGTGTACGTATTTGTCTGTGAGCTTGTAGTACTCGGTGGTATCGGGTCCCAGTGGGAACATGGGCTGATACTTGTAGGGTTTGGTTGCCATAGTGTGTTGTATATAGGGTGTTTTGTTGTTGTGTCTTGATTTTGTTGCCTTTAGGGACCTTAGGGTCTTTAAGGACTTTAAGGTCTTGCAAATTTACGCAATTTTTCGGTTATAGAGAACAATAAACCAAGTGGGAGAGATGGGAATAATGGGAATAATGGGGGCGATGGGAATAATGGGATACTTGTATTGCGTAGCCCATTCTACATTCTACATTCTACATTATAACAGCGTAGCCCGTTCCACATTCTACATTCCACAATCTACATTAGAAGTGTCGGTGGCGATGGCGACGCCTTGGGGTAGTGTGGCGGCAGTGGCGGCGTGGGTGCCCATATCGTGGCTCAGGTGGGTGAGGTATGCGCGGCCGGGGGCGATGTCTTGTATAAGGGCGAGTGCTTCGTCGAGGGTGATATGGGACATGTGTGGGGTGTGGCGTAAGGCGTTGATGACCAGGGTGTCTACGCCGCGCATGGCGTCTATGGATTGTTGCGGCAGGGTTTTGCAGTCGGTGATGTACCCGATGCTATGTGCGCCGGTTCGGGTGCTGCTGTTTGTGGGAGTTGATGTAGGGGTGTCTGCGCTGTCGGGCAGGTCGATGCGGAAGCCGAGTATGGGCAATCGGGCGTGCATGACTGTGACGGGGAGTATGCGTATGTCGTTGATACGAAACTCCTTGTATGGTTCGATAATGTGTATGTCGTAGGTGGGGACGCCGGGGTAGAGGTGTTGGGCGAAGCAGTAGGGCACGCGTGTGTGCAGGTCGCGGGCGACGTCTTCGCGGCAGTATACGGGGAATGGTCCTGTGTGGCCGTGGCGCAGTGCCGGGATGTTGCAGTATGGGCGCAGGTCGTCAATGCCGCCGACGTGGTCGTAGTGGCTGTGGGTGATCAGGAGTGCGTCGAGTGGCGGGGCGCCGGCGCGTAGTATTTGTTGGCGGAAGTCGGGGCCGCAGTCTATCAGGAGGTTGGTGCGGCTGTCGGCTGTGTCTTCGCTGTTGTGGTCGGAGTGGCCGGCGGTGGCGATGCTGACGATGGCGGAGGCGCGCAGGCGTCGGTCGCGAGGGTCGGCGGAGGTGCACACGGGGCAGTGGCAGCCTATCTGGGGGACGCCGGTGGAGGTGCCTGTGCCGAGAAAGGTTAAGTTGGAGTTTAATGTTGAATGTTGAATGTTGAATGTGGAGTTAGAGGGGGCGGGGGACATTGGTTTTGAGGTTTTGGAGTCAGTTGTCATCGGGGATGGCGGCGCGGGAGCGTGGTGCAAAGCGTATGGTGAAGTATGTCACGGTGAGCAGTGCAAAGACTATGATGAAGTATGTCCGGTGCTGTTGTGGCGGGACAAGGAAGTATACGGCGTTGATGAGCAGTTGGAGCAGAGCGTAGCATATCGAGACGACTATATGTGGCATCTGCCATTGGCGTATGAGCAGGTGGAAGATGAATTTGTGGTGTGGGGTGAGGATGTTTTCGCCGGCAAAGAGGCGTTGGGCGGTGGTGAGTCCTGCGTCGAAGAGGCATACCATAAGGAATATCATCATAGTGGCGTCTCCTTGGGCGAGTATCATTGAGCTGAGGATGTATACGATGAAGAAGCCCAGAGTTATGGCTCCGACGTCTCCGGCGAATACTTTGCGGCAGATGTTGAAGATGCCGAAGATGATCATCGCGCCTATGAGTATGGTGCATAGTGCGGCGTATGTAGGGGCTTCGGGAATGGAGGCTGCTGCGGGGCCGTAGAGAACGTACATCATTGAGCCGAGGACGACGATGGCGTATAGGGCGAGCATCCCGGTGATGCCGTCTATGAAGTTGACGGCGTTGATGCATCCTACGCCGAAGATGATGACCAGCAGGTAGATGTCAAAAGCGCTTGGGTAGCAGAGGCTTTTGAATGTGATGGCGACGGCGGCTATTTGGAGCAGTAGTCTGGGCCAGGGTGGCAGGGGTCGGATGTCGTCGTACATGGAGACGCCGGCGAGGACGAGGCCGCACGCGACCATCGTAATCCATTGGGCGTTTTGGGCTTGGGGTGTGACGGCGATGAACAAGATTGCGGCCAGTGGTATGATGATGCCTCCGCCGGTGGGTGTGGGACGGTCGTGGGACGAGCGGTTGTCCACCGGGGCGATTATGCGCAGCCGCCGTGCTATCGGGATGTATATTGTCTCGAAGGCTAATAGCGATATGAGTATCCAGAGTGTGGGCACTGTTGTGTCTTTGGCTGCGGTGGTTGGCGTTGGTGGATTGTATGGTTCGGTGCGGGTCTTGGTATGGGCCTCGTCGTCGGACTGGTCTCAGCGGTTGGCGGGGTTGTTGGCGGGGTCTGTGTACCAGCAGTATAGGCGGTCGATGCCGTCGTCTACTTCGACTTTGTGGCGCCATCCGAGGCGGTGTAGTCGGCTGACGTCGCATAGTTTGCGCATTGTTCCGTCGGGGTGGATGTGGTCGAAGGTGACGGAGCCTTGGAAGCCTACGCGGCGGCGAATTTTTTCGGCGAGTTGGGCTATGGTGATTTCGATGCCTGTTCCGACGTTGATGTGCATATTTCGCAGTGGTTTGGCGGCGGCGATGCGTTCGGCGGCGAGGTCTTTGTAGGATACGTGTAGCATGACGTATACGGTGGCATCGGCCATGTCGCGGCTCCAGAGGAATTCGCGCAGGGGTGTTCCTGTGCCCCAAAGTTCGAGGCGGTCGGGGTATATGCCGTATTGTCGGAGCAGGGTGTCGATTTGTGTGTCTGAGAGGGTGTCGTCGTATCCTTTGACGGGGAGTCGCGACAGGTCGTGTCGCAGTGCAGCGTAGTCGCCTTGGCTGAGCAGTCGTGCCAGGTGCATTTTGCGCATCATCACGGGCAGGACGTGTCCGTTGTCAAGGTGGAAGTTGTCGCCGGGTCCGTAGAGGTTGGTGGGCATGACTGCGACGTAGTCGGTGCCGTATTGTCGGTTGAGGCTTTCGCAGAGTTTGAGCCCGGCGATTTTGGCGATGGCGTAAGGTTCGTTGGTGAATTCGAGGGGCGAGGTGAGCAGTGCGTCTTCGTCCATGGGCTGGGGCGCTTCGCGCGGGTATATGCATGTCGAGCCGAGGAATATGAGGCGTTGGACGCCGTGGCGCCATGCTTGGCCGATGACGTTTTGCTGGATTTGGAGGTTTTGGTATATGAAGTCGGCGGGGTAGGTGCTGTTGGCCAGTATCCCGCCGACGTGTGCGGCTGCGAGGACTACGGCGTCGGGTTGTTCTTGGTCGAAGAAGTCGCGTACGGCGTTGGGGTCGAGCAGGTCGAGTTGGCTGTGAGTGCGTCCTACCAGGTTGGTGTATCCGCGTTGGATGAGGTTGTGCCATATTGCCGAGCCTACGAGGCCGCGGTGTCCGGCTACGTATATTTTGGCCGATGGGTCGAGTAATGGCTTGGCTGTGGTGTTGTGGTCTTGCATTGTCTTGGTGTGGTGGAGGCTGTAAGGGCTGTTATAGCTGTTATAGCTGTTATGACTGTTATGGCTGTTATAGGTATTATGGCTGTTATGGGGTTGGGGTTAGATTTTGCCTTCGCGGGCGAGTTGCATGTCGGCGTCTACCATCATGTCTACGAGTTCTTGGAAGGATGTTTTGCGGGGGTTCCAGCCCAGGGTTTGGCGTGCTTTGGCGGGGTCGCCGAGTAGTTGTTCGACTTCGGCGGGGCGGAAGAATCGTGGGTCGACTTCGACGAGGATGCGTCCTGTGGCGGTGTCTATGCCTTTTTCGTCGAGGCCATGTCCTTCCCATCGCAGATTGATGCCGGCGCGAGCGAAGGCTCGGGTGGTGAACTGGCGCACACTGTGGTATTCGCCGGTGGCGATGACGAAGTCATCGGGCTGGGGTTGTTGTAGTATCAGCCACATACATTCGACGTAGTCGGCGGCGTATCCCCAGTCGCGTAGTGCATCGAGGTTGCCCAGGTAGAGTTTGTCTTGGCGGTTGTGGGCTATGCGTGCGGCGGCGAGGGTGATTTTGCGTGTGACGAAGTTTTCGCCACGGCGGGGACTTTCGTGGTTGAAGAGGATGCCGTTGGCGGTGTACATTCCGTAGCTTTCGCGGTAGTTTTTCATAATCCAGAAGGAGTACATCTTGGCTACGGCGTAGGGGGAGCGGGGGTAGAACGGTGTGTCTTCGTTTTGGGGTACTTGTTGTACTTTGCCGAAGAGTTCGCTGGTGGATGCTTGGTATATGCGGCATTGTTTTTCGAGGCCGAGGATGCGTATGGCTTCAAGCAGTCGCAGTGTGCCTGTGGCATCGACGTCGGCGGTGTACTCGGGTACGTCGAAAGATACTTTGACGTGGCTTTGGGCGGCGAGGTTGTATATTTCGTCGGGTCGTACTTCGCCGATGATGCGTATGAGCGATGATGAGTCGGTCATATCGCCGTAGTGTAGTGTCAGGAGTCGGCGGCGGTGCATATCGCGTACCCATTCGTCGAGGTATAGGTGCTCGATGCGTGCGGTGTTGAAGGATGAGCTGCGGCGAATGATGCCGTGTACTTCGTAACCTTTGTCGAGGAGCAGTTCGGCCAAATATGAGCCGTCTTGTCCGGTGATGCCTGTGATGAGGGCTGTGGGCATAGTATGTATGTGCTTGGGTGTGAGGGCGGTGTATGTATTAGTCTTGGGGGCGACGATATTGGATGGCTTGGTGTATGTCGTGGCATACGCGTTGGATGTCGTCGTCGCTCAGGGATGATCCGCTGGGGAGGCATAGTCCGCGGTCGAAGGTGTCGGTGCATACCGAGGCGCCATAGTATGGTGCGTCTTTGTATACGGGTTGGGTGTGCATGGGGCGCCACAGCAGACGGCTTTCGATGTCGGCGGCGTCGAGTGCCTGACGGAGTTGGTCGGGGGTGGTTGCTATGACTTGGGGGTCGAGCAGGATGGTGGTGAGCCAGTAGTTGGAGTTGAAGTCTTCTGTGGGGTTGGTGTGTACTTTCAAGCCCGGGATGTCGGCCAGTAGGCGGACGTAAAGGGCGTCGATGTCGCGGCGTCGTTGTAGGTGTTCGGGTAGTACTTCCATTTGGCCGCATCCGATGCCGGCGCTGACGTTGGAGAGTCGGTAGTTGTATCCGATGACTTTGTGGTAGTAGTATGGGCGGTTTTCGCGTGCTTGTGTGGCGTAGAATTTGACGCGCTCGGCGGCGTCTTTGTCGGGGCATATGAGTGCTCCGCCGCCGCTGGTGGTGATGATTTTGTTGCCGTTGAAGGATAGTGCGCCGTAAGTGCCGAAGGTTCCGCATTTTTTGCCGCGAAATTCGCTGCCGAGGCCTTCGGCGGCGTCTTCCAATACGGGGATGTTGTATTTGGCTGCTACGGCGAGTATTCGGTCGATGTGGGCGGGCATTCCGTAGAGGTATACGGGGATGATGGCTTTGGGGTATTTGCCGGTGATGGCGTGACGGTCTATGATGGCTTGTTCGAGGACTTGGGGGTCGAGGTTCCAGGTGTCGGGGTCGCTGTCGACGAATACGGGGTTGGCTCCGCAGTATCGTACGGGGTTGGCGCTGGCCGAGAAGGTGAAGGATTGGCAGATGACTTCGTCGCCGGGGCTTACGCCGAGCATAACCAGGCCCAGGTGTATGGCGGCGGTGCCGGCGCTGAGGGCGACGACGCGTCCGCGCTCGATGCCGAGGAAGTCGGCGAGCATATCTTCAAAGAGGTTGACGTTGGGGCCTAAGGGAACTATCCAATTGGTTTCGAAGGCGTGGTCTACGTATTTTTTTTCGCCGCCGCCCATGTGGGCGAGCGACAGGAGGATGCGGGACATAGTAATGTTAAATGTTGAATTGAATGTTGAATTGGGCTGCGCCGGAATATTCCGGAATTGCTTTGGAACTTTGGGGCCTTAGGAATCTTAGGGGCCTTAGGGCCTGTCCGGGGGTCAGTTGCGGCGGACGGCGGCGGTGGGTGGTATTCCGAGGCCGTGGTATTCGAGGCCTTCTTCGGCCAGGTCGGCGCCTTGGTAGATGTTGCGGCCATCGACGATGATGTTGCCGCGCATGGCGCGTGCTACGACGCGCCACGAGGGCAGTCGGAATTGTTTCCATTCGGTGAGCAGTATCAGTGCGTCGGCATCGATGCAGGCGTCGTACATGTCTGTGGCGTATTGGACTGCATCGCCCAATCGGCGGCGACATTCGTCCATGGCTACGGGGTCGTAGGCGCGTACGGTGGCTCCGGCTTGGTGCAGGGCATCGATGGCTACGAGTGCGGGGGCGCATCGCATGTCGTCGGTTTCGGGCTTGAAGGCGAGGCCCCAGAGGGCTATGTGTCGTCCTCGGAGGTCGCCCAGGCGCCGGCGCAGTATTTCGACGGGGCGCAGTTTCTGGGCTTCGTTGACGGCGTCTACGGCTTCGATGACGCGCATGGTGTATCCGTGTTCGGCGCCTATGCGCATGAGTGCTTTGACGTCTTTGGGGAAGCACGAGCCGCCGTAGCCGCAGCCGGGGTAGAGGAATTTGCTACCTATGCGTGCATCGCTACCGATGCCTTTGCGTACCATATTTACATCGGCGCCGGTGAGGTCGCAGAGGTTGGCGATGTCGTTGATGAATGATATGCGGGTGGCGAGCATGGCGTTGGCGGCGTATTTGGTCATCTCGGCGGAGGCTATGTCCATGAATATGACGCGGAAGTTGTTGAGCAGGAAGGGTCGGTAGAGGCGTTCCATAACTCGGCGTGCGCGGTCGCTTTCGATGCCGATGACTACGCGGTCGGGGGACATAAAGTCTTTGATGGCGGCTCCTTCTTTGAGGAATTCGGGGTTGGAGGCGACTTCGAAGGGTATGTCGCATCCGCGGGCGTCGAGTTCGGCTTGTATGGTTTGTTTGACCAGGTGCGAGGTGCCTACGGGGACGGTGCTTTTGGTGACCAGGAGTGTGTAGTGGTTGATGTATCGTCCGAAGGTGCGCGCCACTTGGAGGACGTAGCTCAGGTCGGCCGAGCCGTCTTCGTCGGGGGGAGTGCCTACGGCGCAGAATACTATGTCGCTGTCGTCGAGGACTTCGCGCAGGTCTGTGCCGAAGTGTAGTCGTCCGCCGGCGACGTTGCGGCTTACCAGGTCGTCGAGGCCGGGCTCGTAGATGGGAATGATGCCTTGGCGCAGCCTTTCGATTTTGGCCGCATCGATGTCGATGCAGGTGACGTTGACGCCTATTTCGGCGAAACATGCTCCGGATACCAGTCCTACGTATCCTGTGCCTACGATTGTAATATTCATATCGGGTGTGTATGCGTCGGTGTGGTGCCTGTATGGGCAACCGCAAATTTACGCTTTTTTCGCCTAATGACCAAAGATAATGTGGAATGTTGAATGTAGAATGTGGAATGGGGCTGCGCCGTGATAATGTAGAATGTGGAATGTTGAATGTAGAATGTGGAATAGGGCTGCACCGAGGCACGTACGGTCGCTTTTTTCGGACACGGTTTACGCCCTTAGGGGAGGAGGTTCTTAGGAATCTTAGGGGCCGTAAGGTCAAATAATACGACAGTCGGCAATGTCGTGTCGGTCGGCAATGTCGTGTCGGTCGGCGTTATTTGCGGCGGAAGGCGTGGTAGTCTCCGCAGAGGAGCCAAGCGAGCAGGGGGCTGCGGCTGAGCAGGTACTCGGCGGCGAGGGTCGCGGCAACGATGCAGGCGGCGGCTGCGGCGGCGATGACGCTCAGTGGTACTATGGAGAGGGCCATATCGCGCGCGGGCTCTTGCAGGAAGGTCATAGGGAATAGGAAGAAGTAGTGTAACAGGTATATGGCCAGGGATTTACGCCCGAGGTATTCGAGGATGACGGTTATGCGCGAGGGGCGCGTGCGCTCGGGGCTGTAGGCTTTGTAGGACCAGGGTACGGCGATGTTCATAGCAACGATGGCGAGTGCTATATGAAAGAGCATTTTGGCCGCTGGTACGATGTGGGGTATGCCGTCGAGGGCGGGGTAGCGCCAGGGCCAGGCTATGATGTAGAACAGCGGGATGGCGGCGAGTATGGCGATGGTGATGGCTCGGGGGTTGGCTATCAAGCGCATGAAGGCGCCTTGGTGCTGTCGGGCGATGGCTCCGACCATAAATATGGGGAGGAATTGGAGGATGAGTAGCGCCGAGGTGATGCCGATGTATCGTATGGGGAAGATGTGCCCGATGCAGGCGTATAGTACGAGGCTGATGATGAGGGTGACGCTGAGGGCCGCAGCTGCGCGGCGCAGGCGCAGTATCATTGGGGCGAGCAGGGCGTAGAGTGCCATGATGACGAATAGTACGGGGGTGAACCAGTATCCGTTTTTGAATTCGCTTGTCCAAAGTCCGTCAAAGCCTTCGGGTAGGGGTGAGCGCAGACCGCTGTCGGGGAAGTATAGCACCCAAAGGGATGATACGATGATCATAGGGATAATCAGCTGCATGGCGCGTTGGCGCAGGTCGGGACGGCGTATGCAGCCGTCGGCTGTGGCTTTGTAGGTGAACCATCCGCTGATGAAGAAGAAGATGGGCATGTGTACTTCGCCGATGATTTTGAAGATGGTGGCGGCATCGATGTCGCGTATGCACATGGTCAGGACGTGGCCCATGACTACCAGGAATATGGCGATACCTTTGAGCAGGTCCATATAGTGCATACGCGGCTTAGTTTCTTTGGTCATAGTGGGAATAGAGGGAGTGATGGGAATAATGCATTATTCTCATTATTCTCATATTTCTTATAGTTCTTATATTTCTTACGGTTCCTATTTTAGAATGCTGCGGGTTTGAGGTTGAGGCCGATGCGTTCGCTCAGGCCGAAGAGGAGGTTGAGGTTGTGCACGGCTGTGCCGGCCGCGCCTTTCATGCGGTTGTCGATGACTGATGTGATGAGCAGTCGGTCGTTGATGCGGTCGAGGTGGAGCAGGCATTTGTTGGTGTCGATGACGTCTTTGATGTCGGAGGGGGTATCGGTGACGAATGTGAAGTTGTGGTCGTCGTAGTATTCATCGTAGATTTCGCGTAGGCGTTCGAGCGATACTTTGCAGTCGAAGTATATTGCGGCGAGTGTTCCGCGCGCAAAGCTTCCGCGTATGGGTATGAGTTCGACCGGTGCTTTGAAGCTGTTTTGGAGTTGTGAGAGGCTTTGGCGTATTTCGGCGAGTTGCGGGTGGCTGAAGGGCCGGTATAGGGTGATGCTGTCGTAAGGCGACCGGCATGGGGCGGTGTCTCGGGTTTGGACGTCCGTATCGGTGCCGGCGGTTATGGCGGTGATGTGTACGGCACTGTTGATGAGCAGGTTCTTGGCTGCGGGTATCAGCGCGGGCAGTATGGCTGCGGCGAGGTTTCCGGGGACGGCGATGTGTCGTGCGTCGCGGACTATGCGTTTGCGGTTGAGTTCGGAGAGGCCGTAGATGTAATCGTGTGTGTCGTCTTCGATGCGGTGTTCGTCGTCGAGGTCGATGATGCGTGTGTCTTCGGGTACGGGGTGCCGGTGCAGCAGTCGGCTGTCGCAGCAGAATACGCAGTCGATGTCTGTGTAGTCAATATCGGCGGTGTATCGGAGGTCTGTCTCGCCTATGAGGCCCGGGTGAATGTCGGTGAGTGCTCGTGTGGCGTAGTTCTCGGAGTGTACCCATCGGAGGGTGACGTCCGGGTGGTGAAGCAGCAGGCGTATGAGTGTGCCGTCGGTGTATCGGTCGGCGCCTATGATTGCGGTATTTATCATTATATTATAATGTGGAATGTGGAATGTGGAATTGGGGCGAGGAGGGATTTTTTAGGGTCTTTAGGGACTTAGGGACTTTAGGGGCTTATGGGTGTGGGATGCCGCCGTGGGCGTGGTTCAGGGGTGGAATGTGGCGATGTGTCGGGCTTTCTTTTCCTCGAATATCTCGCTGATGGCGAAGAATATGCCGGATTCTTCGACGTCGCCGAATTCGTCGTTGACGGCGGTGCCGAACATGCGCATGGTGGGCGAGAGGGACATGTAGGCGTTGACCAGCGGCGGGATGTTGTATCCCAGGCGTCGTATCTCGGTGTTGAGTATGCGGTAATCGGCTTTGAAGTCGGCGCCGGTGAACAATCGCTGCATTGCTTCGGTGTCGATGTGTGTGTCCAGGGGGTTGCGCGGTCGTACCAGATGGTCGGGGTCGGGGAAGTACTTGTTCATGAAGTATAGTATCATGTTGCGGCACTCGCACGAGTAGCTGGGATACATGGTGACCTTGCCGAAGAGATAGCGTATTTGGGGGTACACTACGGTGAGTGCTCCCAGGCCGTCCCAGAGGTTGTCGAGGGCGTATAGGGCTTTGGCGCCGGCGCGTGACGATTGGTATTCGAGGCGTACAAACGAGCGGCCCAGTTCGAGTGTCTGCGGCAGGTAGTCGCGGATGAATTTGTCGCTGAAGTCAAACATGTGGCTTGTGGCGATGCGTGGTCGTCCGTTGGCGTCCATACGTATGTCTTCGCCGATGATGAATCGGTATCCGCCGAGTATTAGGCGGCTTTCGGGTTCCCAGACGATGAGCTGACGGCAGGGCGGTTGCATGGTGTCGTATTGGTCGATGTCGCATTCTTTGCCGGTGCCGCCGCCGGCACTGCGGAAGGCGATTTCGCGCAGTCGTCCTATTTCGCGCATGGTGTTGGGACATGTATGGGCGTCTACGATGTAGATGTCGTTGTCGGCCTTATTGGTTTTGCGCAGGAAGCGTTGGGGTGTCAATTCCGCCTCTATTAGGGCGGTGTCCACGGGGTCTATAATTTTCTTGTTCATTGTCCGGGGTATGGTGAGCACTGTTGTGCCATGCTGTATACTATGTTTCGGATGTTGTCGGCGGCCTGCCGAGGTGTCCGGTCTTGGATGTCGGAGTAGGGGATGACGTCGGCGCAGGCGATGTCGAAGTGACGGCCGCGGGCGCGTAATACCTCGCGGGGCAGCAGTACCATCTCGAAATTGAAGTGCAGTCCCAGGCGCTGTCGGCGGCGTGCGGTGCGGTAGAACGAGGGGGTATTTGTGCCCGAGAAGTACACCGGGACGATGTCGCGTTGGTATTGTCGTGCCATAGTGACGAAGCTTTTGCGCCATGGCAGGTCGGCTATGGAGCCGTCGTCTTGGAGACGCGAGCATAGTCCGGCGGGGAATATGAGTATGGGATCGTCTCCGGCTAGGACGTCTTCGATGGATGTAATGGTGGTGCGGCTTTGGACGGCGTGTGTATTGACTGGTACAAAGACGTCCTTCAGGGGTTCGACGGCCATCAGCAGGTCGTTGACGATAAAGTGCACTTGTCCGCCGTAGTGTCGGGTGAAGATGTCTATCAGAGCCATTCCATCGAGACCGCCCAAGGGGTGATTGGAGACGATGATGACGCGGCGTCGAGCCGGGTCGGGCAGGTGCGAGCCCTCGGCGAGGCTGACGGTGACGTGCAGGTCTGACAGGACGCCGCGGCAGAATTCGGCGCCGCGGCGCGGATAGTTGTTGCGCAGCAGGGCGTTGAGCTCGTCCTGATGTATCAGTCGCGCCAACCATGACACCAAGCATCGCGGCACCCAACGTGCCTTGCGCCCCAAGCGTGCGCGCACTATGGCGTGCAGGTCCAGCTGTATAGGCCCGGAGGCTGTCGCGGCAGCATCGGCTGTCGCGGCATCTGCTGCGGCTTTATCTGAATTATCTGTGTCGCTCATGTCGCAATAGTGTATTTGGATGCAAAGATACAAAATAATGTGGAATGGAGAATGGAGAATGGAGAATTGGGCTGCGCGGGGAAGGGCAACCACTCGTTTGGGGCTGCTCATTCGGGTGTTAAAGTCCTTAGAGTCTCGGATTACATTACCGCGCAGCCCAATTCCACATTCCACATTTTACATTCGATATTGTTCTGGCATACATTTTGCTGCAAATAAGGTGTGTCTGACAGAACATTTGAGAATTTCTGAAAAAAGACGTAACTTTGCATCCCGAAAAGGGGGACTTTCCGACTATCCTCCCCGTAAGGTACAATAGGACAATAAATATAGGTCGATGGACCGATGAAACCGATAATACACATATATAATAATATAATATCCACAACAATGGTTAGCTACAAAGAACTCGGCTTGGTCAACACCCGTGAGATGTTTGCCAAGGCTATCAAAGGCGGATACGCCATTCCCGCCTTCAACTTCAACAATATGGAACAGTTGCAGGCTATCATCAAGGCTGCTGCTGAAGAGAAGTCGCCGGTGATCCTTCAAGTGAGCAAGGGCGCTCGCGCTTACGCCAACGCCACTCTGCTGCGCTACATGGCACAGGGCGCTGTCGCTTACGCCAAGGAACTCGGCTGGGAGCATCCTCAGATTGTACTGCACCTGGATCATGGTGACAGCTTCGAGCTGTGCAAGAGCTGTATCGAAAACGGCTTCTCGTCAGTGATGATCGATGGCTCGCATCTGCCTTACGAAGAGAACGTTGCCCTCACCAAGAAAGTGGCCGATTACGCCCATCAGTTTGACGTGACAGTCGAAGGCGAACTCGGCGTTCTGGCCGGCGTTGAAGACGAAGTATCGTCCGACCACCACACCTACACCGACCCCGCCGAAGTGGTAGACTTCGCCACACGTACCGGCTGTGACTCGCTGGCTATCTCCATCGGCACCAGCCACGGCGCTTACAAGTTTACGCCCGCTCAGTGCACACGTGACGCCAACGGACGCCTCGTGCCCCCGCCACTGGCTTTCGACGTGCTCGACGCCGTTATGAAACAGCTCCCCGGATTTCCCATCGTGCTGCACGGAGCATCCTCGGTACCTCAGGAATACGTCGATACCATCAATCAGTACGGAGGCAAACTTCCCGATGCCATCGGTATCCCCGAAGACCAGCTCCGCAAGGCCGCCAAGAGCGCTGTCTGCAAGATCAATATTGACTCCGACAGCCGACTGGCCATGACTGCCGCCATTCGCAAAGTCTTCGTTGAAAAACCAGCCGAATTCGACCCGCGCAAATACCTGGGTCCGGCTCGCGACGAAATGGAACGCCTCTACAAACACAAAATTGAGGACGTGCTCGGTAGCGCCGGCAAAGCCGAATAATACGCACTGACACACCACCGAAGGCCGCCTTGTGCGACCGACGGCATAAAGCGACCACGCATCCCCCTGACGGGAAGCGTGGTCGCTTTGTTATTTTTACGCCTAAATTTGTATGCGACAAATTTTGTTATCTCAAAAATAATCGCTATCTTTGCGGTG
>ERZ808258.36-NODE-36-length-100795-cov-13.222940_pt1 | contig 100795 bp, 97 predicted proteins | sample MGYA00521280_ERZ808258 | MGnify/ENA primary metagenome ERZ808258 (study PRJEB31516, sample SAMN03275585) | gut metagenome | biome: mammalia-associated habitat; material: feces | host: Papio cynocephalus | place: Kenya | collected 2012-07-19 ...
AAAATACTGAAACAAAACAAATTACAGTATTTGAAATATCTCCAAGAAGAGTAGATATACAAGAATTAGTTACATTCTTTTATGAAGATTTTTATTTTGTAGGTTATAATAATATACATTATGATAATCCGATTCTAAACTATATTATAATGTTATATAATAAACATTATTTTAATAGTTATAGTACTAGAGAATTAACAGAATCAATATTTAGAATGAGTCAATTGATAATTGATAAAAATTCTGATTTTGATTTATGGAAAGAGTATAAGTATGCTAGAAACTTCTTATCAATAGATTTATTAACAATGTTATATTCTAAAGCTTTACGAGTATCTTTAAAAGAGATGCAAGTAACAATGCAATATAAGAATGTAGAAGAGTTTGTAGTAGATTGGCATCAAGATCTTCCTGAAAAGGATATGGATAGATTAATTTCATATAATATAAATGATGTAGAATCTACTGAAGAATTGCTATATCGCTGTAAAGATTTATTAGAATTACGTATAGAAACTGAAAAAGACTTTGGATTGCCTTGTTTAAGTTTAGATCGAGTAAATCTTGGGGACAAATTACTTCAATTAAAAGTAATGGAAAAAACAGGATTAAATAAAAAGCAATTGGAGAATATGAAATCTCCAGCTGATTATGTTGATCTTGAAAAAGTAATATTTCCTTGGATAAAATTTGAATCTCCAATATTACAAAAAAAGTTAACTGATATGAAAAATCAGCATCATGTTTCACCAGGTAGAAAAGGATATATAAATACTTTCATATTTGGTGAAATGGAAGTAACTATTGGAGTAGGTGGTATTCATGGTGATAATGGTACTTGTATTATTAAACCAAATGAAGATGAATTATTATTAGATAGTGACGTTAATTCACTATACCCATCACTTATGAGAATGTATCATCTTTACCCACCCAAGCTAAAGGACGTATTAGGACAAATATTCCCACAAATTATTGATGATCGTTTAGAATTTAAGAGAACTGGTCAAAAGAATAAAAATGAAACATACAAATATATGTTAAACGGTGTATCAGGTAAAATGCAAGATGAAACATCTTGGTTATATTCTCCATTTACTGTTATGCAAGTAAGAATTAATGGTCAATTGCTGCTTTTAATGCTTGCTGAGAGGCTTTTAAAGTTAGGATGTAAGTTATATCAGATTAATACTGATGGTATCTTATATAAGCTTAAAAAGGCAAAATATAAAGAATTACAGCAGATTTTAAAAGAATGGGAAGAGCTTACTATGCTTACCCTAGAAACTGAAGAATTTACTCAGTTTTATCAATTGGCAATTAATGACTATTTTGGAGTAGAACCAAACAATAAGATAAAAAAGAAAGGATTTTTTTTAACTGATGTTGAATTAGGTAAAGGTTTAACCCCTAAAATTATACCTGAAGCAATTATTAACTATTTTGTAAATAATGTCCCGGTAGAAACTACTATTAAATCATGTAGAGATATACGTAAATTTTTACAAGCTGAAAAAACTGGAAAACAATGGACAGTTGAATATAATGATCAAATTCAACAAAGAACCAACCGTTTTTACGTTAGTAAAAGTGGATTTTATTTATGGAAATGGAAATTAGATGATACTGGTAAAAAGTCTTATCAGATTATGTTAAAAGATTATGGAGTTAAATTACATAATAGATTTTATTCTGATGAAGATTTACAATGGAAATATTCCCAAGGAGAAACATTCCAAAGTATATATGATATAAATTATCAGTATTACATAAATCAATGTATAAAAATAATTGAAAAACTAAAACCAAAACAGCTAAATCTGTTTAATTTTGACGAATATTAACAAAGAATATCATACTCTAGAACAGACGAATTAAAATAATTCATTATGCTACTAGAAATAGATACAAGTCTATTGAAAAAGATAGACAATCTTTCATTAAGTCAGCTAGTATTTTTAAATCTTGTATTAGACAACAATCAAAAATCTATCAAAGAGGTCAAAGACATCGTTAGCCAGGTCAGCAACAATGATATACAAGATTTAATCGACAGAGGTTTTCTTATCAAAGAAGAAAAAGCTAAAAAAGTTTCATATAAAGAGACTGAACTATTAGTAAATATTATTACTGATAATGTAGATTTATTCGAAGAATTTAAAAAGCATTATCCCATAGTAGTAACAAGACCTGATGGTACTAAAGGCTTTTTACAAGGTAATTCAAAGAAATGTAAAACTCTATATAACAAAATCATTAAAAATGATATTATTTTACACAATCATATTGTTAAGTGCTTAGAAAAAGAAGTATCTGACAAACTTATGAATGGTAAAATAGGTTATATGAAGACTATGTGGAAATGGCTTACCAACTCTGAGTGGGAAATCTATGAAGAACAAATTAATGAACCAATAAACAATAATATCTATGGAACAGAACTTATCTAGTCCATTACCATTTAAACATATATCTGTAGCTGCTGATGAAGCAGTGGCTTATATAAAACAGCGTAAGAATCATGAAATTGAACCACTTAAAAGTAGATGGAACAAGTTTAATTTTATGTGCTGTGGTGGTATTGAACCCGGATGTGTTTATACTATAGTAGGTGCCTCTGGCACTGGTAGTTGTAATTAAATTTACAATTCTTAAAACTAATTTCTTTAAAGTCAGTTTCTATTATATTAATAAATATATTAGAAATGAAAAAAGAACGAACAATATTTGATTTTACTATATTTGATCAAATAGATTCTGAAGAAAAAGCATACTGGTTGGGATTTATTTATGCAGATGGTAATATTTCTTCTCATAAAGAAGGAGTTAAGAAAAGATATAATTTTGAATTGTCTTTATCTACTAAAGATATTAATCATTTGTATAAATTTCAAAAGTTTTTAAAATCCAATAAAGAACCAAAAATATCAATTGCTGGAAACTTATATAAATATGAACGTTGTAGAATAATTTTATCAAATAAACATTTATGGAACATTTTAAATAATTATGGTTGTGTTCCTAAAAAATCATTAACATTAAAATTCCCAAATGAAACTATTTTTAAAGATAAAGCTTTAATTAAAGATTTCATTAGAGGTTATTTTGATGGAGATGGTTGTATTAGTTATTGTGATAATAAACACGAACATATGACAATCTCTATATTAGGTACTAAAGAATTTTTAGAAACACTTCAGAATTATCTACCATTAGAAAAAGAAAATAAAATTCATAAACATAAAAATGTATATTTATTAAGTTTTCAAAGAAGTAGAGGCAAATATATATTAAATTATTTATATAGTAATTCAACAATTTTTCTAGAAAGAAAAGAAATTAGATATAAAGAATACTGCCGTCTATATTAGGAATAATATAGAATATTATCGGGCAAATACGGGGGAAGTCTGAAACGATAATCCCGTGGTAAATAAATTAGATTACGAAAGGCTAACTATCACCGTACAGCGTAGAAGATGAATAAATATAATTCTTCCAAGAGTGTCCGATATCCCAACTGAAACAAGTGGATAAAAAGGTACGCGGAGCTATAGAGAATAAAATCTATAGAAATTGAGATAAAAAGCTCAATGATAACAAAACTGAAATCATCATTTGTAAATACGCTTGAAACTGACTTAATTGAACTTAATCCTGATAAGGAATTAGTTGTATTATCATTTTCTTTCGAAATGCTCTCTAGTAGACAAGTAGGAAGAAAATTATCTAATAAGTTGCGTCACACAACTTCAGAACTGTATAGTGCATTAGAAGATGTTACTGATAAATTACTTAAGGATATTGAAAAAGAAGTAGAAGTAATTAAACAATATCCTATCTACTATGTAGATGAATCAGCTACAGTAAGCAAGATAGAAGATACTATAACATATTTTCAAAATACGATTGCAAAAGATAAATGGCTTATTATATTTCTAGATCATACATTATTGGTCGAAGGAAATGATACTAATGATGAGCGTAAAATTATAGCTGCATTAGAAAGAGTATTTATTAGAGCTAAGAAAGTCGGTAAAACAAGTATAATTCAACTTTCTCAGATGAATCGTAATATTGAAATGCCTGAAAGGATTATAAATCCGTCAAGTCATTATCCTATGAGAAGTGACTTGTCATCCTCAGATTCTGTATTTCAAGGCAGTGACGTTATAGCAGTTTTATCAAGACCTGAAACATTGGGTATTACTGCATACGGGCCGTCACGATTACCTGTACAAAATAAAGTATATCTACACTTTCTAAAAGTTAGAGAAGGCAAATTAGCCATACTTGAATATGAGAACGACCTGCAATATAACAACTTAATTGAGGTAGATAGATCTGAGAATAAACCACAATATTAATTTAAATTTTTGGCTAACATGACTACGACATTTTTGAATAAAAAGGGTAACAATAATAACTTTAACTTTAACGCTTACGATTTCTTGAATCCGTATTACGAGAAAATCAGTAAGAAAAAAGATGATAATTATATTGACAATCTTCTTACTAAAGCCTTTAAGAACCTAGTCCCTTGGGCAAAGAAAGAAGATAAGAAAGACAATATTTATATCATTTTCGGTGATGAACCGACGAAGAAATATACGTTTAAAAAACCGGATTATACTATTACAAGTATTTCTCCGGCTATTTTGAATCTGGAATGGAATAAGGCTGCTACACATTTGTTAGAATGTGCATATTATGCTAGTAATCCTACTTATGATTTTCTCATTGGTGATACTCCAATTAAAATTCATGGTAATTATATTCAGGTAGGTTCTGAAATTATTCCAACGTTTACTCATTCTAATTTCTTTACTACAATGAAGAAAGAGGATCAGATTAATATTTATAATATTGCAGTAGAAATTAATGCCATTTTTGCTGCGTAATTATTAACAAAAACTTTTCAGATTCTTTCAAATTCTATCAAATTCTTTCGTAACTTATCAAACTACATCTGAAAAGGTAAAAACATCTTAATATGATATCATTACCTACAGAAAAAGTAAAAGCAAAAGTAAATAATCCTAGATTTTTGATTATTTACGGTCGACCTAAAACTGGTAAAACTAGTTGTGCAGCGGCTCTAGAAAATAATTTAATTGTTGACCTAGAGGGTGGCTCTGAATTCTTAGATGCGTTAGCAGTACAAGCAAGAACTGTTAATGATTTAGCTGAAATTGCAAACGCAATTAGAGAAAAAATTAAAGAAACAGGTAAAAAGCCATATAAATATATTACTATAGATAATGCTACACGATTAGAAGAAATATGTCTATCTTATGCAGGTACTCTCTATAAAGCTCAACCTCAGGGAAAATCTTGGCAAGGTACTGATGTTAGACTGCTTCCACAAGGAGCAGGATATCAATATATTAGACTCGCTGTAAGAAAAGTTATTGATATGTTTAAAGAACTTACCGATAACTTAATTCTTATTGGTCATACTAAGGATAAGATGATTAATAAGAATGGTGAGGATATGACAGAAATGTCATTAGATCTTGTAGGTAAACTAGGAGATATTGTATGTGGTGAAGCTGATGCAGTAGGTTTTATGTATCGAAAAGGTAATGAAACAATTATCAATTTCGATAGTAAAGACGAAACTACTAAAGGAGCAAGAGCACCTCACTTACGTGAGCAAAAAATAGTAATTGCAGAAAGCAACGAAAACAATGAATTAATATTTCATTGGGACAGAATTTATTTACCAGAAATTTAAGTTAACCAAAAATTAAAAAAGATATGTATAGTTCCGAAAGAGCCAAAACCATTGTAAAAAAAGACGTAGCACACTTATCAGCAGGTATTGAAGATAATGTATTGTTAACTGCAGTAAGATTTGATAAATCTGCTAATGGTAACATGTTTATTGAATTCAAGTTTGAAAAAGAAGGTAAAACATTAACTCATACTGAATGGGAACCAACTAAAAGAGATGACGAAACAGAAGAAAGCTTTCAGAATAAATGTGATAATCAGTTTTCAAGAATCGAACAAATCATGAAATGTTATTATCCTAATCCTGAAGATCGTCAATTTGTTGGAGAAAACTTTACCCAATTTGCTCAGTGGGTTACAAATATGCTAAATAAAGCAGATTTAAATACTTTGCTGAGAGTTAAGATTGTATACAACAATGGAGGTTATACTACATTACCTAAGTATGCAAAATATACGTTTATTGAACCAATGTCTTTGGTTAACGAAAATAAGTCTGTTATTGTAAAATTGGGTATCGACCAATTCGAGAAACCAATTGTAGCAGATTTAGAAAAAGCTAATCCTAATCCTTTCAATGTTGAAAGCACTATGGATTCTAATAATGCCGATCCTAACGGATTGCCATTTTAAAATATAATTCTATTTGCGCAATAGAACGAAGACTTCTCACGCTTAGCATATTGACAATTAAGTTAATGATAGCGTACCAGGAGAACCAGATCGTATGCTGGCACTGACCACACAGGGGGTAATATAAAGGTGGAGAAGAGTAAGCACATAAGCAGATGTGTGAATGGACCTAATACAAATGCTAACTAGCATGTATTTAAATGGGGTGGTTCGAGTCCACCACTCTTCACTTATTTAAATTCGTATCATATGTATGACTCTACAAAAATAAAACAACAAAATGATCCAATTACTTTGGATTATATTTTATCAAAAGTCACAGAGTATGATATTTATGCTCGATATATTGGACAATTCAAGATTGGTTTTATATACAATAGTCCATTTAGAGAAGATAAAAATCCTTCATTTGGAATATTCAGAAGTAGAAAATCAGGTAAATTACTATTTAAAGATCATGGAAATGGTGATTGTGGGGATGTTATTAAATTTGTAGAGCTTTATACAGGTTTGACAAATTATAATGACATATTAAATAGAATTATAACCGATATGTCTATTACTAATAATACCAAACTAAAAAGTACAAAAATATATGAGTCTAAAGATACTGTAATAGGTGTTGTTAGACAAGATTGGACAGATATTGATAAACAATATTGGTCACAGTTTGGTATTACTAAGGAAACATTAACCAAATTTAACGTATCTAGTATAAAATATTACTTATGTGATGGTGTTGTTAAAGGTATATATAAAGATAATAATCCTATGTATGCTTATAAAGTATATGATCATTTCAAAATTTATAGACCATTAGCAGATAAATATACTAAGTGGCGTAATAATCTAACTCCTTATGATATTCAAGGGTATGAACAATTACCTAAAAAAGGTGATTTATTGATTATTACTAAATCATTGAAAGATGTTATGTGTTTATATGAAATGGGATATGCTGCAATATCACCATCATCAGAAAGTACTTTTATACCAGATAAAGTATTAAAGCAACTTAAATGTAGATTTAAAAATATAATTGTTATCTACGATCGAGACAAAGCAGGATGTAAAAATTTACGTAAAATTACAACAACTTATAGACTAAAACCGTTATTAATCCGTAAAAATTTTAAAGCAAAAGATATTTCTGATGCTATCAAACTTAATAGTTTTGAAACTATAAAAAATTGGATTAATAATGAGTTCAGGAAACAAAGAAATTTGGAAAAAGATAGAAGATTATGACTATATAGTTAGTAATTTCGGAAGGATTAAAAATTTAAAGAATAACAACTTTTTAAAACCACAAGATAATCGAAATGGTTATTTAAAAGTATGTTTATCCAAACATGGAAAGGTTAAACAATTTTTGATGCATAGATTAGTAGCAGAATTGTTTATAGATAATCCAAACAATTTACCACAAGTTAATCATAAAGATGAAAATAAGAAAAATAATAATTTTTCTAATCTAGAATGGTGCACTAAAAAGTATAACATGAATTATGGTAAATTAAAAAACTTTCATAAAAAAGAAATTGCAAAATATGAAAATGGATACTTTAAATGTAAGTATAATTCTTTGAAAGAAGCTGCAGAAATAAATAATTTATCTAAAAGTTCTATTAGTCGTTGTTGCAAAGGACTACAAAAAACATATGTTGGATTTACGTGGAAATATATTTAAAAATGGAAAGCTAAAGATATATCCGATGCCATAAAATTAAACGGATTTGAAGTTATTAAAAATTGGTTAAAAGAAACAATATGATATGGTTTACTTCAGATCTACATTTCTTTCATGATCGTATTTTAGAATTCCATCCAAAACGTAAAGAGTTGTTTGGAAATACTGTTGAAAAAGCTAAAGAAGCTATGATACAATTATGGAATTCCAGAGTAAATAAGAAAGATACAGTATATATTCTTGGTGATTTAGCATTTGGTGAAGTAGAAGATAAAAGAAAACTATTTCAAAGACTAAATGGTAATAAAGTATTAATACTTGGCAATCATGATAAAATACCAGATCATTTAAAATGCTATTTTAATCATATTACTCAAATCAAGAATATTAAGTTTAAGAAATCTGTATATAATTTCTTATACAAAGATCTAAATGTTATTATGTGTCATTTTCCAATGTTAAGTTGGGAACATAAAGATAAAGGATCGATTATGTTACACGGTCATTGTCACGGAAAAGTAGATAAAATAAATACAGATTCTAAAGAATTAAGAGTGGATGTAGGTATAGATGCAAGTCTAGCTAACTATGACTTAATATCTTTAGAGAAACTTTCTAAATATTTAGAAAAACATGACAATAACAACAACACCATTTGAATTGGCACTTATTGTATTTATTTCCAATATTAGTGCTGTGTTAATCTGTGAAGGAATTGAAGCTATAGTAGAAGCATATGAAAACTACAAAAAGAAGAAAAAAGACTTCACAAAATAAAAAGGTTAAAAATGCTACACCTAATATATATGATGGAATACAATTCAAATCACAATTAGAAACATATGTTTATAAACAATTAAAGGCTCATAATCTTAAAGCAGAATATGAGCCTATTAAATTTGAATTATTACCATCATTTACATTTTGTGGCAAGAAAATTCGTGCTATGACTTATACTCCAGATTTTGTTGGAGATAATTTTATCATTGAAGCAAAAGGTAGACCTAATGATGTGTTTCCGTACAAATGGAAATGGTTTATGTGGTCTTTACTAAACAAAGGTTTAGCTGAGAAGTATAAGTTATTTATAGTACATAATCATAAAGAAACTGATGAATGTATTAGACGAATTCAAGAATTATAAAAGAGAATTCATACAAAAAGTAGAAGAAATAAAATTTATCTCTACCAACACTTTCTTTAATGATGAATTTAATAAATATTTATTTATTAAAGACAAAACCAAAAAATCTAAGAAAATAGGATATGAAAATAACTGCAATTAGTGATTTACATGGCAATCTTATTGATATAGAACCATGTGATACATTATTAATTTGTGGAGATATCTCACCATTAGAAATTCAAAGAGACTATATACAAATGACTAAATGGGCCTTTAATGAATTTCAAAAGTGGATTATGAATCTACCTTGTGATAGAGTAATACTTACTCCAGGTAATCATGATTTCTGGTTTGAAAAAATGATTACTCAACCTCAAACATATTTGTTTGATAAATTAACTATTTTAATTAACGGAGAAGTAAATATTTATTCAGGCGCAGATGACAAATACTACAAAATATATGGTACACCTTATTGTAAAGAATTTGGTAATTGGGCTTACATGCCTGGAAATACAAAGCTACCCGATCTTTATAAAAAAATACCAGAAAATGTAGACATTCTGATTTGTCATGATTCTCCTCTAGTAGGATACGTGGGGAACATTATGGAGCAAAAGAGTGAAGATTATCCTTACGGAGTGCCAGCAGGTAATAATTATTTATTTAATGAAATCGCGAAAAAAGATCCAAAGTATGTATTATCAGGGCACATTCATTCCGGAGACCATTCTTTACAGAAATATTTAAATACAAAATATGCTAATGTAAGTATATTAGATGAATCTTATTCGATTAAATACAAACCACTAACATTTGAATTATGAAAAATTACGAAAAGATTAACGTTAAATTGGATGAACAGAATATGGTAGAAGAATTTAACCAAGTAGAATTAGATATTATGTTGTCTTGTGATGAATATAATGATATGATGACTTATGCTAGTACAAATGCATATGAAAATTTAATTTTACTTGAAGAATAATGGATATAACTATACCATATTATGAAGACCTTACTCGTATAAGCAATTCTAATATCGGTTGGTTCCTAAAAAAAGGACCAAGATATCTTAAAGAAATGCTTGATGGAAAAGAAGGATTAAAAGCTAGTTTTCTGGATAAAGGTACTATGATCCATGAATATATTCTTCAACCAGAAGAATTCTGGAAAGACTATATTATATTAGATTTTGCAGTACCTAAAGTAAAACAACAAAAAAATTTACTTGAATTCTATTCTGCTGCAAGACTCGTTGATCCTCTTGCATCTGAAGATCACATATTACTTATGAGTTATGAAGCAGCTTATGATAATAATAAATCTGAAGAAAAGAAAATTCAAGAGGCAAAAGAATTAGTAGAATTATATCAAAATTATATAGAATACTTTAGAAATAAAGATTCTAAAAAAGTAATATCATTTGCAGACCTTAATATGCTAAAAGCAATTAAGAAGAATATGGAAGATCATAAGAAAGCAAATGAATTATTATTTAACTATCCAGAAACATTTGAAGTTCATAATGAATTTCATATCAACTGGGAATATCCTAACGCTTCTTCGTTGGGAGATCTACCATGTAAGTCATTATTAGATAGAATAATGATAGATCATACAAATAAAAAAATAATATTAGTGGATATAAAGACGACAGCTGATGTTTATAATTTTAAACATTCTATAGAAGAATTTGATTATTGTCGTCAACTAGCTTACTATTGGTTGGCTATCCATTGGTATTTTAAAAACGAACTAAAACTTAATATTGAAGAATATGAATACGAAACTTATATTGTTGCAGTACAATCTCATGATGGGTATGAAGTTAGAGTCTTTAAATTCAATCCTGAAACAATTGAGGAAAGGCTTGTAACTATAGACTATGCCATAAAACGAATCGCATGGCATAAAAACAATGATCTATGGGATCATATGAAAGAATACTATGATGAAGATGGTGCTGAAATGATATGTTGATAGATAAATATACTAAGCATAGTATATTTTCACTTCCACAAATTTTTGGTGATATTTTAAGCAAACGTGACTTGGATGATAGTGAATTTGTTAACATGTATATGAACGATGTTAATAATCCACTTCTTTCAAGTCACGTTTTTTTAGTATTTCATAATATAAAACCTTATTTGTTAAATGCTTTAAAGCAGCATCATTTATTTCACTGTAGTTATACTATAACTATGAGTAAGATTAAATATACAGTTTTAGCTTTTAATAGAGCTTACTGTATACACGTTATAACTAGAAAGATTGAATATGGATTATATAAATCACTTGGTTATGAAACAAAAATCAAGATATTGAATTTTTGGAATGCTGGAGTAAATGGTAAATTACACAGGTATCTATTTGATGAAAATGCTAAAACAATAAAACCATTAAGTGAAAATATTACATTACAAGACACAATAAAGCCCCAATAGTATAATACTAAAGGGGCTTTATTATTGCCTTTAAAATTTTTAGGGCTATATACTAAAAGATTGAAATCAAGTTATCATAATATTCTAACTTAGATCTTGGATCTCTTGCTTCATATATACTTCTTAGAGGAGTTGACTTAATTAAGGATCGTTGGAATCGGTTTAAACCACGATATGGTCCTCTATTTATTTCTTGAAATGGATCTTGCAACGCTACAGTAGTTAAGTCTCCCCAATACTGTAACGTAGACCAAGCTGCTGTAGGACTATTAAGCATATTAAATACTTCAATAGGTAACACATTACCACGAGTTTCCAAAGAGGCTCTTAAAGTAAGATATGCTGCTTCTTGTTTCCACCAATTATCCCTGTCATCATCTGCCATAGCACGTATTATGGAAGAAATCAACCAGAAACCCAAAGTAGAAAATAAAAATTCATATGTGACTCTCTTTAGGCAACCCTTTTCGTAATCATCTAATTCATCATAATGATCTTTATACAATTCTTTTAATTGATCAATCTTGCTTTTGTCAAAATAGTGTCTTTTTACATATTCATAAGCCGCAGGAATTTGCGCTTCATTCCACAATCCTGTAGAATAGTTGAATTGTCTCTTAGTTAAGAATTTTGTTTGCAGATTAACCAAAATAAAATTACGGTATATTAATAATAACTGACCAATCAAATTGGAATGTAATTTTGATTTATCCAAATCTGATAACTGTGTGTCAATTCTAGTAGCAATTTGTTTAGTAGTGTTTTTTATTCTATTAGAAAGGTTTTCATCAACCACATTAGCATACTCTGGTTTTACTACTAATTGATTGTTTTTAACTTCAAAAGCATCAAAAAATGTGATATTTAATGCATTCCAAGCAGCTTTACCTTTTTTCTTATCTTTAAATCGTCTTAGAAATTGATTTTTATTTAAAAATTTACCAGTTTCAGGATCATATTTATTGAAATATGCAACAGATAGTGCTAGTTTACCCTTAGTGATTATATCACCTATTTCGTGACCAAAATACCAATAATGTTGATTTAGAGCTCGCAGTAAACGAGATTGGTTTAATTTACTAAATGTTTGTTCGTTGTCTCTAACTACACCCAAGTATTCAAGATAACACAATACCTTGTTTTTATTATTGGCTTTACCTATGTTTTTAATCGCATCTGCGTATGCTGGTAGTAAAGTCTTCGTTGCTTTGGCAAGTTCTTCATTTCCAAAGTAAATGCCAGAAATTGCTTCCAACCTGTTTTGAATTTTATTAGTAATTAAACCTGTCAAGATAACGTTTAAGTTCTGTGATATACCTTGAATTCTGGTATATGCTGCTAAGTTACTAACCAATTTATCTATGCTTACTCTTGCATGCTTACCTTTTGGTAACGGTATATTAACTTCTTTAGCATCTTTTTCCATACCGTAGACAAAACGATTCATCAAATCCTTCATTTTGTCATAAGTTTTACTTTCTACTCCAGATATTCTGCCACCCTTTCTATCTTTAAAATCCATTCTACCAACAAAGTCCAAAGCTAACTCTAATTCAGGAGCAACTTCACTCATCTTTTCGTAGTTTACAGCCATTTTATAATAATGAATAATAGAACCTACTATATCGTTAGTTATGGCATCAGGATTGTCTAACATTTTGATATACCTTGTGGGTATTAATTTCACCAAAGAACCATCAGATCTTTTAGCATTTTCTAACATATATCTGTCATCATCATCTTTTACTGTATAAAGATCATGTGCAGCATACGCTATACCACTTAAGAAGTTATCTTTACTACGTATTTGAGTCCACGCACCACCTTCAATTTGAGGTAATTTATATTTATTAGCATATCTCAAAAAACCTATCTTAGAATTGGATAAGTCCATTACATCTGTTAAAGCATCGTATAATGCTTTTAATTTAGGATCACTAACAATTTTGTTATAAGCAGCAGTGTTATCGAAGTACTTGATATTTGGTATTATTGTCTCACCACGATCTTCATATTTAGTAAATCTAGGATCATAAAATGGGGATTCTCTATCAATTTCTGCCCACGATTTATTTGGTATTCTTTCTACGTATTTTGATTTAAATTCATCCTTTGGAACTAGCTTACGCCAAAAAGAAGCAGGTACGATGTCACCCCGAGAAGTATATCTTGCATTTACAGAGAACCACGCGTTAAATGCAGCTTCACCCTGTTTCTCCATATGTTCGTATTCTTCGTAGAATTTAGGGTTAATATTCCATTTAGCTATTTCCATTACTCTAGATTTTTTTTGTTTATCTCTATTTGCAATAGCTTCATCGGATATCATTACATCATAAGTGTTTATCATAGATTTAACGTTTTCAGGCATAGCGTCTACGTTAAATGTACCATCTTCTCTTGCATATAATTTTAAAAGATTTTTTCTAGCATTCTCATACAATACTTGATTGTCAGATTTAATTGGATTTGAAGATAACATTTTAACGTCTTCCCAAAAATCTTCTTTTATTCTTTCAACAGAATTTCTTTGTTCCCATTTTTCAAACAGCTCTGGAGAAAGATTCTTTTTAGCAGCTTCTCTGGCTTTGTTGTATTTCTCCATATTTGGTTTATAATTCAACTTAGCTCTAAGTTTTTTATTATATTGCTGCATTTCCTTGGCTATCTCCAAATCTAAACCTGCTTTTGTAGTGCCATCTGCATAAAAAGGATTTGCCAAATTACGTCTACCATTTTCTAATTCTTGCAATTTGCCATAATCTTCATCGGATAATAATTCTCTATGTGGGTTACCATCTTTGTCCCTAGTTTTGTTAAGAAGTAGATTGATTTCCATATTAATTGTATCTCTTCTTGTTCTAGCTTCTTCACTAAGACTGTTGGTCAATTCGTAATATTCTGGTACAAATCTACGGATACTGTATTTAGAATGCCATTTGTTATTCTCGGTATTCCAAATTTTTAATTGCTCTTTATTTAATAGAGCAGGTACTTCTGATAAGTCTTTATCTCCAAATCCTAATTTATCCGCTAATTCTCTTTGAAATTTAAAAAGCTTTTGATAATGTTCACCGTAATTTAAATCTCTGGTCATAAATCCTGTTTTGTGACCATCTTTTGTTTTCTCATGGAAATAAGCCAGTTTAGATTTATCTACCTGATCTAACAATGATAATAACTCTTTACCTTTGATTCTTTCTTCATCTGCTACAGCATTCTTAACAGCGATTATTTTGTTCATCATAATTCTAACTAATTCACTATTAGAATACTGTGTACTACCAACCCATTGATCCCACAAGTTAATATCTAAATCGCCTTCTTCCAGAATGTTTTTCAATTGATCTACAGTATATGAACCAGCTTTAGTAGCTTCTTTAATAAAGTTATCTTTAGCAATTATATCAACTACATTATTGAAATTTCTAACAAGTTCTGCATAATTGCCCATGATTCTTTTTAATGCTACTTTTGTATCATTAATCAATTGTTCATTATTGAAATAATCAAAAGTAGTATCATCATCTAGCATATTCTGCAAATTAGTAGCAATGTTGTTATAGAATCCAATATAACCTTTTTTAATCAGATCCAATTCAGCATTAGAGATTTCATGATCATTACCGTATTTAGCAGCTTCTTTTACTTTGGATAATATTCTTAAAGTTTCATATAATGCAGAATTGATATCTTGATCCATGTAATCTATGAATTCTAAAGTAGCTTTATCATTTTCTAATTGATTTAATCTAAATTCTAAAGCTCTCAGTTCATCTAGTTTATTCGGATCTGTATATTTAGAATATTGGATGTCCTTCATTCTACGATGAATAGAAGACATTAATTTGTCATACGTATCATTCACAGCTTTTGGAGTTTCAACAACTTTTTGGTTGTGTATTTCTTTGCCAAAGAAATAAGAATTATCCAACGTACGACCAGATAAAAATGCTTTTGTGATTTCGTTTAAAGTGTCTTGTTTTTCATTAAATAATCCTTTTATCCAATTAAAAAATCTATTATACCATTTTAATGCTTTAACAGAATTCTCACCTATTGCTTGTACTAAAGCTTCTTCGCTACCAAATTGTTTTATACCTCTTTGTACAATAGGCGCATTTCTAAACCAAGCAATGTAATGATGAGCATATTCGTGAGGTAAGGTGTCTTGATTTTCTAATGCAGCATTTAATAATACTCTACCAGCCATATATCCTTCTACTTGGGCTTGTCCCCTAAGATTAGGGTTTGTTAATGCATCTATTTCAATGTTTGGATATATCTCTCGCAGTAATAAAGCTAATTCTTTATTTCTACCAGTAGCGTTTTGAGTAGCAGCTTCTTGATTATAAATATTATTATCCTGAGTAGAGAATGTACCTCGATTATCTATTGATTTAACTTGGCTTGATCTTCTAACTACTATTTCTCTAGCTTGTTCATTAGCTTCATAATTATGTTTTACTATAATACCATCTCTAAATACCCAATCATCGCGTCTGGTTTGTGGTATTGTATCTTCTTCTCTGAGGTTTAAGTATGTAGCATATAAAGAATTACCTTCAGAAGCATACCTTTGTGCTAATTCTTGATTAGGAGTAAAATAAAAGCCAAAATCAAATTGCCCTCTTCTCTGATAGTTTTCATCAAAAGTGTCGAAAGTGGCAGAACTTCCATGATACACTACTAAAGGCTCTCCATTTTCATCTACTACTTTGGATACACTAGTTTTAGCTTTATTTAAACTTTTCCAATTTTTAAAATCTTCAACATCTTGTTTTGTACCTAACAAATGAACATTTTCTTTCGGATTAAATACCACAATAACATCTGATTCAAATTCATTATTTGCTTCATTAGATATAATTGCATCATTTTTATTTTGCTTGGCTTTAGTAAATAATCCTCGTTGTTCTTCATAATAAGTATTCTGATTTTTCTCTACAATTGGATTTTGTACATTGAGGACTGCTGGATACATCCCTTTTTTTACTTGTCTAGATTTCCAAGCATTTTGAAATTCAGATTTCTTTCTATTTACCCAATCATTAAAGGTCTCTTTACCATATCTTATATCAAAGACTTCTTCAAAAAACTCTTTATCTGTTTTATCTTGATATCCGTATCTAGCTTTTCTTTCTGATAAATACTTTCCGTTAGAACCACCTTTGTCTCTATTAAATATACCTCTTTTATTTGGAGAATATTGCCTAATATTTGGACCTATTATCTCATTTTTCCAGTCATTAGACTCCATTCTACCATTACCAAGAGCCTCTTTTAATTCCCACCAGAGTTTGACCCAGTTATTATACCCTTCAGTATCAGGAATGTTTCTGTTTACACCAGAAATATATTGCAATGATGCCCAAGGCTGTTTGTTAAAATACATTTCTGCACCAGTTTCTGGAGCGCCAGATCCTTTACCTTTTTTGGAATTAGCAACACCTTGAGATAGATCTGAATCTGTACCATGCCAATATATGGAGTCAATTAAAGAATTTGGATATATAGAATTTATATATTGTGTATATTCTTCTTTACTACCTACTTTAGATAACTCTGGGTTTATATCATACAAATAATCAACTGCGTCTTTGCTATTAATATCTGTTGATGTGTTACCAACCCAATCTCCAAACCAATTTCTAAAGCTTTCAGAGTAAGTTCTAGCTTTAGCTTGAATAGCAGCTACTCTATTACCATTATAATGCTCTAAAAGGTCTGAAAATAGCTTAGATGGCTCCCCATTGGGAGCCTTATCTAAACCATAGCCATTGTTTTCTGAAAGAACATAATATGCAGCATTCTCACTACCTAATATTTCTGTATACTCTTTAAGTAAAGCTGCAACTTCTGGATTTTTAATATTTAAACACTGCATAATTATTCACATTCTTTTTTACGTTGTTTACCCATTTTGTCTAATTCTTCAGTAGCAGAATCATTAGCTGCTTGTTTCAAATCAGCTTCCGTAGCTGATACAAATTCTTCATCTATATCATAGTTTTCCACTACTTGCTGCTTTGCTTTTTCTAGAGTTTGAACCATTACATAATTCTTTGCTCTAGATACTGCTACGTACTTCAATTCTTGTCTTACTTCTTGACCATTTTTATCATTAAACCCAAAAGTATTTATACTACTGTCGTTAATTAAAACTTTACTATAAGTACCACCTTGAGATTTATGAATTGTGTGAGCATATCCGTAATCAAACGATTTTCTAAGCTTTAATCTACCGTTAGCGTCTTTAACATCTCGCATAGTGTGAATCCTATTTTGTATATTATTGATTTTTTCAATAACAGCTTTAGCTGCAGTCGGATTTCCCTCAGCTAACAATTGCTTACGCATACTCCACAAGGTCTGTATATATTCTTGAACTTTTATGATATTTTCATCTGTTTCAAAATTAGATACTACATCAATAGTAAACGAAGAAGCAGAAGTATCTATTGCGTCTTTGAGAGTAACTTTATATCCTTCCATACTTATACTTTCTTTTCTGTCAGGATATGTTAAATCAATTTGAATAGTAGTAGGTTTAACACTTTGCACTACGTAGTCTCCACTATTCATTAATTTATACTTCTTTCTTAGAGAATCGTATTCTCTATTAGAATAACCCATTACAAGTTCTCCTTCATACAGTTGCGCTGGTCTCCTACCATACAGGATTTGTCTTATCGCAGAGTTATAAGCTTCTACAGAAGAGTTTGTCGCAGCCAATACTCTAAAATATAGAGGGTCTTGTGAATCTTTCATTTCTTTTAATGAAGTTCTAACAAATTCTCTAATTCTATTTTTATCCGCTGTGTATTCAACACCCTGTCCGTTAGAAGCAATATCAGTTTTATAACTAAAATCCTCACCGTTTCTCACTCTAGTAGATTCTTTCAATATAGGATTATCCCCAGTTCTTTCTACTTTGGTTAATTGTAATTGTGCACCATTGTTTCTAAATACCTTGGATATATTATTTGCTTTTACTGGTCTTAATTGACCTTTATCTCCCATAAATATGATCTGAGCTCCTTTCGCTGCAATTTGCTCAAGTAAGAAATCATATAAACTGTCTTGAATCATTGAGACTTCGTCAACGATAACTATTGAATTAGATTCTATTTTAACATCGCCAACCTGTTCAAATTTTAACTTGTGCAAATCAAACACATCTTCAGTAATGTTAAAATCCGGGCGCAATCCTAATAAACTTTGAAGCGTAACAACTTTTGCATTCGGTGTCTTTTGTCTAGTTACAGCATTTGCTCTATGGGTAGGAGCTGAGAAAATAATATCTGCATTTATTCTACGCTTCAAATATTCATTAAATATACCCATAATAGTAGTTTTACCTGTACCAGCATAACCAGATAAAGTAATAGATGTATCATCTCCATTAACAAATGCTTCTAACTCTTTCAAAGCAGATTTCTGTTGATCATTCAATTCAAAATCTAATTTAACTTCTAAACCATCATCAAAAGTATATACATATTTATCTTGTATTTGCTTAGTTTCTTCAACAGCTTGTTTTACTTCTTCTACTTTGGGTAAAGCCTCTGTTAAACCTACTTGATTAGCATATTGTTGAAGTTCAGTGAATTGAGTAGGAGTTTCTGAAGATTGTTCATCATGAGACCAAGTTTCGGCAAGATTGGTTTCTTTTGCTTCAGTCGGTACTTGCCTTTTTGAACTATATTCAAAATTATCAAGATACTGCTGATATGCTTCTTGTGATGCAGCTTCACCGTTCTTTGACTGATAAGTTTTAGACCATTCTTTATAAGCTAAAGGTTCAGTATTCTGCAAATCAACATTTTCAGTAGCTACAGTCTGTAAAGCATTTTCATTGAATTCTCCAGCTTGATTAAACATCTTAGTCTGTAAACTAGCTTTGACAGGAGTTAAATCTTGTACATAAGTTATAGCTCTAGACGGGGTAAAATCTATACCAGTAGGTACTACATTGTTATAGCCTACAGAAGATTTCTTAAAACCAAACTCAACAAGTACATTACCCTTATAACTTAAACCTTTCTTATTAATCAATTGATATACTGGTACTTTATTTTCATCTACACCAATATATTTATATAAGAAAGTAGTTCTAGGATCGTTGTTTTTGTCTAATTTAACTTTCTTATAAAGATAATGTATAGGATCACCTGCTTCATTATAACCTACAATACCTCTAAATTTACTAGATTCATCATAGATTATAGAAGGTATTTCAACTTGTTCTCCTTTCTTATTAGTTACAAATAATCCACTACCATCATGAGCAACAGGTCTATATACTGCTCTACCTTCTTCTTCAATAGTTTCATAGCTAGAATCCAATTTATAGTATTCAATAGCAGGAACTACATGATCATTCCACCACAGATTTCTGATTACTTCTTGTAAATCTATCTGAGATATAACATTTTCTGGATGTTTTTCTAATTCTCTAATATAGTCAAAATATCCTATTTCTTCTCTTATAGAGTTAGGAACGTATCTAAATATATTATTCTTACCAAAAGCATCTCCAGACGTATAGAAAGAATATATTGCAAGATCTTTAGCAAATTCTCTTACTTCTTTATAATCACTTTCATAAAGTTCTTCCCAAGCACGAATGATCTCATTTTCCAAATTATTATCACCACTTTTATTAGGTTTGTATGCAATGAAATCAGGTCCTTGTAATTCTGCAGCATCTTCTTTTGGTCTACTAAAGATATTGTTAATCAACACATTCGAAAAACTACCATCACTCCCAAGTAATGAAGGATATTTGCCTTGTAATATATCAGATTTAAGTCTATCCAATCTTCTAGAAATACTGTTGTTACCAAATAGCATACCACGGAATCCCATTTGATTATCTTTAACATACTGATTAAAGAATTTAGTCTTGTAAGATACTTCCATTGCTCTAGTGATGTTGTTAATATATGTATCATCACTTACAGCATAACCTTTGGTATAGTATTCAATTAATGATCGTAAGGTTTCAAATTCCGGAGTAAGTCTAATCATGACATTCTGGAATGCGTTTCTAGGAAATACTAAACCATCAATCATTTTCTTACCTAAGAACGTATTAGTAAACACTTTCAAAGGATTGTTAAAAACAGATTGTTCAGTCATATACTGTTTCCATTTATCCAAGAATGCGCTTTGTAAACCAAAGTTATTACCAAATCTTTTAGTATCAATCTGAGATAAGTTAGTTAATTCTGACAAACTCTTAGAAAATGGAGTTAATTCTTCATAAGCCTTAAGAATTAATAATTGATTATAATACCAATCAAATGTTTCGGTTTTCTGTAATTGTTTTCTAAGATGTGGTACAGTAAACATTTCTTTTCTTTGATTAGTACCTACACCTTTATCCTTAAGATAATTCAGAAGATTCTCTTTCTTACCACCGGATAATTCTTTTGCTTTTTTATAATAATCATTCCAAACCTTGGTAAATGCTAATCTTTCAGGATTTTTACCAGCAGGTATTTCAACGCCATAAAAACCAGAATATTTATCATATTCAGTTGCATAGTCTTTCAATATCTGTTGAGGTAAGAAATAAAATGTACTTTCACCTTTACCACTTCTAATTAAGAAGTTAGTCATGTTAAAAGTTAATTTACGTACATTCAAACGAATAATATACGGATCTTTAGCTACGTCTACGTGAGCATTAATCAAAGCTGATAACCAGTCTAATACATTGATTTTATTAGCATCTTCACTCTGAATATGATGCAAATCACGTATACCGTAATCGTTCAATACTTTATTTGGTTTGAAATTCAACTTAACTAATTGAGTTAATACTTGATGAGCATTAGCTAATGCAAACGGACCAATACCAAACTTACCACCATTCAACTCAGCTTTAGTTCTACTCTGGAATGCCGGAGTAGAGAAATACAATTGAGATTTACTAGTTCTCTTACCTTGACCCGTTAATTTATCAACATCCTTAAGAATTTTGTCTTTCAGATAATCTGTTACAGTATCAAGAGGCTGTCTAGCTTCTGCAAAGTTCATAGGATTGCTGATTACTGACAAATACATATCAAGAAGCATATTTTCGTTTGCTTCTCTACTATTTGCTTCAAAATCAGTTTTACCATTATATCTCTCATAAGCTTTTCTTACTACAGTTTCATCATCTAAACCAGTAGCTTTCAGTCTCCGAACATACTGATCTTTTGTTTCAAACTTGATTCTATTACCATTATTATCGTAGTTATATCTTGCTATAAATAATTTATCAATCGCTACTACCTTATGATTTCCATAAGGGCTAGACTATATCTTCACTTTGATAGTGCTTCCCATTTCACCTTTCGGCTACACAGCGTGTGTGCGCTGACTCAAATCATATTGAATTTTATGAAGCATTGAAGGAATTTGTTCAACATATGGTTTTACGATGTCTATAAACTTTATTCCTTCTTTTGTTCCACAGCATAAAGAATAACTGTTTTCTTTTTTACCTTCGTGAAACATGTAAAAATCAATATTCCAAACTTCTTTAAAGTAATCTATTATTGTTTGTAATTCCTCTTTTGGCATACAGGTTGCAATTTTTATATAGAAACCGTGAACTTTACCATTTGTTTTTCTATAATTTATATGTCCATCATCCATATACCAGATTGCAATTCCTTTAGCATCTAGTCTGTTTAATAGTTTTCTATTTCCCAATTTTTTATTAGGTTTATAAAAAACTCTTCGCAAGACTTTTATAAAAGGTATAATATTTAATTGAGTGTAATAAACTTTTTTACCTGTATTATAACCTTTAACACTGATGTATTCTTTTAAACCATTGTTTCGTAAACCAGCGTCTTTAAGTTGTTTTATTTTCCACTCAAGATAATCACGTTGTTCTTCACAATGACTTAATTTAAATACATTGTTATTGCTTATTGTTCCATCACCAAGTAAAAGAGCTATCAATAAATTTCTAGATTCTTTAGTTATTTTTGTTTTCATACTTGCTATCCATTTAGGAAGCTTCCATTGAGTATTAGTCGTTGAACCTTCCGATTAGTTATATAGATAACGATCGGCTTGGCTGCTGGTTGCCCAATCCCTTGGATTTTTACTACACTTAGTACCTTAGGCTCTAAGGGGTTTCCAGCAATTAAAGAAGTTTTGTTTCGACTATTGTGTTAATCGAAGTCTGACCCAGTAAGGGCTGTAAATTCATCAGGAAGAGTAATAGTATCACCAATCTGTTCAGGATAAACGTCTACCACTTTTAAAGCTGCTGTAGAAGCCTGACCTTGCGCAGGGATACGATAACCCATTGCTATTGCCTTTGTATCTGGACCAATTATATCGTGGTTTATTAACCATTCTTTAGCTTGACTGAAAGTCATTTTATCATAACCAGGTATAATGTGCTTCAACAAGTTAATTGATATAACACAATCCATACTACCATCGTCATTGACAAAATTAAGCTTTCTTACATTGTTAACATCAGACGTTACAGCCAGTCTGTTATACAAGATGGAAGACATCTGAATAAACATACCACCTGGTAAATTAGTATCTACTATGGCTTTGTTCAACATTGATATAAGACCGCTTTCAATCCAAGAGTTATCAGACAAACCTGAAATAGGAGCATTAGTATTGCCATCTTCTACAGTAAGACCATTCAAAACATTATCATTCATGTTTGAATTTTCTGCTTTTCTCTTAAGAATATTAGCAAATTTAACAATGCTGGCTTGTGGATTATTAGCATCAATACCAAAGTCTTTTTCTATACTCTTTCTACCAAATTCGGTAATGGCATTATGAGCTCCGTTGAAGTTGTCAATAACCTCTTGTCCAGAATAAGGTACTCCATCAGGAGTAGTATATGTCCAAGCTGTTCTAATGTTACCCATAGCTGCTTTCTGAGCCTGAGATACAAACATTTGTCTATCTGCATGGTGTGGATCAGTTACTAGCTGACGTCTAAAATTAACTAAAGACTGTTTGTGAGTAGGCATATTCATCAAACCCTCGATATCTACCTTAGTATTTGATTTATCTGTGTATATCTTAGATTTAACTTCTTCAACTCTTTGGCCAACCTTAACTGCAGATTCAAATGCAAGCATGTGAATGTTTCTAGCTTGCATTACTTTCAACACTTCTCCCATGTCCCCTGTAGAGAATATTCTATGAACCGGGAACATTGCCATCTTGTCGAATACAGGTATATCTCTTTTTGCATTTATATCATAATGATCACCGAAGTACATTAATTTTAAAGGTTTTAATGTAACGGCTAGTGCTTCATTATAAGTATCTGCATCAGCTTCATAATCTGTTTCAGGGTTATTCAATATATCAAAAGCTTTAGCTACTTCAGGAGTCCAACCATCAATTCTTCTCACTAATTCTTTATAGAATTCAGGAGAAATAAGTACAGTAGCGTCCGTTTGGTTTACTTTGGTATAACCACCGAATTTACTATCAACTACAAGATTAGCAGCATCTTCAACATCTTGAGGTAATGCTTCACCACTTTCATAAGCAGCAAGAGCTTCTTTTTGGGTCATGTTGTGCATTTCCTGCAATAATCTCACTGCCGCTGATTTCTTCGCAAATTCATTAATTTTACTAAGCTGTCTACTAGGTATTACATTATCTGATAATGTACCCACATTAACTTCAGTCAAATTTGATAACTCATTACCTTCACCGTAGTCTATTCTAGGCGTAACACCGGTTGATAATACTTCACGAAGACGTTTGATTTTGTCTACAGGATCTTTATAATATGCAGGATCTTTGACAAATAATTTTTCAAATTCTATTACTGAAGATACAGTATTAGCAAAATAATTTGCCATCAATTCTGTAGCAGCTAATTCCTTGCTGTATTTTGATACTTCTTGACGCTTCTTATAATGATTTTCCGCATCATCTAATGCTTTTTGAGGAAGTGCTAAACTCTTTACACTAGCAAAATCTTTGCCATTCCAATCAATAATACCTATTTCCTTTGCATAATCTAATTCATCTTTAAAAGCATCTGTTAGATAGTTATTCATTAACAAAGCTTTATCAGAGTTACTCATCTTTGCCCAAGAAGCCTTTATTTGGTTTACTACGGATAATGCTAAATCACTACCACCAATGTCTTCAGCGAGTTTAAGAGCTTCATTGAAGTTAGAAAAGTCATCTACAAATTCAATGCCACCTAAGGTTGGTTGTTCTTTAAGCTTAAAGAATCCATTGAAATATCTAAATCTATAACCATTTCTATTGCCTGTATCGTAGTTCTTTACTTTTTGTGCTTTAGTTAGGTTGCCTTCATTCTTATAGTTGAATTCAATAGTATCTAATTCAGTTTCAAAGTAATTAATAAATCTAGTTAATACTTTGGCATTAAATTTAACTTGATTGTTAGTGGTATCTAAAGGCTGATTGAAATTGTTGATAGCTGTGCCATATAAAGTATTATATGTTTGAGAGTCACCCATAGTAGGTAAAATAATTCTACCTTTTTGAGTAAGTGTCATTTTAGCAATATAATCTTCTAATGGCGAGATTTCTGTGTATTTACGTCCTTTATCACCACTACCTTGTTCTTTAAAATAAACCAAAGTTTCAACACCTATTTTTCCAGATACTGTAGGATTATTATAAAGATTTGTAAGCAAATAAGAACCCTTAAAATAATTAGGGTTAGCATTATTACCGGTGTTATATAACACCTTAGTAAAGGCTTCTACTGTTGCTGGGTCATTATCAAGATTCTGAACCATATCTGTTAAATAATTATGATCAGATATGGGATATAACAGTTTACCGTCCGTAGATAATACTGATAATTCATCAGAATTGGGGTGTGTCATACCATAAGTTTCGGACAATCTACCTAAGAATTTAGAATCATCGTAATATCGACTAATGTGTTTGTTATACGTGCCTGGTACATTACCGGATGGTTCAATTTTTAATACATCCTTTAATTTATTACCAAATAAAAACGATAAACCAGCATTACTACCGTCATTAAACAAATTTGTTAACTGTTCTGCAGGATTTGGATCATAATATTCTTTAATTAAAAATGAATTTAATGTATCCATATCTATAGATACTCCCGCTCTATTTAAGAGTGATAATATATTATCCTTTATTTTGATAACGTTAGCTTCTACATATTCTTTGTATGTTTGACCGTTCTTAAGTTTGGCGTTCGGTTTGTTTTTATAGCTTTTGAGTAAATTATTAATTTTGTGGTAATCATCCAGCAATAACTCTATATTAGTTTTATTATCGGTGGTTTTTAATGAATAACTATCACCATCAAAGTTTATCAACTCAGTCATCCTAAGTAAACCATAATTCCACCCTTCTATAATGTTTTTGGAAATCTTATTTGCGTTCTCATCTTTTACATACAAATTAGTTTGGTCATTATCATTGTTTTCAATTTTTTCAGACAAGATACCAATAAGTTTGTGTTTGGCTTTTCTAAAAGTATTCCTGAATTGAGTTTGTAAATTTTCTCTAGCTATTACTTGGGTTTCTGTTTCCCCAGGAACTGGTTTTGAAATCTTGTATAATTCTCTATATAAAGTATCAAAAAGAGGTAATGATTTTGCACATTTTGCACATTTATTCATCATACCTTCAAAGGTGTTCTCTGAGTGTAATTCGTTGATTATTGTATTCCATGAAGAATCGAAATCAACCATGAGCGGTAATCCGGTAACAGGGCTTAATACAGTTCTGGTTTTCTGTACCTTTACAATTGTGCCATCTTCTTTCTTAACTTCTGCCTCATAGAATTCTCTTTTAGGCATGGAAGCAATGAAGATTTTAATAGATGCCAAAGCATTATCTTTTACTGAGGTTTCTAATGATTCACGAATGTATGTAGCCATCTGATCGCCTACAGCAGAACCTTCGGCTTTTTCGTCTATTTCTTGGTCAATATTTTCCTGTTTGTCTACAGCTCTGATTTGATATTCATTTAGTTTCCTAATAATTGCTGGAAGAAATACATTATCAAAAGTTTCATAGATTTCTTTTCTAGCTTCTCCTTGTTCTTTGGTAATCTTTCCATTCTCTACAAGCTTGTCTGTTAAAGAAGGTTCTAGAGCATTTTTTAACAAACTATAATTCAAGCCTGTTAAATCATCTCGCATCTTTACGTTATTCAAAGTAAATAAAGAAGCAACCAATGAATTAACACTTTCTTTGAATTGTGTATTTGTAATGTTTTTAAAATCGTGACCACCTAATTTAAATGGGGCTCCTGCACCTTTGTATTCATTTAAAAACTCCTGTACAGCTGCAGAATTTTGTTTAGATCTATTGTAGTATCCTGTATTAATTCTATCAAAAATATTATCAATAGTAGCGTCTGTTCTCCAAACCCATTTACTAATGAAGTTTTTAATTGCTTTCCAAGCTCTTTTTATGATATTTAAATCAGGTTCAACTTTGTTTAACATGTATTGTCTAAAATCTTCCGCAAGAGACTCTTCAACATCTTTATCTGTACCAATTAAACCAGTTCTATTTCTATAAGCTTCATATATTTTATGACGTTCTTTAGGTGAAATAGTTAATAATGATATTCTATGATATGCTTCATGATATAAAGTACCTGTTTCTGCACCTTTCCAGAGTAAAGTAGAATCTTGTTTAACAAGTCCCATTGCATACACATTGTTACCTAATGATATAGCATCGTCTACTATAGTGAGAGAATCACTTTGGAAACCCAATTTCTTTTTAAACCATTCTATTTCTTCATTAGAAACTTCTTTGGTTACTTTACCAGTAAGACGTCGCATGGGAATATCAATGTCGTCATCCTCTATAGCAAATGGATCAATTGTCCCGTTTTTAGTGATTTCGTTGATTCTTTTTGCTTCTTCTGATAATTCTGTTGGTTCTACTGCAGCAACACTGGTAGGTACATTTGCTATATTTTCAACTTTGTTTTGAGTTTTTTCAACAGCTTTAGGACTCTCTACTTTTTTAGATATAGTTTGTATATCATCAGCATAAGCAAAAGAGTCTTTAAACAATTGATCTTGTAAGTCACTTTTGATTAAATTACTGTCAACAAACAAACCCATTGTATATAATGGGTGATGTTCATTGTTACCTAAAAAATCATCTTTATAAAAGGTTACTCCTGGTATAATGTCTTCTTGCAAATACGAACTACTTTTTGCAAATGCTTCTTTTAAAGAGGGTAAAGCATTACCTACAGGACTAAAGAAATTTTCTCTATTGGCTCTCCAGTGAAATCCCATCAAATCGTTGACAAGGTCCACTTTATCTTGAGAAGACATATTCCCGATATGGTAAGATTTTTCTCCTACTACAAGATCCCCTTTATCATTTACATAAAGTTGCTTCTTTTTCATCCAATTAAAAGTAGGAATATCAGACGTAACTTTAGTATTATCTCCAAAGCGAACCATGAAGTTTATTAATTCGCCAGCAACAATTTCTGTGTCTTTATAATAAGATTCAGGAGAGGCTCCGTAATTCAAAAGCAAATCTGCAAGAAACTCGGCTTGTTTTCTGTCAAATCTTTGTAAATTAACTTGTACTGGTATCTCTGAATTATTGAGTGTGCTAGATTTTGGAGGATAAATGAACAACTGACCACTACCCCCAGTACCATTTAATATTTCACCACCCGCACCAAGAATTAAGCTATCAGAAATAATACCATTACTGATACCAAAGGTTACATTTTCTGGAGTAATATCATATTTATTACTAGGAAATTTGAATCCTTTTACTTCTTGCACAGGTCTAAATACCGCTCGCTGACCATTTCTATTTATATTGTATTTACCACGAGTCCTACTGATTGTGCTCGGTACAATAACCTCATTGTTGGTCTTGTTTTCAATAGCAGTAATGATTGCATTTCTAAAAGATTTTAAATCATTTATAGAAACTTCATTAGCCTGTTCAATTGTATTTAATTCTTCTGCTGTAGCTCTATCACGAATACCTGCAATATCCGCATCAAATTTAGTTCTAGCTCCTTTAGGGGTCTTAAGTGCTAAAGCGTACTTACCGGTAGGATGTTCTACACTCAATATAATAGAAGTATTATCATATGTAGTTTTATCACCCTTTTTATATGGTTTACTACCTTTTTCAGTGTAAGATTCATTAATAATGAACTCACAGAAACTATCTGCAAAGAACTTGGGATCTTTGATTCTTTCTGCTAATTCTTTACCAGATTTATAACCAGGTAACATAGGAGTTGTGGAATCTGGTGAAAAGAACAATGTGTGTGATACTGTATCTTTAGCCAATTCTTCTATTTCTAAAGAATCTTCATATTCTCTAGACTCAGAATCCATATCTGTTTTGCTATCATGTTTCTGTTCGGTAGCTAATTTCTTTTTAGCTTGTTCAACTTTTTGCTCTACTGTAATATCTGGAGTAATAGTATCTGCTGTTTGTGAAACTTTTTTGTCTTCATCTGTTGCAGCAGCTAAAGGATCTGCATCTTCATTAGCAACCTTTTTTAAATCTTGAGGTGTAGCAAAAGCAAATTCTTCATCCTCTTCTTCCACATCTTCTACTACAGGTTCTTTCTGTTTGCTCTCTTCTGCAATTTTGTTACGTTCTGCTTCAAATTCTGCAGCTAGGTCTTCTAAACTTTTTGTAGGGAATTCCTCATCACGTTTAGTAGCTGGTTCTGTTTTTTCTTCAGGTGTTGTTTCAGGAGCAGGAAGCGGTGATGGTGCAGGTATTTCTGTGTTTACTTTGGATTTTGCTCTAGAATCCATTATAGGAGATTGCGGTTTTTCAGCTTCTTTTTCCTGTACTTCTGGAGCAATTTTGCTTGTGGCTACAGTTTCATTATTATCTGTGCCATTATTAGCTACTTCTTTTTCTGTAGAAGCAATATCCTGTTCAACAATCTGCCTAGCGTTATCTTCCGCAATTCTACTAGACTCGTCTGAATTATTTAGATAATTTTCAATTCTCTTTTTGATATTGTTTAGTACCTTTTTCTTTGATTTATCTGTAGCCTTGTCAAAACTAGTAAGTTTACCGTTTTCCAAAACATTACCGAAAATCTCATTCATTTTGTGTTCTGATACTAAAGCATCATGTTGAGCTAACATCAAATTTGCATAGCTATCCACACCAGTTTGCATGATGTGAGGAGCAGCTACAAAATCTGTACTGAACTTTGTATTAGCAGCTACTTGAGCCAACTGGCTATCAATGTTTTTAATGGCATTTGGTATAGTCTTTAAAATAGATTTGGCTACAGAATTATCACTATCAGTAATACCAAATTTAGTTTTGCCAGCTTCTACTGGAGCTTCAATTGCATTCTTCAACTCCTGTAAAGCTTCTTTCTGTACATTTAACTTAGTTAAAGTAATGGCTGCCAATTTTTCTTCAGGAGTGTAATTACTTAATAAAGCATCTTCAGAAAGATCTGCATACAATTTATTGTCAGCATCTTGAGCTGTTTTTGCATTATTAACAGCTTCTTGTAAATCTAATTGTGCTACATGTTGCAAACCAATTAAGGTGTTATATTCCGTAGTTCCCGCAGAATAACCTAATTGCTTACCAATATTCTTTGTAGTTTTTGATTTAGCTAAATTAAATACATTGTTTGCCGTTTGAATTTCAGCATTTATGTCATCCTCAGTAATACCGTCAGGCATGTGATATTTAAAGTTTTCTAATACTTCAATCACACTGTCTTTATAATTGAGCATAGAGTTTGATGCTTTGTCCGCATATGTGACAGCTTTGTTCATAGCGTCTTTTTTAGCTATGTTGTCTGCAACCATATCCCTAACAAACGTATTGGCAATAAAATCTTTACGCATGTCAATACCTGCGTGATACGCTGTGGTAGGACCACCCATATACATACCCAATGCAAATCCACCTTTCACGTCATTCCAGAATTGAGGATCATTTGCCAATTCTGATTCAGTGTCTATTCCTGATAGAATTTTTGCGGTACGATAATTAGCATCAGCTAACCCAAGTAACGATGAAAAAATGCCAGAAGAATCTTTATCATACTGATTGTGAATGTAATCATAATCAAATATGTCCTGATTACCTTCTTCAAAAGCTTCCCCAGTAGCAGCAAAACCCATACGAGCAAGAGCTTTAGCCCCTTTACTTAACATATTCATTTTGGGACTATTGTAAGCCAATCTGGCATTAAATCCTGTGTATGCGTCAACTAGTTTATTATATTTCTTAGTAGCGGTATCCGACAATTTGGCTAATGGTTTTAATGCTTTACTTATGGGTTTGGTTATAATCTTACCCATAGCTTTACCCAATGGAGCAAACATCAAAGCAGATTGTGCAACATCCATTGCGGACAAAGCCATGTTATTATTATAAACATTTTCTAGACCATTATTTGCTGAAGCTTTTAAAGAATTCAAAACTTCATCGGATATTTTGATTTCACCAGATAAAGTTCTGTCTATAATTTCATCGTCTGAAATTTTTGTAACATCTATATTAGGATTCTGTTGTTTTAATTGATCCCTCCCCATTTGAACATAATCTTGAATAGATACACCTTTATCTTCAAGATCTTTTTCAATTTTAGAACGGTATGCTCCGTACACTTGGGCTAATGATTCTCTGTGTCTACTATAAATATTTCCTGCTAAACTTATTGCTGTAGCTGCAATTGCTGTACCCCAACCAACAAGATTAGCTGCTGCTCCAACACCAGGAATTGCATTTAAAAGTCCAGTAGTTGCATAATGTCTGCCTAACCACAATGCACCTGTAGCTAAAGCATCAGCTACATAAGATTCAATGGTTGACATAGAAGAACCTGTTAATCCAGGACCTGCATACAATAAATAATCAGAATCGTAAAAAGGTTTATCCTGAGCCTTTTGTTCTTTTATTTGAAACCTGGCAGAAGGTTTATATTTTTCAGATCTAGAAGTAATAGAATCATAATAATCTTTAATATTATCATTTACTTCGGATTGTTCGTTTACCCACCAATCTCTTACACCATTCAAGTATTCAATTCTTTTATCTACATCATTACCTTCTGAATCATTGTATTTTTCTAATATGGCATTATATTTTTCAGAATTGGTTCTTAAATTGTTTTTAAGAATTTCATACTGCTGTAAAGTGTTTTGATATTCTTGGGAACTTTTATCCATAGTAGGTAAAACATTCTCAAGATTTAAGAGCATTTTCTTATCATTCAAATATTGTAATTCATAATCAATATCTTCAATGACAGGATTAATATCTTTTACTAATTTTGCTCTTTCAGACATCAAATTAATTTGATCTCTATTGTTAGCAAAAGTAGTCCATGCGTCTTGCAAATAGCTTTTATCTTTTAGTGTTTCTTCTGGATTGTCTTTATTCAGCAAATACGCATATTCATAATCGTCTAATGGAGTTGTTTCTAAATTCCTATCATAACCTGTTTTAATGTTGGTAATAGGAGAATACTGAGAATTAACCATGTTTACAGCATTACTTAATAATGCTGCTTTACTTGGTGTATTTTCAGTAGAATATTGACCTAATATAGATTTTTCCATATATTATTGTAATAAGCTGTTTATTAAACTGTCGTAAGCATCAGTAAATGATTGCTCATAATTATCGTTTTGTAATTTTGAACCACCATGAATATCATTAACTTCCTGATCAAATGTCATTCTAGTCATGCCATGAGGATCAATTGGCTCCATTGTATCAAATGTAAAATATTCACCAGTTAATGGTACATTACCACCATAAGCATCTGTATAATCTTTTTTGTCAATAGGTTTGACATTCAAACCTGTTTCTGCAGATATACCCATAGTTTTGTTAACCATTGATTTGAAGCTATCTACGTCATAACCTGCATTTTTAATAGCTTGTAATGGTATTCTTACACTCACCCTTTGCATTAATTGAGGAATCCCGTCTACTACTGATGACATAATTCTTCCCCTGGGTGTTTTAATAACGTCTTTAAATACTCCAGATTTTAAATCTTCTGCAAAATTCCTTTCTAATCCGTTTGTAGTTTCTACATTGTATTTAATAGAAGGGACTTTCATAATTTTATTTACAAAATCTGTAGCTAATATTAAACCACCTGTGTCCGGTGTGACATATCCTTTAGTTACTGAACCACCCAAATTGATATCAATTTCATTTGAACTCTTAACTTTGTTATAACTATTAAGAATCATACCAGAAGAAGGATACGTGATATCATTGAGTACTCTAGTAGCAGCGTCATAATACTGAGGTAATTTATCAGCTCTTACCCCGGTTTTAGGAAATATTTCTCCTGCTTTGGTTGCAAATAGATTTGCAATATCGTTTGCAGTTGCATCAGATATTTCTTTTCCATAATCTGTTACTAAAGAGTTATATTCTTCTGGAGTAATATTTCCACTCATAAGCGCGGAAGCAGCTTCTTGGAATTTATTAGTTACAAATCTTGTTTGTGAATAAATAGGACTATTATCTAATTGACGCTTTTCAAATACTACTGCATCATTGTACAATTTCTTGTAAGCATCAGGATAATCTACAGATTCTTTTTCTGTACCTTTTTTCTTTAAATTGGCTGTCTCCAATGCTTGCTTATATTTTAATTCTTGCATAGCATATGGATCTACAGTAGGTGTTCTACGAATGTACTCTTGATTATCTGTATAGGCTTTTTGCATAAAGGCATTAGCAGCATCTTCTTCCGTTGTTCCCGGATGATTCCTCATCCATGTTTGCATATGCATTTGTGCTTGAGGAGTGGATAAAATGCCGCTTCTGTTTGCATCCAAAATGTCTTTAATTTGTTGGCCTGTAACTCCTGTCCATATAAATCCACCATCTCTACCAAGATAACTATCTTTCAAATTGTTTACATATTCGTCAGTTAAATCTTTTATAGAAGAATAAGCTAAAGGAACTTCATTAAACAAACCTGAAGTAGTAGTATCCCAATTGGTAAAATCTCTATCGTGCCACGAGGGGTTGTATTTGTCGTGTAACATTAAAGTCTGAACCTGCTTTGCATATTCATCAAAGTTGGCAGCATTTTGTTTCAAAGTGGAAAGCTTAGCTCTATCTACATTATTTATTGCAGATTGTAAAGCCATTTGCCATTCCATGCTCTTTATTGTTTCGGGATTCTTAGCCGCCTGATCAATAATTGGAAGTACTTTACCTCGAGTTTCTGCGTCCCATGTCTGCATATCTTTCATAGATCTAGAACGAAATTCTGCCCATGAATTTGCAGCAGTTCTATAGTCTGCCAAAGCTTTGTCAACCCTCTCATTTGCCTGCTTACCTAACGCATATAATTGTTCAAAAGGGATTGGAACATAAGTATCCATGAATTGCGCTTGTGCAGGACTGTCGTATCTATTTACTGCCATAATTATACTGTTAAACTATCAACTAAACTATTTACCGTACCATATCTTAAGAAATTCTGTAAATAAGGTAATATTTGACGATCCCTACGTGCCTGATTACGCATCTTTTCTTTAGTCTGAGACCATTGACCTAATTGACTAGCAGCAGTAGCACCAAAGTTTCTTGCAGCAGCTCTATTACGAGCATTCAAGTCATTGGTAAGTACGGTATTTTGTACATATTGTTGACCCAGATTATTCATAGTGTTTGCGTATTCACCTAAATATTGGTTATTTGCATTGTCTCTATTAGCGTATGTAGAAGCGTTTTGAGCATATTCCCCAGTAGCTAATTGATTACCATATGCTAAGTTCATACCTGTATTAGGATTGAGTTTGGCCATGTTATTGCGAGCAATTGCTCTAGATCTCCGATTAGCTGCAAGAGTGGGTTCTATGTTGAGTCTACGACTTGCCATAGCTCTATTAATAGCTCCCGTATAAGGATTGATCACCGTATCTTCTACTTCAGGTTTACGTCTACTTTGAATCCAATTGTACAGTATTGGAGATAAACCAGACAAACTACCAAAATCTGTTGGAATTGTATCAGGCGTTTTTTGATTTTTATTATTAACTGAAGGTAAACCCAATCCTATTTTTTCTGTCGTGGGTGTTTTTGCAGCGATTCCTAAAGACGGAGCTTGCAACAATTCTGGAACCGGGGTTTTAGTAAAGGCTTCCGGCATTACCACCTTCTTATTAATCTTAGCTTTTGGGGTAGCCGAAACTATAGCGTTACCGTTTGTTGTAGGAATTAATTCTGGAACCGGGGTTTCTGGTGAATTGTATGCAGACGTATTTGTATTTACTGGAACAGTTTCCCCAGTAATAGCATCAACACCGTTGGCTTCTAAATTACGATATGTATAGGTTCTACCAGGTGCCGGTCCTGCTTCTGGCACTATTCCTTCTGCCCAATTAAGATTATCTAGATACTCACCAACTGGAACATCCCAATTTGAATTTTCAGTTGCACCCAAACCGGCTCTGTTCTTTGTACGATTAAATGCTGTTGCAAGTGTGCTATTAACAGCAGTACCTTTCACAGGGGAAGTGAAAAAATCACTAATCGCTTCTCCTAATTTACCAATCCAATCACTATTGAGTACGTTTTTAGCTGCTTGTTTTTTCGCATCAGACCTAGACGTACCCGTTTGATTAGAATTAAATTCATCAATAAGCCATTGAGCTAATTTTGATCTTTTTCCATCTGCATATGTAGGTATTCCTTTTACTTTGGGTTTAATACCTTTTTTAGCTTTAACTGCCTCTTGCTCTGTAAGCAATTGCTCATACATTGCATTTGCATTTATCTGATTTAATCTATCAGCATTACGAGCAAATATGTCTTTTCCTTTACTTCCTTTAGTCATATTAACTAATTTTTTACCTTCTTGTGCAAATGTTTTATTTGTACCCGGTCTTTTAATTTTATCTGATAGAACAGAATCAAGATTAGAAGCATCTACTAAATGATTATCCGTACCAGGTTTATTATTGGGTACTTGTACAATGTTTCCTGAATCATCTCTGATTATTTCATTATTATCTAAGTAAGCTAAATCAGATAATACACCACCATTTTCAAAGGTATAAGCTAATGGGTTTTCACTCCAATATTCCTGTTCATATGTAGCAGCATTACCTTTACCCATTGCAATTTCTTTAGCATTGTCTTTGATTCGTTTCTGTTTTGCTATAGCACCCTTTTTAAATAAACCTGATACCAAGTTACCAATGCCACCAGCTGCTCCACCAATAACTGCGCCAATAGGACCAGCAGCCATACCTATAGAAGCACCTTTGGCAGCACCACCTAAGGCACTGCCAGCAATGTCGAATCCAGATCCTTCTTCAGAAAAACCTTGCATTCCAGCCCCTAATACAGAAGCTAATTCAAGTCCTTGATCTATCCCAAAAGCGTATGCTGGAACTTTCTTTTTATTTATTTTCTTTTTCATATTAGATTAATGAATATCTGTATGCTGTACTAATATAAGGAAGCTTGAAAGTATTACCACCATTACAGTCATACTTGTAATGGCATATTAGATATTTTCCTTTCATCCTATCTCTATACGACTTATTTACTAATTCTTCAGCTTCATTTAACTCTCTACTACTACGAGGAATACAGAATTTGTAAGTATCTTCCCTATAATCTATATCATCTTGAGTAAGAGTAAAACTAGTTTGTCTTTTGGTTTCAAAGTATATATTATCAAAGTTAGTTTTGTAAGTAAAGTCTCCACCATATTCTACATTATCAAACGTTTTAGTTTGAGGATACTTATCGTTTACAATAAATCTAACATAAGATACTTTGTCATTACCAGTAAACATGTCTAACTCGTTGCCAGAATTATATTTAAATACAGCCAATCCTTTGTATATAATTAATTTATCTGTGAATTCAGCGTACCAATCTGGTTTATATGTATAAAATGAAGTGAATGCACCAACCTGTTCATTGAACACTAATGTTTTATCTTCTAAAGTAAGCAATACTTCATTGTATTTTTTATCATATACAGATATAGGATCATTTGTAATAATACTTTTATTATCGTGTAAATAAGATTGTACACCTTTTAATTTAGATACAGTACGTAATTGATTATCAAAACCACATATTTCATTTCTATCTGCGTCATACCAGTATACAGTACTATCAGATTGTGTTGCAGTTCTTAATTGATTTTCTTTAGAACCATTCTTAGTAGTTAGATAATCGTATCGAGTTAATACACCCCCTGTACCTAAAGTAAGAGCACTAGCATTATTATCTTGAATAAGAGAACGTTCGTTTACAGCAAGTGTGCCAAAAGCGTCAGTTTGCCAAAACAATAGATTATTCTTAAACAGTTTCATGTTGTTTATAGAACCGAATCTAGTATCTACATCCAGATAATTAGCAACCCTAAATTTAGTCCATGAATCAGTTACCTCAAGATTCGTCTTTGGTTCTGAATTCATTACTCTTGTATCTGTATGAAGATTATCTATACTGTAGATAGATTTACTAACATAATTCTTTACTCTAGGTTGTGCAGAATAAGCGTCATTGTAAGCGTATAATGGTGTGTTCTGTACGTAGATAGTACCAACTTGAACTATGTCATTCTCTGCGAAATGATTAGCATAACCAGTACCTGATTCGTATGTTTTAGAAGTAGATACTGTATCTGTTCTCAGTGAAAGATTAACAGAAGATTCTAATGGGATATACGCACCATTATAAACTCTATTTCTTTCGTTATCTGGCTGCTCATAGTTATCACTAGCATTGTGATATGCAAACATACCATTAGCATAATCTAATACACCTACGTAAGTATCTCCACCAAATACGTTAGCTTTTGTACTTCCTGTAACATCTTTTAAATTTATATAATTACCAGTGCTAATGTAAGTAGAATTCTGTCTTGCTGCATAACTATTTCCGCCATATGGAGTTACAGATTGCTTTAAATTTGCAATAAGAATCGCATTAGCTGTTTCCGCACCACCTGTTATTAAAGCATTATGTTGTGTCATAGTGTCACTTTGAAATATGGCACAGACGCCGTGAGGACCAACTTTGCGTACATTGTTATCATCATAGTCAGTAGCCCTTGAAACATCACCGTACATCCAGTTGTAGTAAACCATGCTGCCAATGTTGGTAGCTTTAGTTTTCCAAGCGTCATTATCTAAATCAAAAGGATCTGTATTTGTTGCTATTGCTATACTCTGGATTGTAGCAGAATCGAAATTACCTGTATTCTTATTATAGTATTTAGCTAGAGTTGCATCATACCAAGCTTCTGCACCCATGTAAATAGCATTATTTGCAGTAGATTTTTTCATTGAATCGCCTAATGCATCAGCATATTCAAATGCCCAACCTGAGTTTTTAGCCCAACTCGTAGTGGTATTTGTTGATATAGTTTTAAGATCGTGTTTAGAAGCTTTTGCGCCTACTAATACTTTAGCTTTATTATCACTTACATCTACTGTATTCTTAGCAGGAGTACCGTTACCCATGTCACCATCTGGAGTAATAGCAGATTTTAAGCTATAGATACCTTTTACTTCAGTAGCTCTGTTAGTTATTTCTGCTGCATTTTCTCTATTAACACATATGTCTGGTGATATAAACATAAAATACTCACTAGCATTTTGACTACTAAAATCAAATGCGTGAGCATATTTGTTATTCTGTGACACTAACCCGTGTGTTGAAGCGTACGTGAGATAAGGAAAAGCAGTTAAGATGTTTGTATTATCATAGTTACAAACACAGCTTACAGCTCCTTGCATAAGGATTGTTCTATCAGAAATAGTTCTTTCACATCGTACTATTTCGTAACCCGTAATCTTCTTACTCTGGATTAAATCACTTGGGATATTAACAGTAAATTGAATACCTAACGGGTGAGTAACAACCTCTAAACTATTAGTAGTAGTACCACCAATATTAACACGCATACCTGAAGTAAAGATGTTATAACCTGGTGTATTACCTTTAGGGAATTTTATATCTGCAATCCAATGAGCTGAAGATGCTATATTTTCTTCATTATAAAACACAATAGCAAAGCGGTATATTTCATCACGCATATAACTTCTTGCCAGAGATTCTACTTCACTGTTACTGTAATTTAATACTTTTGCAGTAGAATCAGCAAATGATAAAGAACCAGCATCTGCCCAAGAACCATCTTCCTCAATTGTGTACAAATCTAAAGCAGATGCTGTACGTGCTTTCGCACTTAAATCGAATGAATCTTCTGCATAGCCAGTTCTTGAAGTAGGTGCATCACTTTCTATTAAGTTTGTCTTTATGAATCTGTATGAAACATTTACACCAGTACCACCGTATACATATTTGCCCGTAGAATCAACTGCGTACAGATATTCACTTGTATCATCGTAATTTGCAGGACATATGCAGTCGTGGTCAATATCAGGTGTCTTAGTTCCATTTAGTAACTCTGTTACAGAACAAGTAAATGCAGCTTTACCTGAAGTAGATGTAAGCAATATTTGACCTGATTTATCACATCTAAACGCTCTTGCATCAAATTCTTCATCACTTATATCCCATGTTTGTTCAGTAATATTAGCAGCAAATAACATATTGTCTTTAGATTCCAATACTTTGGGTGTAAACAAATAAGTACTTAAACCATTGAATTCTTCTAAAGTAAGCTCATCAATTACAGAACCACCTTTATCCTCATATATCAATGTGCTGTTTGATATACTTATTTCATCTATAACAGTTATTACTGGTTCTGCAGTATTGCTAGAGTAATATATAGAAATGATTCGTGCTCTACTAAAAGAGCTAGTATCAACAGTAGTTTGTAACTTAATGGATTTGTTAGTAATTTCTTCTTTGGTACTTCCATAAATATCGTGACTGTTAGTATTTTCTAGAGTTTTTGATACAGTGATGATAGGAGATAATACTGATACAGATGTTTCTGATGTTCTTGGATTAAACAATTGATAGCAGTATTGATACTTACCTGCTTTAAGACCACCTGTACCTAAACCTTTAAAAAATAAAGGTGGTAATTGACTTTTAGGTGAGATATTTAAAGCATCGACATTCAAATTAGGATGAGTTGTAGCCACATTTAACACCCTTATTTGATGTTTGCCGTCGCACCAGTATATTTTTACTAAATCGTCAGACTCCCATTTACATACACTACTAACTGCATAATGACCATCAACTGATGGAATATCTAATGCCGCACCAGTAGCTATGGTAGTTACTACAGGGTCTGTTTCTGATGCACCAAAGTCATACCTATAGATATTGAAGTTAGAACCTTTTTTTGTAAAAACAATTGCCCAATCTCTAATAGTATTTATATGAACGATGGTTTCCCCACTTAAATTTAAAGTAGGATTAAGTCTCAATACACCTTCAATATTTTGCATTACCCCAGTAGAACAAGCATCATTAGCGATGATACGAATGTTTTCTGCCCATTGATACTGGTCTGAACTTATGACCGAATAATCTAAATCACAGTTCATACCTTTTATCCATGTATTTGTTTGTCTTTGTGCATTCATTATCTGTTACTGTTATAAATTATTTGACGCTCTCCCGTATGACTGTAGAAAGTATTATGATCTCTAAATTCAGGAACAATTTTATTCCAATTGTTTTTTATAGATTCCAAACCGTCTTCATTTGGCATTAATGCTTCGGCATATGCTTGATTTCTATAAAAATTCCAAGACCTGCGAATATCATAATAGATCTCTCTATTCATTCTACCATTAAGATAATCTGGATACTTTAGTTTCATCGTGACATACCAATACAAAGCTTCAGTGTATGAAGTCATATCAGGAATTAAAGCGTAACCATCTTCATCTGTGTAAATTCCACTGTATGATAGTTTAAGATAACCACACGGAGCATTGCACATGATATAACCGGGTTTAACTGTATATTGTATACCCAAACTAGGATTTGCCGTATCAAAATGAAAAGGATGATGGTCACCAGTAGTATATTGATTAATTAGATTAGATACTATGGTCCTGAGGTTTTGATTTGTATTAAGCATTTCAATTGCCTCAGTTTTATCAATATTGCCATACATATCTACTACTAAATTAACCATCACGTCATTTTGTACAATCATATTGGGATCACAATGTTCACATTTGCAGTCATGTCTACATTCCTTAGTACGACCAAAATGATCACAACAATCATGACAACAATCGTCATAATCCCATACAGCAAATGAACCTGTGGCTTTCCTTGTTGGAAACCACGGTCCATCACAATTAAATGAATATGCTACTTGATGAAGTTGATGTAAATCACATGGTATTTGTGCTTGATGGTTATGTATTTCTACTGTTGTTACTTTGGGTTCTAATTGAGTAATTGCACCAATTTTTTCCATTCCCTCCGCAATCCATTCGCGCACATCGGTGATTTTTATATCATCTTCTTTCAAATCAAGGTCTGCAATTATCTTAGCTATGACAGTTTTTGTTGATGTTAATTTCGTTATCATAGTCTTTTATAATTCTACGTAATCTCTTACGTGTTCCTTTAATATTTGTGCCAGATGTCTCTTGTTATCTCTAGTCATAACTAACTGATACTTAGTTTTATTTTTAGTAAGCATATTTTGCTTATTCCAATAAAAACGATATTTGTATCCTCCAGTATGTTCATTTAAATGATATATAACTTTATTATATTTTTTACTCTCGGCATAATCCATTCTTAAACTTTTACCAGTATATTCCTTGGGTTTATGTTTTACTATGGATAATGTACCCATTCTACAAGGTAATCTGACCTCTTTTCCATTTTCAATTATCTCATCTCTTAAGTATCTAAAATAATCTGAAACAATTTGTCTAAATACTTTATAAGAAACTTGATATAATGGATTGTCTTCTACATAATTACAATAACTATCGTAGAAATCAGCAATCGTATAAGCTTTTCTGTTGTATTTAGTTTCTTGCATTCAGTTCGTTATTAACGTCGTTCGTACTATTGTTTGTAGTATCACTAGGGACTCGTAACATGATATTTAATTCTCTTTCAAATATCATTTGTTTAATCGTGGGTATCATATTTGCTGGTACTGGGTATGGAGTATTATCCCTATCAAAACATTCACCAGCTTGTGTTGGATCTTCTAGTACACCTTCTATTTTCACATATTCTAAATGCTCAGGACCTAGTATATATAAATAATTACCTTTTATGTATGCTATGTAATCATTGCAAGTGTATTTTCTACTTGTTTGATACTTGGCTTTAGTTTCTGTACCCAGCTGAATTAAATTACCATTCATATCTTTTACAGCAACTAAACCTGAACCAAAATGTAAATCAATAAAATTGGGTATTTCTTCATCAGATTTGTAATTATACCCACCAGCGCAATTACTTACTTTAGATATATGCAGAGGTCCTATAGTCTGTACATAATCCTGATTTACATCTCTACCTTTATCTAAGTCTTGTTTAATTAAATATGCTCTGTATTGGTGTATCCATTGTTCTATTTGTATACGGGATAGCTTTTCACTTTCGCTAACATCACTATCACGTATAGTAAGGGTAATATCATCTATTATAGTATTTAATGAATTAAATGTCATAATTAATCATTTAAACTGTTTCTACATACAGACCAACAAGAGCAGATAAATCGTGTACAAGCGGTTGTCCACTGTCTCTTGTGCATTTGTAAATTACACCATTCTGAATATAATACTTATCTTTAAATATCTCCATAGGTGGTATATAAGAAATAGGATCATCAATAGCACCTGCATGTTCTTCATCTACTGTTTTCCATAAACTTGCAGTAGCCATAGAAGGTTTCCAATTATCTTGAGTAGTATGTTCTTTGATACATTCCCAAAGAATATCATCAGATAAATATCTTTCTCCTACTTTAACAGTAATACCAGCAACCCATTCAGGATAACGGTCTTTTACCTGTAATGCTTCACTTGGAGTTAACTCGTATGTGTTTATATTATTAGTTACTTTTTCATCAAGGATGTTCAAAGCCAGTATACGACTAAAATCTCTGTTAATTACAGGTTCTTCTCCTTCTGGATAAGTCCATTCTTCGCTTGATAAAAGGTCAATAAACTTTGTGTCACTAAACGAATATCTTGGAAAATCTTCGTCACTAAATGGTAACAGCATCTCTTCGTGCAGGATCACTTTGCTTTGATCTACACTTGTTCTCATTTCGGGTAAAATCTCAATACCGTGGGACTTTGCCCATACAATGTCTACAATTGCGTATGTCATAATTATTTTGCTTTTAGGGTTTGTAAATAGATGTAGGCTTTTATCATATCTTCTTTGGATAGGTATTTGCCATTAAAGAAAGCAATATTCTTTAGAGCCAATTGAGCATATTTATCGCCATTAATTCCAATGTTTAGTGAACCAACACTTGATTCAGTTGTTTGTTCTTCCCTTTGTAAGTATTCTACCCAATTGCTATCATAAACTCTACCGTCAGAACAAAATGCTTTCAATGATTTTGTAGGGTAATTTTTCACTTTCATAGTAGAATTTAAGAACAACTGAGTTCCTGTAACAGCATTATAAACAAAGAAGGAATTTGGTTTGACTATTCCGGCTGCCACGTTAACACTGTCCAGAAGTTCCCACTCTCCTACAACGGTAAAATCTTTATTTACATTAAATTTTGCTGATTCAATTTTATCATCCACCCCGTCAGTCACTAAATAACCTTCGTGATCGGGGATTTGCTCAACAGTAACAGTAGTACCTTCTGCATTTGGAACGGCGCAATACGTCCTAATATATAGTCGAAGTTGATTACCTGAACCTGTCATAGTGTGATCAATCTGATAAGTACCATCTTTATCAAATTCATATATAATATTAGAATCTCCCGTATACCCCTCCATTACACGAACTATCCAATTCGTTGTCAATCCTGTAATCTTTAACTTGAATTGAAATTTCGTTCCAATTGAAACTTCGGATGAGTATAAATTACAAGTAGATATCGATTGATTGACTGGCATTACAGCTACAAATTTGTTATATTGTTTGCTTACGTTTGTAGCAGCTCCGTTATCTATACCCCATTCATTCCAATTGTAAGCATACTCCCCATATCCACTATTCCCAGCAAACCCAAAGTTTGACAAAACAAGGTTATTACCATTACCCGTAATGTTGGCAATGGTAGCTCTACCTGTGTCTTCGTTGGTTTTGCCTGTTACCGTCCAAGCCTGATCAAAGAACAACCAAGGATATTCTTTTTTATACCAATTGAGGACTTTTGTGTCTTCTTCGTCGGTTGTGAAATGACCGTTACAAATTACTTGTCCAGCGATGGCAGCTTTGGCGTATTCCATCTTAGAACTCGTTGTCCATAGATAATATAATCCCGGATTTTCAACCAAAGAATTAGCATCTACAACAATTGTCTCCCCTGTTAACAAGTTTTTTGCAACCATTTGAGTAGGCGTTCTTTTACAAGCAATAAGATTAAATCCATTAGAGAATTCTACAATTGCGCGTGTTCCTGCGGAATAATACATAAGCTTGTTCAGATTTTGATATTGAACATAAAAATCTTTTTTATAAGCCTTTCCACACAGTAACATATTCCTTGCCGGATCTTCCTGAAACGGAATAAATGCAGTATATACAGTATATGTATCTTCAAAATCCAAATCCTTTTCGGTAACTGCACAATCATCTACACCGTCACCTATGATAAAGCCGAGGTAATAAGGAAGCTGCTCAATGGTGATAGGAGTTGTTAACGTCAAAGGATTCTCTATTGTACCTTGCGAAGAAACAGCAAATATATAAATTAATCCATCTTCTTGATTTGGAATATCAACATCATAAATGCCATCTGTGTTAATGGTAATCCTATTATCAAAATCCTTACTACTATACATTCTTAGCAATCGGATTTCGCCGCTATTTATAGAATCACTAACTCCTGTTATTTTTAATCGACACTTAAATTGTGCCAATCTGATAACGGCATTTACTCTGGAATTATCTATTTTCTCTATATACAAGGTGTCAGAAGAAATTTTAGCATTGACATTAGCCCCCGAATAATTTAAAATAGATTTTTTTGTAAAATCATAATCATACCCATTACATCCAGACATTCCACTCCAAGCGAAATTCTTGAAAGTCAAGAACCTGCCCTTTCCATCTGCATCCTCCAAACTTGGATTCTTGGACATCTGTTCATTGGTGAGCCCTTTAAAGCTCCATCTCGTTACATCACCAGGTAATGTTGGGAAGGCATCTTCAGGAGTATATAGACCGTATTTACGTTGAGCCTGTTCCTCCATCAGTTTAATGTAATCTGTATACCATTGCTTATAATCTAATACAGGACCTGCTACACTTATAGACTTATCAGTATCTTCTACATGTGTTACATAATGTTTCTTCATACTTATAAGTTATTTATTGTTATTGTTATTTTCTCATTATTATTTGTTGCCTTTTGAAGCATTGGTAGCAATTTGTTATAAGCTGCCGTAGAATTAGATATCCAATCTTCAGTAATACCATCCCATGTACCTACTAATATACATCCTTCTGTGTCAGCTGTTTTATTCCCGGTATGTATACGTATACCTAAGAAATGAGGTACATTAAGTATTTCAGGCATGATGCGTTTAAAACGATTAGAATAGCTTAATTTCACTTCATACGTACCAGCAGGTACAGCAGTATTACCATATACTTTTTCTTTACATTTGCATTCTTTACCTTTAGGTGTGTTTGGGCAGGTTTCAGGTAATGGTCTTACTGGATCTTCAAGGGTATCACATATATAAATACCATCTACATGCAATTCCCCAATCGTGTATTTGTTAGTACGAAATATTCTATCTAATACTAATTCCATTAGATTATACTTTTAGCTACACTTGCTTTCAATTTAGATCTAAAGTCTAAGAAGTCTTCATATCTCTTCTTACAGTTTTCATCTTCTGTTAAACCTAATTGAAATGCAAAATAATCATTTAACATCTTTAATTGATAGTTAACATCCCAATTGTCGATCAATACATTTCTGATAATAGAATCATCATTTACATTTGATTCATTAATTATTACCTGTTCACATTCATAATACGTAGAATCACCATCTTTTACTTCTTTAATATTGTAATTGAAAGCGTAAGAATGATCATCTAACTTCTGTATCATTTCAGGACGTTCATCATACTGTGATTTCATATCTATTATTCTTTTTATAAAGTATTACAAAAGGATAACCTTTTAAATTACTTTCTATTAATAACCTTAATAATCTTGTACTTTTATTTTATTAGTTATTTTTTGGCAAGAGCCAAGGTCATGTCGAAACCCGATAAAAATTTTATGAGAGCTGTAATTAGCATTTGTAGAAGCTACTGAATTATTCGAATTCACGTAACCGAGGCTAGCAAAAGAGCCAATATACGCAAGACCACTGCTTTTCACCCGACATCAACCTGTTTACATTTAAAGTCTACAAACTAGACGAGAGCCGCAATAAGCAGTAGCAGAAGCCACCGAATAAAGCGAAGACACGCAGCCGAGGCCAGAAAGATTGTTAAAAGTCACAGAACCACCGTAGTACATCGTTTTTAAGGAAGAACTAGCAGTAGCAGTATGAAAGTAATCACATCTTCCCGTAGTGGAACTACCATTTGCAATTTTTGGAATAACTGTACCTAAATACGTATCACCTACATAATTTGACTCTCTCGGTAATTGACCAAGTTCTACAAAATTGTTTGTGATTGCATCACCATAGTCAGCTTCACTTTTTGCAATGTAAATTGTACTTGTACCACCATCTTCATCAGTCTTAATATCAAAGATTATACCATCTATATTTTTGAAAATATGACCAAACGGATTTTCAATACCTCTGTATCTTGGTACTTTCACTTTTACAGCACTGGTATCAAAAGAACTTGGTAAAGTGTATTCAACCTCTCCTGTGTTGTTACCAAGACTATCTGAAGTACCACAAGGTACGAGAGGATAATAATTATTAAATGCACTCCACTTAGCATCTGTTATCGTTGATACGACACTTCCCAGTCCACCTTGTTTAAAACCATCTGTAGTCAATGCATTATTAAAGGCTAACTGACAATTCCAATTTGCATATTCAATTGAATACAACAACCATATCGTATTTACGGCAGTAAAGTCAAACATGTTCCAATTGGTACCAGCAGCTCTATTTCTAGCATATTTTCTAAAATTTGCTCTAGAAGTTGCAGTCAGTGGCATACCGAGTTGAGTGTTTTCAGCATCATCTATTGCAGCATTATTGTTACCACCTCTAAATTCAGCAGTGGTATTAACTACTGAAGCTAATTTCAAAGTAGTAGCATCAGTTCTATCAACAGTTGCTTCGTAAGCTGAAACATATTGTTTCTTAACTAAAGTATATCCTTCCAATGGGTACTCAGAAATTCTCATACTGTCCACACCATTCTCTGAAGAGAATTTAGTATAGAATTCAGGAATTTCTATCATTACCATACCATCAGAACCATCTTTTACAATAGTTGTTCCATCTTCGTTTGCTGTCCAATCATTATTAAAGTAATGATTAACTGTACCATCATCAGCCAGAGTACATCCTCTCATCTTATTCTGGATTGGAAGAGAACGATGTAAATCAAGGTTACCTATTCTAGTTAATACTGGATTTAAAGAACCAGACTGCCAAGATACACCATAAGAATACAGAGCTTCTGCATTAGGTATATCTGTAACATCTAATTTAACCTGATCCAATAACTTATTGTTTACCAAAACCCATTCCTTACCATTGAAGTATTTCAAATCTCCGCCATATGGATTTGATGCGAGATCTGCCCAATACTTAACAGATGCAGGATTAGGTTTGATTGTGCTTCCTAATATATCGTATTTATTGTTATAAGTATTCATACATGTATAAAATAAAAAAGGTTGACTAGAAATAGCCAACCTTTGTGTTTAGATTTCTTTTAATTCATCCCCAATAAGAGGATCTGATGCATTTATCTCAGGACGAACATTTGGCAGATTTTGTAAAAGTTTTTTAAGCTCTTTCACTTCAGCTTTTAATTCATCAAGTTCTTTGAAATCTTTTGTCACATTGGTTGTTATGTCCGAGTTTGCATTAAGTAGTTTTAAGATGTCTTCACATCTCCTCATCTCCTCATCGTATTTCATTACGCTTTCCTTCTTGATTTTACAGTCATTATATGATTGTTTAACCATATTAATAATCTGTTCTTTATTGGTAGCTAATGTTAAACCAATGGTAGAATCGGTCATTAAATCTTTATCTTCAGATACTGACAGTTTTCTTTGTTCACCATCACAAGAAATTACTAAATCAACTAATTTACGTCTATTCTGCATAGGCATTGGGAATTGACTTGGTGGTAATGGTTCTTCGTAGGGTTTTGATACACTTACTACTCTACCTAAACTGTAAGCAGTACTCTTTTTAAAAGTACCTGTAATCTCGAGTACGTGTATGTTTGTACCCGGTGTTAATTGAGAGAATGTCATATCTTTAAGTTTTAAAAAGATATGGGCAGTTGTTACTCGCTGCCCATATACTTTAGTTAATATATTAAGCAGCAGTAGCTACGGTATAATGATTCATAAACTGGATGATATTGTCACACTTATTGTAGTAGACCCAATATCTATTACCGGCTGTTATTTCAGAACCTAACAATGGAGTACTATCGCCTTTGACAACTGGTACATTTCTATTGTTTGAAGCAGTACTTACAGAACCTGTAGTAGATACAAATACTGGTAAACTAGCACTTGCTGCAGCAGGAGTGTTTCTTACTTCAAATACAAATACACCTTCTCTTGGTAATCTACACCAGACTTTGGGGCAAATACCCAACACTGTAGATTCTGTTGAATCACTAACACTTATTGTAGTAATCTTTGGTATTACTTGGTCTAATACTCTTACAGTATTATTACGACCAAAGTAAGGATAAAATACGAAAGGATACATAATTACCTCCTTTCTTATTAACCACAACAGCTATCACCGTATCCGTAACCGTTGTAACCATAACCTGTTAACCCACCATTACATCCATAAGGATTACATGTAATATAAGCGGGTACTGGAACAGGTCTAATCTGATTTACAATATTCTGTGTCTGTTGCTGAGACAATGCGGACATTTGATAAGCCTGTTTTTCATCACGCAAATTGTCAATCTTATTCTGCATTTCTCTCATTTCCAACTGACAGAACTTGTCATTGATGATCTGAGTTTGTGCATCAATCTTAGCACCAATTACATTGAATTTAGTTGCATTATCAGACATTAAAGTGTTAAAGCCTGAAGTAATAGCATTCTGTAATGTATTAGTCTGCTGACAAATTGACAATCTGTTATCAGCACTCATTTGTGTTAAGTTCAAATTAACAGCATCTATAGAGCGCTGAGTTGTGCAGCAACAATCACTAATTGCTTTGATAACGTTGCAATCACCTGCGTTAACAGCGTTGATTACTCTTTCTGCAGAGAAACCTATTTCACCACTAACTTTACCAATTGCATTCTGGATTGAACACAAAGCGTTGTCAATTGATTTAACATCACAATTCAAGTTAGTAGACAGAGTACTAATAGCGTCTTTATTTCCCTGAATAGCTTGCATCAACAAATCGGTATTGTTATTCTGATTACCCATGGCGGCTAATCTAGCAAAATCAGAATTAGTTTCAGCTTGGTTACCGCGATTAAAACCATTACCACCCCACATCCAGAAGAGTAAGATGATAAAAATCCACCACCAGCCACCGTTACCGCCGAAGCCGTTACCATTGTTCATCATAGCCATTAAAGCATTGGGATCTAAACCTTTATTAGCATTCTGCATTAAAGCTGCAAGACCTGCGTCAAAGCCACGATCTTGTACAATTATTCTTTCGTTTTCTAACATAATATTAATTTTTTAATTGATTTAAAATCTTTGATTGATTAGAAATATCTGATAGATGTGTTACGTGTGTCTCTATTCTGAGCCATACGCATTTCTTTTTCACGTTCTTCACGTTCTTTTTTCATGCGTTTTGCTTCCTCAGAATAATTACTATATCCATATTCAGAACGTGATTCATAAGGATACTCTCTTCTAGATCTGTAGTATCTGTCGTAATCACGATATTCTGGTTCTTCGTAACGACTATAATAATCACCCTTATGATACTCGTGTTCATAAGCTTTGTAATCATTATCATCATCGTCACACATTATATAAACATAGTAATGCCACATTTTACCTTCTGAAATATCTTTGTCACAAAGCCAAGCCTTGGTAAGTTCTGCAAAATGTTTAGTATTAGTACCGCCTGTCATAGCTACTACAGCTTTATAAAAATCTGAGTAGATCATGTTCATAGCTACGTACCAATCCCATTTGTTATGTTTCTCTGATTTCAAATTTATGCCAAGTTGATTGGCAACGGACGTTGTCTCTTCAACCGTCCAGTGAGGACCTGTAGTTCCATCCTCGTTTTCCATCTCTTCTACAGCATATTGTGCATGTTCCTCATCAAAATGAGGTCCATTAATTGCCTCATAAGCATTTGCACAGAGTTCTGATTTTAGTATTCTAAAACCTTTCTCAAGCAAATTATCTTCATGCTGATCCATAGCTTTACCTAATTTAGTTAAGGCTTCAGTAGGAGAAGGATGGCGTTTGATTTGATCTATTATTTTACTTAAATGCATAGTTTCAATTTGTTTATTGATTAATACTAAATTGAAATGTTTTGCAATTATTTTGATAATTTGATAACTCGTGTATCGGTTACACGTATTAAGTCATTAGAATTGATAATTTTGTAAGATTCTAGTTTGTCTTTTTTAAAGTCAAAATGAATTAACCGTTGAAACCAGTTTTTATATTTCTTTCTATATACTTTTTCTTCGGTTATAAACAAATCTTGATGATTGTATATTTCTGGTATACAAGTTAAGATTGAATCTTTCCTTGATATTTTGATGGTAGTCAATTGATTTGATTGAAGCTCAGTATAAAAATCTCTATCTACAGGTATCTTCTTTACTATAGTATCTGTCAACAGTGTTGACACCCTCATTGCTTCTTTTAACTTTTTATCTTTTATTTTAAGTTGATCTTGTACTTTTGATAACTCTTGTATCAGACTATCATTAGAATGTTTAAAATCTGATATGTCTAATTGTAATACTCTATTAGCTTCATATTGATTATTTAGCATTGATTGATAAGCTTCAATATTGTTTTTAGCTTTACTTAGGTAGTTATCTAAACTATTTACTTTAGACCTTAATACATAATTAGTAACACCTAAGTAAGATATAAGTCCTATTATCAACACTCTAAGATAGCTCATATTATTTAATCTTTTTAACCAATTTCTTAATCTTTGGTAAATCTTCTTTATCAATTGTAATATCCAAGTACTTCTCACCTTTTTTCTTTAAGAATTTAGAGAATAATTTCCAAGGTCCTGTGGGATCTAATGTATGAAGATTTTCAATCATTGACCACAGTTCTACACCGGCAATCAAACCTGCAAAACCTTCTACTAGATGAGCACTAAATGAAGTTAGTATATATTGATCAACAAGATGACCACAACTAATCATTAGCGTACTAAAACCTAATTTCTTTATAGTTGCCCAAGCCCTTCTAGATTCTATTTTATCTCCCTTACTTAAGGATACACGGATACCTAGAATCATATCAATAATAATTAACACACCTACTGAAACAATAGGTATCCAAATAGGCATAAAGAAAGTACTCAATATACTTGCTAAACTTGTACTTACACAAGTAAGTAATTTAGCAGGTCCATCGCTTACTATCTCTCTAAAATAATTCATTGTAGAAACACTTGATGCTTTTATAATTATCTCATTTAATATACGGTACATGTTGATTGCAAATGTTTGAAAAACAAAACGCTAGACAAAACTTTTGAAAGAAATGCTAGCGTTCTGAAAAATTATATGATACTTAGAGCTTGATATATTGGTAAACGGTGCCAATACTCAAAAGTTCTCTTTTAAAATATCACTATTATTGTTCTAATAGCGGTTATTAATTATGTAGTTTCCACTTCTTTGTTACCTTTGTAAGGTAGTAAGGCTAAAGGAACATTATTATATGCGCTGGTTTTGGATGCAGAAACCACAACTTTAGTACTCATATCATATGCGTATTCTGTTGTCGGAGTACTTCCAGTCGAAGTCCAGTAATATGTGATACCTGTGGTATTGAAATTATTTAATCCAATTAAAGCAGAATAGGAATTGATTGTGTCTACATTTTCTACTATTTTACTCCATTCACCAAGAGATCCTACAAAACCTGTAGAACCATTGCCGATTGAAAAATTTGTAGCATATGATGCTGCGTATTCTGTACTCTGTTTTAATAGTAACTTTGTATTAATTCTTCCAGCATAATCTTTTAAAGCGTAGTCGGAATTTCCAACAGCATAAAGCATATTTGCATTACTTGCTGGGCCTACACCTGCATATTTAGTTCTCTCTTTAGAGATCAGAAATTGAGTTTCATCTGTTACTAAAGCAACACCTATTGCGTCAGATGATGCTTTACCAGAAGCTGTCCATTGAGTATCTGTGTAATAATTATTATCTTTATCACATATATAAATTCCATTATCTATATGATTGTATTTCACTGTACAAAATGGACGTACCCAGCCAATAGAACTCTTATACGGTGAACTGATATAAACATTTGTACTGGCATCCATTTGATAAGTCGAATTCAAATCTTTTTGAGTAGAGCTTATCACAGGATCTTCACCTGTATCTTCTAATTCTGTTCCACCTACGTTCTGTAAAGCATCCGTTAAATCCGTAAAACTAACGCAAGAAGCCATTAATTGACCTAAGGCAGGTAAATACCAACTACCTGCAGGGAATCCTTCTGTAGAATATTCAGCACAAGCTTTAGCAGCTAAAGCAGAGTTGCCCAATTGTGCAATGATTTTCTCAGTATTGGTTTTACCATCAAAGTCAAGTCTAGCTACAGCTTTGTCTGTAGTTGTAACTATATCTGAAATTAGAGTGCCAGTGCCACCAAACGTAGTTTTACTTGTAGAAGTGTTGTGCAATGCCATAAAGTCAAATTCCATACTACGTACATCTGTAATAACACCAACACAAGTTTTAGAGCCATCGTGCAAAGTTGACCAAGTCCCATCACTATATACGTAATCATACACTTTTGGTCTATAACGAACCTCATGTGGATAAATTTTAGTACTACCCAAATACATTGCCGTTACAGGAGTACTACCAACATATGCTTTTGTAATATCTAAATTTGTCATTCTGTAATTATATAAAGAGTATTAGAATTTGGATTAGTTGTGCTATCGTACTGTGCTTGCGTTAATTGTTTTATAGTGTGGATTTCATCACTTGCGACCGTGTTGGGAGTAACATATGTACCAGCATCAGTGAGAAACTTAGTGCCATCACCATTAGTATACAACACCACATTGTTAGTAACACCTTGTACAGACTTACTTGTTTTTGTTATTGTAAGCATGATAGGACTAAAGCTAATACCTTGTTCTGAAACAGTTGAAGTTGTAATTACAATTGAAATAATTGAATTATTTACAAGTAACATCATAGGCATTGCTATCTGATTATAATATCCAACAGAGCATTTTTTATCATAAGCATCTTGTGCAGCAGCAATAAATGCATCTGTAGTAGTACTAACTGTGTCACCGCTTTCAGTAAACAATGGAGATAAATCTAGATACGGAGCATTAGTAAGGTAACTACCTTTAGGTTGATACGTACTAGCAGCATCTGTTTTAGTTAGATAACCTGTAAGATCAACTGTTTCACTAAGTTTATCCCAAGTTGGTGTAGTGGATGTAGCAACATAATTTGCACCAGTATCTTCAAGATTATATACATCACCTATTACTACATTTGTGGTAGGTAGTGCAGCATAATTCGCTACAGAACCTTTAACACGATATACAGATGCAACGGCTGTGTTTATTTTTGTATCTACTTGAGACTCTGTAATAATAGTAGGTTTATTCAATATCTGTGCATCACCTGATGTAGCATTCCAATCTGATTTAACATTTACTTGTGCCCCAGTTGCAATACCTGTCAATTTGTTTTTTTCAGCAGTAGTATAGTCATTAGTACTTAACTGTTTACCCGTAACTGCATCTACCTTCTTTGCTAATTCTGCGTTGACATATGTAGTATCGGCTTTACCAGATATTTGACCAACAACATCTACAGAAGCTACAGTATCATCTACATATTTCTTTGTAGCTGGATGATATTCTTTTGTAGGTGTAAAAGACATAGTATTAGTCTTTGCAATATAAAACGAATTGTGATCGTGAGTTTTTATAGTACCTGTAAGAACAGCTTCTACATTAGCTTTAGTTACATTTGCATCACTCCCGGGATCTCCTTTATCACCTTTCTCTCCCTGATCTCCTTTAGGACCCTGTGCCCCAGTACTTCCTGTTTCACCCTTAGGTCCTTGAGCACCAGTTTCACCTTTAGGACCAGCAGGACCTTGTTCTCCCTGTGGACCTTTAATGCTACCTACATTACTCCATTTAGGATTAGTTGTTACATTACCATTCTCACCAACATATACATACAGATTACCGGAAATCAAATAAGCATCCCCTTCTGTTCCCGTAGATGGTAATTCTGACTCAGCAGACAATTCTCCTTTGATGTTTACTCCAGATCCATTATCTCCTTTGTCACCCTTGTCACCTTTAGTTCCTTTGGGTATACCAAAGTTAAATACAGCAGCATTAGATGTACCAGAGTTTGTTATTGTTACAGATGATGTAGGATCTAAGGTAGTAACAGTACCCAAAGTAATAGTAGCAGCAGTGCCTGGATCACCTTTAGCCCCAGTTTCTCCTTTTGCTCCTTGACTACCAGTATCACCTTTTTCACCTTTGTCGCCTTTTACACCCTGAACACCTTGGTCTCCCTTATCGCCTTTCTCACCTTGAACACCTTGGATACCTTGAATACCTTGTGAACCTGTAGCTCCTTTATCCCCCTTATCTCCTTTTTCTCCTTTTAATGAAGTTAACCATGCATTTTCATCTCCTTCAAAGCCATGTTGAACAGCAACCTGATATGCAGATAAACCTTGGATACCTTGAGCACCAGAAAGATCTGATATAAACTTCCACTCACTATCACCTTTTAAATACAAACGAGAGTCTTCTTCATCCTGTACATTGCCAGTGTCTATCATTACAAATTGTCCCACACTAACTTCAGGATCATTGTAATTAAGTTTCATATTAGCAACAGAAGGATATGTTTTAACTATAGTAAAAGCATCACCAACGGCTTTAATACCCGTATCGGTATATACTTTCTTATTATAATCATAAAATCTCCAAGTACCATTAACAATCATAGGTGGATTTTCTACCATTTCTGTAGCTTGAGTTAAAGCTTTATTAGCATCATCTACTGCATTTATAGCAGAGATAATTTGATTGCTAAAGTCTTCTTCAGAACCTTCAAACCCATTATCTACAGCATAATCGTATGCAGTCTTACCGTAAGCTTGTGCTTTGCTGTCTATGTACTCATTAGAAATACTATCGAAAACATACCAGTTGCCATTCTCACCTATGTATGGATTCTTACCAGTTGCTTCTATACCGGTATCACGATTGTCTACCCACCAGTTACCATTAGATCCAATCTTTGGAGCTACTGCATCTTCACTAGTAGTCTCTGTTAATTTAACCCATGACTTAATATCTGGATTAAATACTTTAATTACCTTACCTTTTGAATTTGCTCCCAAGTCTATCCAGTACCCAACCTCATTGGAGTTAGGTACTGTGTAGCTTGCAAAGAATTCATAATATACATTATTCTTTATCATACTATTCTGTAATATAAGGATTTGCTTCTTCTATTTCTAACACGGCTTGTTTCCAATCTTGATACGCTTTCGCAGCTGCTGTTTCGTCACCAAATTCTTTATATTTCACGTAAGCCATATAAAGTTTATCAGATTTGGATACATATTTATCTTCTCTTACTTTTTTTATACGGTTGTTGATTAAATCAAGATTTGGTGTGCGCAGATTGTATATTGCCATTGGATCATCCACAACGTAGTCTGCGTACTTTAGATAAAATGCACTTTGTTCTTCATTTAACAAAAACATTTTATCATCATCTGTAAGTTCATCTACAGATGTTACAATTTTGTCGGCTAAGTAATTATAAAGAAAATCTTTATTTATTGCTCCTGCACTATTTCTAGTTATATAATAAACTTCCATAATTTTAATAAGAGAAAATATAAACAATAAATTTATCTACATCATGCGCATTGCCGTCTGTATCAAACCACATTACATCAAATTTTCCAGAGCTTAAGAATCCTATTTGGCAATTACCTCGGAACGCACTACTAACAGTAGTAGTACTATTATAAATTTGACATACTGGCGCATAAACTGTAGACGCTGGTGTAAAGTTGACAGTATATCTTCCTGTAGCTGCTTTAGAAACAGTTGCTGTAAATCCTTTGGTTCTAAAGAAATATGCAGCAATTGGGGAGGGGTTTGTATTTACCATAATGGCTGCTTTAAGACCAGGAATTGAAAAGTTATCAGCTGTGATATCAGATGCAACCAAAGAAGTACAAGTCACATCCCCTGTAAATTTACCATTAGTAGCAACCATGCTCCCATTATCATATACTCTAAATGGAGCATTTGTTCGATTACCATGATTTGTACCTGCCCAAATTCTAACAGAATTTGTTGCTGTTCCAATCCCTGTTAAACCAGCTCTAGACGAGTAAGTACCATCACCAACGGTAATAATACCATCTGCCCAAAGTTTTAAAGGAGCGTTGCCATTAATAATCTTATTACCATCATCATCGGTTGTTGCACCTTTATTTTCACCAGTACCGGCAGCTAAAAACGGAGACAGTCCGTCTGTTGCAGGATAGAAACAAACAACGTCATTTGTGGATCTAAAATAACTACTAGTAGCAGGACTAAAACGCCAACCACCTATTGTAGCTTCTTCAGCAAACAATACACCTGTGGCGATATTCTCAAATGAATTCAGTTGTTTCCATTTAGAAGCTGACCAAGTACCAGTGATCGTAGAAGTATTTGCCATATAATATACCTTATTATAGGTAACTACATCCACTAAATCAGATGTTTTATAATAAGTTTTACTTTTATCATACTCGCCTCTAAAGTTTAAACCAGGACCCGTATCTCCTTTTGGTCCAGTGCTACCCGGATTTCCTTGTTCTCCTTGTGGACCCTGTGCCCCTTGTTCTCCATCTTTACCTGATATTTTTGTTGGTAACGTCCACTGTTCGCCAGATTTTAGCTTACCTGTTTTTCCATCAAACAATGCAGTACTTTTCCATATAGAATATCCACTTGCCGATGGTGCGTCTATATACCAATAATTACCATAACTATAAGTTCCACTAGAAGTTGGTCTTGATGTCATATATGGTCTTGTTGGTTGACTCTCGTTTGATCTACAGTAAGCAGATATTTCATAATCTCCAGGAACACCACCCTTAGCTTTAGTGATAGTGAAGTCGCAAACATCTACCACAGTACCAGATGCTGATGCTGGTACGTGAAACTCAATTTTAAATATCGTACTATCAAAACTTGTACCGAGTCTTGCTACAGTAAGCTTGTTATTAGTGGCATCTTCTGTTAATTGGTTTTGTGAATTATCATCAACGTTGGTGTATGTAATAGAATATTCATTACTTTCTAATTTACGAGTACCTTGATACAAATAATAGTTTGTAGAAGCTTTCGCTAACTCTGAACTCTCCACTTCACCCAAATAATTTGCAGCAACTGTATGAGCTTCGTTTGACAATACAGCTCTGTAAGGACTTTCACCATCTTTACCATCATAAAGTTTATTGATAGTAATCATATCAATGTATGTAGAGCCACCAAGTGTTGCCGTACATTCCACTTTAAATGTAACTTCTTTAACATTGTTACTAAAGTACGTACCATTAGGAGATACGACAAGTTCTTCAGTTATTTCGTTTTCAAGTAAAGTCCAAGTATCTGTTCCTACTATTTTCCAATACCAAGCGTAAGATGGAGAAGGCATACCATAGGCAGTAGCATACAATGTTATTTGAGAAGGATTTACAGTTCCTTCTGTATCGTATTTAAATACCTGTTCTCCTGTTACTAATACATAACAAGCATCTATACCATCAAAACCATTCTCGCCATTTTGTACTTTGTTTATCCACAAGTCTTTAGTAAAAGACAAAGAACCTACATTGATTGTTAATCTTATTCTTGCCGATGGTGAACCCAATGTTGCCAAAGTAACCTTATCTCTGTCAATGGTTACTGTTGCTGTGCCTTCTACTGTTTCTGCAGTAATACTATCAATATATAAAGGATTGGTACCGTGATATGCGTATACATATGTGTAGATATTCGTAATAGTTATCTGAGGATTATTACCTGAAGCATCATAAGGTATAGTCATGTTACCATTACTTAGGTCGATGTAATAAGCATCTTCCCCTGTAGCACCATCACCTAATTTGGCGATTTGTGTTTCATCATAAAAGGTTTCATCACCACTTGTAACTGTGCAACGAACCATAAAATTACGCAGATCACCGAACATGTCAGGTCTAACTTCAAGTGTTTGGAAAGTACCAATGGTTTCGTTAGTATTTTTATTAGTCCATATGAAAACAGGATCTTCTATATTATAAGCATTACAATATAACGTTATGACAGACGGTGTTGGTGTTCCTTCAAAATTGGGATTATCGTATAAAAACAGTCTTTCACCAGTAATCTCTACCCATTTTGCAGTATCAGAACCAGCTGTACCTTTCTCTCCCTTTTCTACTTGTAGCAGCCACTCATCATTATCTTTACTCGGGATACTTGTGGTTTCAGTGGCAATACACAACCATAGAGAACCATCATACGATACTCTATCATAATAATAATACGTATTTCCCGGCACATATTGTCCTCTATCAACTGGTACTCTAACTATATCACCAGTTTGCGTAGTTTGCATTAACGTACCGACAAACTTGCTATTTTTACCAATAGAAGTGCGAGATTTATTTACCAAGCTAAAATCATCAATATTATCATACATGGTAATACTGGGGCCATCTGAGCCTCTTGCCGAAATCATAATGGCTGATCTACGGTCTTCATTACCAGGATATCTGTTACCCAATTGAATGATTTTATCCTTTGGTTCTGGTACAGAACTGCCAGGTTCACATACAGAATCTGATAATACCACGTAGTCTTCACCTACTTCAGAAACCATACGCCAGTATCTCTTTACATTCTGCCCATCAAATATTTGACATATAGCTTGGTCACCAACTACAAATGGATTTCTAACAGTTCCATCTTGTGTGTCAAAAGTACACTTATAGTCATTGCTATCTGTAGTAGACACATCTAATATCTCTAGATCTGCAACAGATACAAGAATATCACCACCTGTAGCTTTTATTTCATTTACAAGTAGTTCATTGACTGTCATCCTACCTCTAACAAATAAATCGTCTACTTCTAATTTCCACCTGCCATTAATGGGCCACAGACTAGCACCTTCTCCGAGGAAACCTTCTCTAAAAGTTTGTCCACCTTGTATACCTTTTAAGAACTTGATATAACCTTTTGCGGTATCATCTGTTTTCTTAGATATGTAATTTAAATCAGATCGCTTAGCAGAGTATAAGTTTCCATCAGTGGGTTGTGTGTTGTCATTACTGGTGATCATATATTTAGTATCACCACCAATACTACCTTCTACAGATTTTATTTTGCCTTCCAATTTTGATAAAGCTTGATTCAAAGTATCTGTTGTAGCTAAATCACTAGTGTCCCCATTATAGTAATAACCAGATAATGGAAATATGGTACTAGTAGGTTGTGTATGAAAACCAGGAGCAGTACCACTACCACCGCCATTAGCTATCAATTCTGCTAAAGCTGTTACAAGGTTCTCAGTAGTAGTTAACCTATTTAAAGCATCTTGTAATTGCTGCAAAGTAGATCTATTAGCAATATCATCTATCCAACCTTGTACTGTATCATTAACTTCTGTTAAATCACTATCGTGTTTGTTTTCAAGAGTAATGATTTTATTATTTAATATGTCATAGTAGCTAGTAATATTACTAGTAAGATTATTGGTAACATTGGTATCACCTTCTGTGATTTTGTTGGATAGATCTGTATAATTATTATCTACTTTTGTATCAAGGTTTGCTACATCTCCTTCAATGCCATCTACTCTTTCATTAGTAGCAAATGTACCAGATAAACTAGTTTCAAAATCATCTTTATGAATTATCTTATTAGTTTTATCTTGTACAAGAGTTAGGATATCATTATCTTCAAAAGAAGTAGCAACCTCAAATTGTGATATCTTTTTATTCATATTACTCTTGAATTATATGTTCTTCTACTTCTGTTAATATGCAATCTTCGTCAATATCTTTGTCTGGATAAAAATTAATCTGCTTTTTCAAACAGTTGATGTATTCTATGATTTTATCTACATCATCCTGAGTAATAGGAAATTCTTCATCGCCTATTTTAGTAGTTGCCCATTTTGATAACTTATCCAGATGTAATAATAATATTAAATTGGTAATAGAAGTTCTATCTAAATCCACATTGTACTTAGTAGACTGATTAACCAGTTCACCAACTTTATTTACATAATTCGCAATATCCATCTTTACAGGTTTTACAGTCGTTAATAGTACAATTACATGTTCTTAAATCAAGTAAATTGAGCATTTCTTTATAGTATCTATCTGCATCTTCTGTAAGATTCAATGCAGTAGCATCTTCATATAAAGTTTTCTTGAATAAGAACATCATGATTTTATCTTTCATTTTATTATCCAAGCAATTGTGACAATACCTGGTAAGCAATTTGATTTCTGCATAGTACAGAGATTCATTAATTTCATTCATATCAATCGTATATAAAAAGAAAAGGGATTAGGGATAACTTCCCCAATCCCTTAACTATGGTTAATATTGCTTTAATTATGCTGTTACGTCTGTTCCAGCGATAAAGGATTTAATCATATTCAAGAACAAAGCATTCGTAGTAATCTGATTTTTAACTACATAAATTTCAGTTGCTAACGGAGTGGTCTTGATATACTGATTATCATCAGACAAATATTTGTTATTCCATTCCATAGTGATAGTATCATATTCTGCAGTCAAGTCAGATCTGAATTCCGGAGCAACGTACGGATAAATACCGTTAGCTCTATGTGTGATACCTCTGTAACCCATTGCAGCATTTTCACGATCACGTACAATATACGCATTACCTTTGCCCGGTGTGCCCTGAGTTTTAGCAATTGTCAGATTTGCAATCGGATACATTGCATTACTTAACAAACCAGAAGGAATTGTAGTCCACATAAATGCTTCTACAGATACCTGAGTATAACCATAATCCAACGTAATACCCTTATTGTAGGGAATCTCTTTAGCGGTCAAAGTTAAAACAGCAGCAGAAACAGTAGCCGTAACTCTAGCTTCCTGATGTTTGTTAATTTTCTTTGCAAAAGCACTCATCAAATCTGCAGGAGCTGTGGTCTTTGCAATAACTTCATAAGTATGAGTAAACTGACCCGGAGCTTCATAAATATCATTATAAACTAAACGAAGTACATAACGATGACCAACTTCCGGAGTAACAGAAGTTGCAGTAATAACGATCGTATCTTCAGATTTTGCTGCAAAACTAGTAACTACCAGTGTAGGATTAGAACCTTTCTGAATCTCTTTAGAGAATCTGATAATAGATTTAGTACTTTTCGTACCTGCCTGATTATAAACATCTTCTTTACCTTCGCAAACACCTACGTAAATAGATTTTGCAGAAGCTGCAGCAGCAGCACTAGTTAAGATCTGTCTATTTTCATTAAAAAGAGCAATAGCTCCATCTGCCAAAGCATCAGCTGTGGTAAATGTAGCCGGTGCAGTTTTAGCAATCAATACAGTATTGACTTTCTGTAACATAATTCAATAATTTTTAAACGTTAACAAAATTTTGGTTAAGCGTTTAGTTCAACTGGTTTAGTCTTCTACTTTCCATGTTTCAGATTTCCGCGTAAACTAAACTTTATTCCATCGTATTTACCTCGTTTACATACGATTGATATCTTGGATTAGCCTTATTTTCTAAGTATAATTCAGCCGCTAGTTTTACAATCTCCTGGTGTGTAGATACAGGCATATCTGTATATTCATCAAAAGGAGCTGTGGTTAGGCTAATCCGTTTGGGGGTCCTCAAATAAGTGAGGATGTAATTCTTTATATTATAATTCCCATCTGTGTACAAGTGTATCTCATTACCTTGATACAATCTTAAAGGTCTTGCAGAGTTACCATGTAATCTGTATTCTGATAACGTATTTTGTCTTTGTCTATCAAAATTTTCAATAGTAGCTTCTAGTACATCTGTGTGTTTAGTCCTAGGCTGACCATTTGGTCCTTTGGGCCAACAGTTATCATTACTGTAGATTACTGCGGTTTCTCCTAAAGTAAACATGTAATCAGTAGGTAATGTGACTATTTGTTCTTCTGGGAATGTTGTAAACTGATATGTTTTGTTTGTTACAAGAGTACGAAGATCATCAATTCTTTTCTGATCCTGCTCAAATGCAGTACGCTTGTAATTGATACCAGAATATCTAGTTTTAATAAATTTGTCCAAACCAGCCATTAACCAATATTCAATATCTGCTGTAACTGGTTTCTCAATATTATTATCAAGTAAACCTATTTCGGTTTCAAATGCAGTTTGTAATTCAATAAATTTCATGATTATTCGTTATTACTTTGGTTAGATGGTTTGGTTTGTAATCTATATTTTCCTTCAGTGATAAACATATTAACAGCCAAGTCAACAATTTCACTGTGTATAGATTCAGGTAATTCACATTTTGAAGCACCTGTGGTAGTGTTAAATCTTAATGGTTTTCTATAGTAAGTAAGAACTACACCATTTAAAGTGGTATATGCATCTGTTACTACTTCCATATACATGTATTTAGTAATTGGATCAGATACTAATGCTACTGCGGGTTGTCTTACAATTGGTGTATTGTAAGCAGTTTTCATAAACTTAGGTAGATCTCTATACTTTACTAATTGATTATCTACTTTAGTTTCAGTAGTGTACTGTTTATAAGTACCTTTCACTTTACTTAATGAATGAACATATAAGAAATATTCATCTGTAGTAGAATAAGGTAATCTATATCTTGCAACACCATTTGATGTAACACCACTTTGCGTAAGTTCTTTTTCGACTAATAAACTTTTGATAGAATCTGTATTTCTAGTCTGTGTATTAGTTTCAACTTCCATTTGGTCATCACCTACATAGTTCATCATCACATAGCGATCTTGCGCTTCATTCAATATAGAAAATATAAGATCTGAATTGGGTTTCTGTTCTATAGTAAGAGTAGGATCTATTAACTGTAACCTACGCTCAAATTCCATTTGACATTCCTTGCTACTCATATTATTCTGCTAATTGTGCCACATGTTGTGGATGTGATTGAACTCTTGGTGATTCTACATTTTCTAATGCCATATCAGCAGCTAATTTAACTACTTCGTATTGCATATATTCAGGTATTTCATCCATACCTGAAGTAATATCCTGATTATTTAATCTTTTAGGATATGCAAGATAAGTTAAGTCGATAGTATAGGGACCAGTCATAAGATCCCTATCCACGAACACTATCAACTTATTATCTTCTAATATTGCAACAGGTTCTTCTATCCAAGGTTTGTTATTGTAGGTCTCCAAAAACCTCATTGCATTTTCATGACTTATTAGTTTTACATTAGCAAGTTTACTACCAAAATGCAGAGTACCTTGAATAAAGTACATTCTCTTATCCTGAGAATCACTCCCATAAGTAATAGTAGATTTAAAATCATTAAGTGTTAACTTATTGTTTGTAGTCTCGCTTAATAATGTTAATCCTTTATCCGTTTTAACTAAACCTTCGAGATCTGCTACACGTTTGACATTGCCTTCAAAAGGCATTCTAATGGTATTATTACCTGTGAATTTAGTAGCTATCTTACTCAAGTATGCAGTATATAACCAATAATCTATTTCTTCAGGTAAGAAAGAAGGACAACCAGACATACCAATATTAACGGCATTTTTATCTGCTTCCACTTTAAATGCTATATGTAATTCACCAATGTTCATATTTACTTAGATTCAATTTCTTGCATTATAGCCATCAGAATATCCTGGTTTGATTTCTCTTTCAAGAAACTGATTGCATCGTCCTGACTTCTACCAATGACATCTGTGCCATAATAATATACGTTTTTAGACTTACGAATTACATTCTTACTGATAGCAGTTTCTAAAACGTATTGAGTGTCTTTATTTTTGTTATCAATCCACAGTAAGAAGAACTTACGAGGATCTTTTTCGATCAGTTCAAATAGCTTGCTTTCTACTAATTCGTTACTAATGCTATCTGATTTATGACCGTAAATACGCAAACATTTACGCATCTCTTCAAGAGACATCTTGTTAAACTCTGCAAATGCTTCACGTTTAATTTTATTGAGTTTATTAGCAGCTTCTGCTTCAGCGTCTGTATTAACTAACACATAATCGTGTTGAGGTCTTACATTACTTAAACCGGTTGCAACTCTTTTATGACTCTTTAAAAAGAGGTATGCTAATTCGTCTTCAGGTTTTTCAGTATGCAAGAAAACATCTTTAGCCCCTAATCTTACACTGTAAGTTTTCCAAAAAGAACTAGTGGGTGCTAAGTGACCTTCTTCATAACCCATGGCTTTTTCAAGTCTACGAGCATCTTCTTCACTCAAACCTGTATAAATATTACCAGCTCTTGTCCAATATGTACCAATATAATCGTAACAATTTTTATATTTAGCTATTCCAGCCCACGGATTTACTCGGGCGAATTTTAATACTACTTCCATAATCTTATTGTTTATATCTCCAGATATATTTAATTTTTTTAAGAAATTTTGGATCTTTTAATTTATCATCATTTTCGCCATTACAATAAGTGGTAATGGTCTTTGCGCTAATACCTGTCTGTCTTACAGCTTCAGCAATACTATAATACTCTCCAAGAATATTATAATTTTTATCGTATTGAATTACTGCTTTTGGAGCACTTAACGATGTTCCATCAACAGTTTTAAGTTTTGCTTTTTCTTCAAAAAATTTTTCAGATACTGTTCTTACTCTAGGTTTTGGCTTCCAATCTGTCGGATCAATTTGTAAAGGAACGTCAGGATAATCTTTCTTATATACCCAAATATAAGGATTAGCTTTTGATTGCGTTTTTATTGCTTTCTTAAGACTTCTAATAATACTCGCTCTACATACTCCGGTTTTCTTTTCTGCAGAAGCCATACTTTCGTATTCACAGATGAATTTACCAGATAATGAGTATTGAATCAAAGCAGAATAAAATTTAGACATATCCTTGCCTTTATGCGCAGCACTTATCTTTGCTTTTGTATTTTCGGTATGAAACATAATATCTCCACCGCAATCGCTGTTGTAACCATATTCAGAATTGTTTGAGTGATAATATTCAATCCATTTCTTTTCTAGCTGTTTTGCTTCTTCCAAATCTTCTGTAGAATCTATGACTTCTACTGAAAATCCTTCCAAACCAAATTCAGCCAATGCTTTGTGAAAATTATATTGGGAACCACTCAAGGCTTTATATAAATGCTTTTTCATTCTAGCACCTACACCTTGAGTGGTCACACCTATATAATACTTGCCATTAAATTTATTAGTGGCTTTGTAAATGTCAAAATTCTTAATTTCGTTATCTGTACACATAATTTTTATTATTAATTATATCTAGATAACGATAGGGATTAATTTTTGTTCCAATAACGTGTACAGAAAAATACAAATTATGCTTCAACATCCATGATGAGCTCACCACATGCACGGGGATCGAACAAGCAAATGCCCATCTCACCTAAGAAATGTACGCTATAGCCATCCTTTGCGTTACTTCTTACAGTACTTGCATTCTTACCATAACCAGCACCAGGAGCAACAGAACCTGAAGTATTCCAGATTACCATTTCACGACCTTTTCTAACTACCTTAACGATGTTAGACTTGCCATCTCTACGACCCAGATCCAAGAATGTCATTCTATAAGATTCCAGTGGCTTACCAGAAACCGGATGCAACAAACGATTGTAAGTTGTATCGTCATACAGCGGGAAATGTTTCAATGTCAATTCGATACCATTAGTCATTTTGTAAGTAACAAACTGACCACCTAATACCAAAGACTGACCTGAACCAGTTACAAACTTAGTATCAATCAAGTTCATAGTTGCAGCTTTCTGTTTCAGAACTCTGTCGAATTCTCTCATACCCATTTCACCAGTCAGAGCAACAAACTTACGTTCGTTAGTACCTAAAATATTATAAGACAGGTCAAACAAGAAGTCTTCCAACAGTTCTGTCGTCAATTCTGTGTAATAACGTCTGTTGGACGGAGCAATCTGCTGCAACAAACCTGCAGGAATGTATACCGGACGACCATTTGTACCCAGCAATGAAGTAGAACCATCTTTGTTTACATTACTCTTAGAGTAAACCAACATACGTTCGCATCTCTTAGACCATTCTCTCATGGCTTTCCATTCCTGATAGTCAGACCACAAGTAAGAAGTTTTACCTGTTTTAGGATCTTTCAAAGCGATCCACAATACTGTAGAATAAGCTGTACCTGTAATATCATAATCCAGACGAGTAGTAAACAAGAAGTTTCTCATCTTGAAATGAGTATTGTAATTCAGGATATCACCTTCTTCGCTGTATTCTTCGTAAGCAGAAGCCAGACGGGATACCTGATGACCAGATACTAAATATTCACCAGGAATATAAGAACTAGACTGTCCATCAGCAATGAAACAAGTATAAACCCATTCATTACCATCTTGATATGGTGCACCAGATACACGTACCTGATAGTTTCTGTCATCGAATTCCAAAATAGCACCAGGACCAAACCATTTATCTTCTAATGACAACATAATAGGTGTGTTACCCAAACCAGCCATAACTGTATCTGCATTAGCGGCAGTAATTTCTTGTCCATTCCACTTTGCAGAACGAATAGTTACAGCTCTATCGGTATCGATCATTACATTCCATTCGTAATCTCTCTGATCAATTGTCATTACGTTACCAAGACCCCCAGTAATAGCATCCAAAGACGTGCTATAGCCATCATCTTTAGAACCAAATACATAAGAAATAACACGAGTTACTTCGTATGGTCTAGTTAACATTGCGTTTGAAATCATGTTTTCATCTACAAGATCTGAAAACCATTTACCTCTACCGATCTGTAAATTATTTAAAATTCCGTTATCCATAAATATTAGTAAAAATTTATTTAATTAAAGTAGTTGTACTGCGCGACTAAATATAGAGTTAGAGGAGTTGGTATTGATTCTTCTTGTACCTTTACTAACACCTGTAGATCTGAGACTTTGTTTCAGATTTTTAATAGCTGAGCTAGTACCCATTTTCTTAGCAGTATCAAGTAAAGTATCGCCTTTCATTGTAAAATAGGCGGACTCTATTAAATTCTTAACGCTTTTTGAATAGTCCTTTTGATATTGAGTTTTACCATTAGCATCTGCTTTGAATATGTACGCAAGCAAAGCTTTTTTATCTTTTTCAGGAACTTTAATTCCACGAACATCCTTCATAGCGTTTATTTCACCGACAACGTCATCAACAAATTTTTGTTGACGAGCTACCATTTGCTCATGCTGCTTTCTCTGATCTTCTAATAGCTGTTCCTTTTTAGTCTCTTCTATCTCCTTCATTGCCTCTAAAGCATCCTCGGCTTCGTCTTCTAAGATACCAGCATCTTCATATTTTTCGATTTTACGAGCAATTTGTTTTTCATTATAACCTTTTTCAGTTAACAACATTTTAACAATTTGCTTTTGATTACTTTCAACTGTAGTGTCGAAATTTTCATAATCAATTTCCGGAGTAAGAGTAAAATAGTCATTTAAATCCCCGCCATTACGTACAAATTCATCTAACTTAGCCACATCTTCGTTAGCATACTGAGGAACTGATTGTTCTTTAATAACTTCTTTAAAATAGTTAACCAATTCTTCTACAGTTTTTGGTTTTTCTTCTTTTTCATCATCATCAAATTCCCATTCCAATTCTTCTGCGATGGCATCAAATAATGCTGTAACTTTAGAAGATTCTTCTTCATCAACATCTTCATCACCATTATCATCAACATCATCTGTATCATCAGTGTCGTCGTCTTCAACTTTTTTAGACTTTTTATTTTTTGTTTTGTCTTCATCAGTATCATCAACATCATCTACATCTTCATTGATGTCAATATCATCTTCTTCAGATTCCTGCTTCTTATTCTTGGAACCAGGAGTGGCAGGTCTAGCTTTTGCTGATTGTTTTTTTAATTCTTCTAATTCTTCGTCAGATAATGTATCTTCATTATCTGGAGTAGGAGTAATTGTCGTAGTATTAGAATGATCTTCTACGAACATGTTAGATATTGCTTCAAATCCAAATAGTGTATCGTTACTATTGTTATCCATAATTATAATTAATTAGATTGTTTATTGTTTTTCTGTTTGTCAAATTTGTACCCAATTGTAGGTATTAGTAAGGGGTTGATAAATTCCATTGGTGTCAAATTATTCATTCTGTCCACAAATCTAGATTTATTTCTATACATATTGTATTGCATCTTATTTGCTTTATTGACAACTCCTGTGTTTCTAGGATCAAATAAAAAGTCTTCAATAATGTTTTGATCGACGCTCGAACCCCAATTTTGTATCTTACCTTCGTTTATTAAAGCTCTTTTTAAATGTAGCATGTGAGATTTTGATTCACTAGGATCTAGAAAATAAGCTTGCATATTTGGACTAATTTCAATGCCTTTACTTCGTAATTCTCCTGGACCCATAACATTACCTTCATCTAGCAAATAATTCAAATAGCGATTGTCTGCATCCGCTGCCAATTGATCTGCCAAGTGACCTAATTCATGATTAGCTGTACCAGGTAAATATTGCAACGGATCAATTGTAATAGCATAGTCATCTACATCTGGAGCAAAATCTTGCAACGGGCGTATTCTGCTGATTTTTGCATTTTTATTATCTGGTAACTCTTCATATTTGATATATTTACCACGATTAGTCATATCCCTTGCTGCTATTCTTTTATACGCATCAATGTAGTCTGTGCCATATGCGGCATCAACTTTTTTCATTATTTCGTAAGTTTTGTCATCAGGGAATACAGCATCTTCTATGGTTTTACTAATTTCGTTCTCATATTTCTTGATATTTCTATCCCGTCTTATTACTTCAGAAAATTCGGAATCATAATCACTTTCTTCTTTTGCCTTCTTGCTTTTTGCTGTCTTGCTAGCCTTTCCAGTTAAGGCAGGAGATTCGTCAAACACACTACTACGAAGTTCAATAGGAGTATTTAATACATTTATTACTCTAGACTTTAATTTCTTTAAACCTTTTCCAACACCCCAGGGAACGAAATTCATCAATGTACTTATTACAGCATTACCGTAATTACCTTTTTCTAATTCTTCTGTAGTGGCAATTGCGTCCTTTACATAACCGGCAGGAGTAAGATAAGCCTCTGGTTGAACTAATTCTGCTTTACCCGATATTTGTTGTTGTCTCTTGTAATACTCTGGAGTACCTGGAGTACGTCCTAGTTCCTTTGGAAGAGATATTTTCTTCCCACCATCTTGGTATGCTGGATATTTACCTAAAAATTCATATTTGTCTAAAGTTTGCAACAAATTAACAAAATCCTGTTGTTTTTCAGGAGCAATGTCAAAACGTTCAATCATATCACGCAAAGCTGAACTTGATGTGGATATCAATTTCTTGTCCTTTAACATTAGTCGCATTCGCTCAGCCAACACTTCGTCTGGGCTATATGTCCAATTTCCTGGTTCCCCCGATAAAATGTTTTTAAACTCTTTTCCAAAGAATTTGCTTTCGTCCGGTACCCAATATCCAGAAATAGGATCAAACTCTGCGAAAGATTTATTTGGAATTAAACTCTGTATTTCATGTTGAAATTCATGAGCTGAAGTTTCAGTAAGCTCTGATATTGGTACTCTATATTTGATATGTCTACCTCTTTCACTTTTTAATATGGTGTTGTAATCAGTTGGATGATTGTTTCGATAAATACTACCAACATTATGTCCCCCAATAGAGTTGTCTGGTGCAACCTTATCATAGTTTCTACCTGCTATTTTTGCATTGAAATTTCCATTCTCTATTCGTTCTTGCGCAAAACTTATCCTTTGTTGATTGCTAAATTGGTTTTTAACATTGTTGATATTTCGTTCAGAAACAATGTTTGCATTTTTTACAGCTTCGGCAGTTTCATTTATATTGGAATATGCTTTTTCTAGATATTTTCTTTTTGCTGAAAACCTAGGGTCTAGCATTTCCTTCAAAGAAGTTCCAGTTTTTGCTGAATCGAGAATATCTGTTACATCCTGGAGTAATTCTTTTGTGTATTTAACACCTTTATTGATAGGTTTCGACATTGCATTAAATACTAATCCAGCTTCTTCTAATCCGCTTGGTAGTGGTACAGTAGCTAAAACGAATTGAGTCCTTGGATCATTAACAAATTGATTAATACCAGCAGTAGTACCTTGTTTCACAGTCTGCCAGTTTTTGGCAGTGGTATAACCTTGTGAACGAGCTATATCACCAAATTTATTTTGTGGGTATATAGTTACTTCTGGTAAACTATAACTTGGAGTATTTGAAGTATTTTTGCCATCTTCATACTCAGGTATACTATCAAATTGTTCCCTAATATCAAAATAGCTAGCATTTGGGTTTTCAGCTCTAACCGTATCATATATTTGTTTACGCTCTTTTAATGTTAGTTCTGACCATTTCATTTTTCAATACCCATTAATTTATTAGCCCACATCTCTGTAAAGAAGTGGTAATAATTTTTATTCTTACACAACACAGGGTGAACCCATGCGTGCAACAAACTTGGTAAACCTATTACAAGCAGATACAAAGGACCTAAGATTTCAGATTGTTTTGTGTGGCCCAATTCATGATTGAGATGACTAATATTATTGAGTATAATATACTGACCAAGAGTAATACCCCCAGACATCTTAATACTAAGCTTACATCTAATATCTTCCCCACAAGTTTCTTTAGTACAGATTTCATAACCTTTATAGTACTTATATAAGGCAAGCCCCAATAAGTTTTGGGGTAATTGCCATATATACTTTAGAATCTTTTTCATATCTATTTCTTTTTAGATCTAGCTGCTTCTGCATTAGTTTTGTTCTTCAGAGCTGTACGTGCTTTCAATTTCTCTCTTTCCATTGCCGCTTTATCTTTTTGTGCTTGTAACTTCTTAGCTTCTTCAAGTTTACGTTTTTCTAATGCAATCTTTTCTCTTTCTATAGATGCTTTTAACTTCTCAGCTTTTTCAGCTTGTTCGATCTTTCTGTTTTCAATCTGCTTTTTATTTTCGGCTTCACGAGCTTTATTTGCTTGTTCAATTTGTTTAGCCATTATATCAGAATGTAGACGCTGCTCTTCTATGGCTTGATTACCAATTTCAATTGGATCAGGTATACCATTGCCATCTTGGTCCATGTTCTCAGAACCCCTATAAGCATTCAATTGAGCAACTGTAATCTTAGTAGCATTATCTTGATCAATCTTATACTTTTCAAGATCCATTTCAGCTTCTTTGAGCATAAGTTCTTGTTCTTTAATATCGTTTTGCATTTGAACAAGTTGTTGTTGCTGTTGAGCTTCTTGTTCTTGTAAGGCTTGCTGCTGCTGAATTCTATTATTTTCAATATCTCTAAGTTTTGATTTAATCATACTTAAATTGTCCAAAGTAATGATCTCGGCGATATCTAACAATGAAGCACCGTTTTGCATAGCCGGTTGAATAAGACTGTGCAATTGTTCAATTGCTTGGTTATCCTTAGTACTATCAGATACAAAAATATCAAAGTCTTCGTAACAGAAATTATCATCTATTTGTAAGAATACTCTTGTAACATCATCTTGCATATAATGCAAATACTTTTTAGTATCTTTCCAAGCGTATTTTGACGTGTCCAACAACATAGATAAAACTCTTTTCTTTACCTGATTGTGTAACCAGTACCAAGGCTCAGTAATATGTGCTGATTGTACTACAGATCTTTCAACATTTCCAACCAGTTCATTGCTGGAAATAGCACCTTGTCTTTGAGGACTTACACCAGACAATTCAGATACCATTTGTTCTATCTTATCCAACAACCCTATATAGGTATTGATAGTATTTGCCATACTTGCATCAATAGAAGCCCATTGATTGTACGGTGATGGTTTACCACCTTCTCTACCAGGAATACAGTTGTGAACTATTGTAAAATCGCCAAGTAAAAATTCGTGTGATTTGTTGTTTACGGCAATGCCATAATAATCACTAACACCTTCGTAAGTTATTGTGAAATGTGTATAATTTTTATTTACACAACGTCTATTTTTAAAGGTATATTGCTTTCTTGATACTAAACACGGTATTTCAAAATCCCCATCAAAAATTCTTACTCTGTACATAGGTTGAGTTATCGTGTAATGCTTGTTCCTATGAATTTTTACTAATTTAGATTCTATTTTTTTAATAGATAATCTAAATCCTAAGCTTCTTGCAATAAACACAAACTTATCTACAATATTTTTATTATTTTCACATTGAGTAAATTCTATAAATCCTTTATGATTTCCTCTATCTAATGAAATAGAACCGTCTGTATCTATTAAACCAGCTAATAATTTTAATCTATTTTCTTTATTTGTATAAATATATTCATCTGGTATATCTTTACTATTATAAATACCTAAAGATTTTAATTGTTCTATTAACGGATTTTTATTATTTTTACCATTTACATCATTGTGTGTAGAACTTAAGTAATAAGTATTAGATTTGCTATTTCTATTAAATCTACATTTTACTTTTAGATCATGTGAATCAGCATATTCATATAAGTAGTTAACTATTTCTGAATCCATTGATTCAAATTCTGGTTGTCCAGTAGTTCCATCACCTAACCATAAACCAAGGATGTACGGATCTAAAACTGGTTCAGAATTCCATGAATCAATATTACTAGCTCTTTCTAAAAAGCATCTTTGACTATAGTAAGGATTTTGTTTAAATTTTAAAATCAGATCTTTTGCTTTATCTAATCTTACTTCTTCTTTACCATTGTTTGTTCGATAAATGTATCTCACTAAGTGATCTGCAGTAACTATTTGTTCATCAGAACCTATAGAGGGTGTAATTCTATACATTTCTGAGTTACCCCTAAACAAGTTTGTAATTACTGTAGGTTCTCCAGTAGGAGACATAACTTTATCGTATAATTGTAAATTTTCAATATTCCTTAATTTACCATCTGCCATCAATACTTTGGTACCTTTAGCGAAACACCATCCTTCTTCATATGGATTCACGAATACTACACCCAGTGCATTCATGTAATGCATCCATTTATCAACATCAATACCCATACTCTTAGGTATCTGAGTAATGTCAATAACAGGAAGTTTACCTTTATCTCTTGCTATAGCTAATTCTAAACGATACCACAATATAATATACATATATTGCAACGGTTTCATGATAGCCACAAGAGACTTAGCTTTACTATTGGTATTACTATAGGCTACTCCGGTGTAGGGTAATTTACCTGAATTCAATGTAGAACTATTCTCAAATTGATATTCTACAGGTTGCATTCCAAAGTAAAGCGCATCCTCATCACCTTCGTCTGCTGTTCTATAACCCTCCCAAGTTTCGGTAATCCATTTCCATTCAACAGATATTTCATCACCTGTTTCTTTATAAGTTTCGTCTACTTCAATTTCTTCTACTGTTTCTGTTTCAGGATCTACAATAGTTACAAAACCTATTTTCTTAAATGACTTCCAACATACATGATACAGTATTACATCATCCAACACTCTATCTTCTAAATAACCATTAATTGAATTGTATCTATTTAAAGTTATATGATTAAAGTCATCAACAGGACTTTTGTCAGGGCCATAACCTGAAGTGGGTTTTTGACCTACCAATTCTAATAAATGATTTAATTGTTTTTCATCTAATTTATCATAATAGTCATCATACAGACTAGCTACTGATGTGCGTATTCTTCTTACGCACCAAGATGCTTCATCTACAAATTCAATACCTTCTTCTGCAGGATATTTAAAGTCCATAGTATTAACTCTCTCTGCAAATGGATCACCATTTCTAATACCTACATAATAGAATTCTAATCCACCGCACAAAGCATCTTTAAATCCTTTTTCAAATTCGTGTGGTAAATTTAATTTTTTCCATAAGAAGTTCAAAGAATTGTATGCTGTTATTTCAGCAGTATCTTTGTAACTTTTGGTTAAGTATTCTTGTATTTTTTCTGGTGTCTGTATTTCGCCTGTTTGTAGAGCTTGCTGAAATCTTTGTTGTTCCTCTGGACCTAATTGTGCCATCATAGCAGCTTGTGCATATTCAAGTAGCATTTGTTTAGCTTTTTCTTGGATATCTCCAGCAGCAGCATCACTAGTTCTGCATACATTATAATTAAATGGTCTCTTTGTTTCTTCACCCAACAGCAAATCAATCTTAGGTCTAATGATATTGTAATCCTGTGCCATTGCTGGAAAACCATCATCCTGATTGAAAGGATTTGTTACATATTTAAGATCCTTCTCATTATAAATGCTATTATATAAATCATAATAACTCTGCAATTCTTCTTCATCGGGAATAGAATTAGCAGAAGCAAAACCAGATATACCTATAAAATAGTCCACACAATCTCTACGCCACTCTTCTGTTTTTTTGGACATAGGTAGCTTTTGTACAGGCATGTTTGATATATTTCTTTCCATATTTAGTTAGTAAACATATAAGTGGTTGTACTAAAACTGTTATTTATCTGTGGCTCGTAAGTATTATTATAATTTTTAAACAAAGGAGCATTAAACAATCTGATCTGCTTCTCCTTTTCGGTTTTTTGTTTTACCTGGTAATTATACAATTGTTCTTTGTATATCATAATCTGTAGTAATGCCATTACTCGGTCGACATTTATCTTTTCATTATATTTGATTAATTCCTCAAGCAACGGTTCAGACATAATAGTGTTTAATCTCAAAGTATCATTACCGAGATCTTCTTCAAGCCATTCTTTTATTCTATCAATACCCCAAGCTTTAATTTCTTTCGTCATGTGGCATCCTTTTCCTCTATTTACTTTAGATGAATTGGTAATATCTCGTATAATATCTGGTTGATCAGCTAATAAATAATTACAATGCTTATTGTTAAAATATGTAAAAATACCAGTATTCTGATTTTCTACCATAGCTTTAGCATTATAATATTTAAGTAATTTGCGAACATTCTCATAGAACTCTTCAGCTGTTTTAGGTCTCCCGGTATATTCTGCTACTATAACATCTTGATAGGATTCAAAGTCTTGAAATCGTTTGTAGATCAAACAACAACCTAAAGAGTTAGTACCAGATTGATCTTGATCGTACGGGTCAATACCAGCTACATATAAACCAAAAGGTGCATCTTTTACAGGATGCTCCCATATTACTACAGCCCCTGTAGGATCTGCTGTTTTAGATAAAGGGAATTCTTTTATATCATTCTTGTTCTTTGATATATTCCATACTATTTCCCCTTTTACCTCAGTAAGATATCCTACTTGTTTAGCATTGGCTAATTTTTTATTAGTTCTTATCTTAGCTAATTGCTTCTGTAATTCCTTCTTAGGGAATATATTACCAGACAATTCAGTAAAAGCTTCAGCTGGGGTTTCTGCATGTTCTGCAGTATATCTATCTACTTGTTGAGAACTTTTAGCACTTTTTAATTCTTCTTCTCTAAGATTTAATATGAATTCTCTAGCTTTTTCATGTAATGTATTGCCATCTTCATCCATATACAATCTCTTACCATTCTCATCACGTATATCTAGATTAGTATGCTGCGGTACAAAGAATCCACATGGTTTACCACCTTGTGCTCCTTCATCCCATATATTATCGAATTCAATACAATTGAATGCTTTAGGATCATAAAACGCATTTCTTAAACCTGCTACATTATCACCTTCATCACCACCTGTACCAAACATAATCATTAAGCCGAATGCCACACCATCTTGCTCTACAGAAGGTCTAGCAATTTGCCACGCTGCTTCTAATTGGTTATTAGACCCGGCTTCTTCCCATAAGATTAATTTACCAGCTTTACCACGTACTGAATCAGGATTATCTTTAATAGATACACCCATTATCTCAGACTTGTATCCTATTTCTACTTTATTACCATAATCATCAGTAACGAGCATAGAAGCTCTACGTCTCATGGCTGTATTTGATACTTGTCTCTTTTTACCCCAGGCAGTATTACTGTCAATAAAATCCATGTAATCCCAAGCCTTGGTAAGAATACCATCTTCTGTTAAATACTGCTTATTAGCAGCATATACATATGATTTTGAATTAGGTATTAGAAAGAAGTTTCTACATAGCATAGCACCACCTTTGTAACTGAAGCCTTTACGTCTAGCTTTTGCTACGCATAAGTGTTTACCTTGATTCTCAGCTTCTTCTATAGACAAGAAATAGTAATAGTCGTAATCATAAAAATCAGGAAAAGCTGTTTCACGAGTTTTCTTTACCACATCCCGTCCTTTTGCATCTTTTGTAATCTTATAGACAATTCTTTGAATAGGACAATAATTAAGATAGAAATAGTTATAACCTGTAATGTAATCACCATCCTCCGCAGTAAACCCGTTAATACATCTATCCATTTCGGTCTCCCAAAATGAAAAGTATTCTGAAGTTCCTTTAGGGTATAAACAGTAAGAGCCGGTCTCCATAAACTGGATGGCCGGCTGTCTAAATTTATTTGAATTTATTATCTTCTTACTGAAATCAACCATGTTACTTCTTCTTAAACCAATTCTTAATCTTTTGCCAGGTTGAAATTTTAATGGGTGTTTTTTCTGGAATTGGCATACTACCTTTACAAGGTGTATCCAAATATTCCTGATGTTTCTTGTATGCTTCTGTAAAATCCAGAGTAATAGTACCATTAACCTTGGCGGTTTTATTAGATGTCTTAATCTTAGCCATATCTTTATAATTTTATGCAGCAACGCTGCTTAGTTTTTAATGTTTTAAATGGTGTTTATATTGTTACAACTACTTGGCAAGCTCGAACGGATTCAGCTCTCCACCACCTCTTACTTTTGAATTTGTTAATTCTTCTGCTCTCACAGAAGCTTCGAGTAAATCTAGAGACTTTATGGTATTACCTAATGAACCCATACCTGCTAATATATCTTTTACCTTCTTTTCATCAAGTTCATCAGCTAAGGATTCACTATAGTATCTAGATATACTTTCTAATTTCTTTCTAGCATTTTGCAGTAGTTGTAGTGTTAAGGTGTTTGCAAATGCTATATAAGCTTGTTCAGCTTCAATTACTTCTTTGGGAAGTTTTATATTTTTATCTCCAAATAATTCTTGTTTTAATCTTGGCTCTATCTTATCACTGTCCATACTCTGGACATAAGGACTATCATATTTGTTTTTAAGAACTATGTATGAGATATATTTAGTAGCCATTTCTTTATCTGCCTTATCGGCATCCCATACCTTTTTAAAAGCTGGGATACCTAAAGCATCATTGTGTATAATGACTTTACCTGCAAGTATATCAAATAATTTCATTAGTTTTCAACTTTTGGACAACAACCGTTGCACTCCTTCTCATTTCTGTTGGCTTCTCTTATTGTCTTCAATTCCATCATTCTTGCTATTGTAGCAGCACAAGGTATAATAAAAATTTCAGGTGCTTTGCCATCTCCTACAGAATATCCTTTAAATAATACACTGGGTTCAGTAACCTCGTATTTTTCACCATTGTAATATAATTCACCAGCTTCTGGTAAAATGAAATAATAATCAATTATTCCATATCTATCAAAAGTATCTTGAACGTTTGCAAGAGAACCATCCTTGCTGCATATCAAATTACCATATTTTAGATTGTAAACCATATTAATCAAATTTTAAGTATCTTTGTTTATAATGTTTATTTAAAGCATCAATAGCTTCTTGTTTTGTGTATGTCATATTAACATACTCGGGGTTACGACTATACTGATTGATTATCTCCTTCAGTTGTTCCGCTATCTCGTCCTGATTCCTGTGTCTCATTTTCTGTTATATTATCTGATGAACCAAAACCATTTTCACCTCTGTCACCTTCAACTAATTCTTCAGAAAGAATAGGTTCAATGGTAGGATAAGGTAAGATAACTAACTGAGCAATTTTCTCACCAGGTTGATAGATAGTAGGTAGTGCATCTGTAGTAAGCTTAAACTTACACATGATTTCACCTCGATATCCAGCATCAACTATGCCTACACAATTACACAATGATAAAGATCTTTGAGATACAGATGATCTCATAAAAATAAAACCTGCGTATCCTTCAGGAATTTCAACTGCTAAATCAGTATGATATACCAATACCATCTTACCACTTTTATCAAATTCCTGAGTAAATCTAGTACCTACTAGGTCTAATCCTGCATCATTAGGATTAGCATAAGTAGGTAACACTGCTTCTTGGGCTAATTTTTTAAATTTTACTTTCATACTTTTTCCTTTTCAAATTCTTTCCACATACGCTTAAGTAGAGAGGCTTGTTGTTCAGATATAGTCTCAATATAACAACTACCGTCAATAAATTGTTCAACTAAATAAAAAAGGTTTTTATTTTTGTTATCTTTGCGTATAGTTAATTTATCATACTTAGCAAACAGTGAAGTATTTTCTAATATTGAAGTTTTTTCAAAACTATTGGTAATTTCTTTACCACCTCCACCTTTTATCCGAATATGATTTGTATTGAAATCATCAATAGATTGTTCTTCTCCTATTTCATCATATATTTCTTCTGGAAGTTCTTCAAAAGAACCAGAATCTTTATTTTTATTTTTACTTATCCAAAGTAAGGCTATTGCATTCCATGCAACTTGTGCTAAATGTCTACATCCTGTTTCCTCATCAAAGTCATCATGTTCAGCAGCATATAAATGTCTTAATAAAGCCCCTTTATAACGTTCATAACCATTATCAAGATTCTGCCATTTATTTTCACCATACTTCTTAGCACCCTCTGTATACACTCTGGCAATGTCTTCAAGACAGTCTAAAGGCATTAATTCCCACCTTGTCTTGTCGTCTTTTCTATCATTTTTCTTTCCTTCCATAGATTTTAATTATCTGCATGTTTCTTTTTAGGTTTTATCTTAAAAAGATAACTAAACATTATTGGTTTAAGATCGTCATTATTACCAATCTTTTCGTTTGCAAGTTTAAATGGATGATTGCATATCACTTCTATTACTTGATAAGGAATATTGTATTTGTTAGCTAATTGAGTATATATACTAATTCTTTTTTGAGAAATCATATGCTATTTTATAGTTTTCATTCCAAAGTAGGTCGTCAAGGTCGCTATTAATTTCAATAGAATTAGGTCTAACTGTATTGGTAAATATCTTTAAAGAATCTGTCCAACAATCAGCATCAAAAACAATTAAAGAATTTAGTAATTTCACTTCTTCTTTTGTATAGTCCTTTCTTGGTTCTAAAATTACTAACCCGTCATAATCATTATTACCCCTAGTAATAGGGAAACATAATGTCATATAATCTGTAATGTAATGGAACTTATTGTATGATAGATCTGTATGAAATAACTTACTAAACATTTTAGTTATTTTTGAATATTCTTTCCAAAGTAAGATACTACCAGGCTTAATTTTCAGAGTTTCCATATTTTATTTTCAATATTATAGTCAACTGAACCCTATCCCCAATAACAACCGGTATTAAAGCTTTGTTTACGTACAGTTCGTCTTCTGCAGGTCCTGCTTTTAATATCCCCTTTTCTTTAAAAGACTTAATGTATCTACTCAGGTTATCCTTAGTAATGCCTAGATTTTCTATAATCCATTTTCTATTTTGTCTATTAGCTACATTTTTATTTGTGTTTGGTTCTTTTTCATATTCAATATCCATTCTAATCAATGTAGCCATTAGCTCTAATTCTCTATCGGTTAACCTGAGTATGCCATTAAGTGTATGTAAAAATTCTGTTATAAGTTCATCCTTGTTGACTTGCTTAACAAGTTTATTCATTTATAATGGATTCAAATTTATTTAGAACTTTCATCAGATTAAAATAAACAGTATCGTGTTCTACTTTTTGACATGTGGGCATTTTACCAGCTTTATATTTTTCAGCAACTACTTTGTTACGCTGATTGTACTTGTTCTGTAATCTCTTAATTTCTACATAAAGTCTCTTCAACTTGGAATTGAAAACTTCTTCTTTATTATTGTCGACAGGAGATAAAAGACCTGCTTTTACATAATTATCAATAACATTGGCAGAAATTGCCATACTTTTTGCAGTATAAACTTCTTTTGTTGTTTTTTCAGAATTCATAACGAAATTTTCACTTTTTTCATTATAAGAAAAAACGTCATCTACATCTGCACAGCCAAAAGGCTTAATAACTTTATACTCTGTAATCATATTGTTTATCTTAAATTTATAACCCTATAACGTAATAGTTGTGTTTTTGTTGCAACTTTTTATAAATAAAAAGGGGTTAAGTAAAACCTAACCCCTAGTGACACCACATACAACCACGAATTAATTAAAAGACTAACGCTTTAGTCTTTATTTTTTGATAAAAGCCACTACATTATATGGATTTACTAATTGAGAATCTTTAAATAGATCAAAGTCTATTGTAGATTTTCTAGAGTAGGCTACTATATCTCCTACTTCAGGATGATTATCAGGATCTACCCATTGATAGTTAGCTGGAATTGCCAATACTATACCTTTTTTAAAGGTTGTAGGTACTTTTTCTGTAACTGTTTCACTATCTGTAATCTGGTAGCCATTTTCATCTTTTTCTCCAGTATTAACTGGCTTGGTTATTTCCTTTTCAATATATTCTTCTGGTAATGGTTTTACCAAGATATCTTTAATAAATTGAAATTCCAACTTAGACAGTACTGTATTTATCAATTCTTTATCTTCTGTATTCATGAATAATTCATTTAGTTTGTTACTAACAACAAACGCTTCAACTTTTAAAATGTTCTAAAAATATTAGATTTTGTATTTTAATATATTACCACCTGTACAGCATATGTCTAAAGCTGTTTGTGGACAATGTTTCCTATCTTCAAACACACATCCATCACAACTACCACTAGGTTGGGGGTGAATAATATATTCAATATCATCAATTGTTGTAAAGCCTTTTAATATAGCTTCTCTAGCCTCTGGTTCTCCCATTTCCAATTTAATCATAGTTAAATTCTCCATCACAAGGATCTATCTCAAACTCTTCATCATTGCAATAGTTATAATCTATATCATCCATATTGTATATTATTAGATTAAGTATTCTAGAGTAAGAGTAGATAGTTTGTAATTTATTACCTTTACTCTAGATTTAACTATCTATTACTATCTATTACTATCTATTACTTAGTAACAGATAACGTTTGATACATCAATTTTGTTCCATTTTTAGTAAAATAAAAATAATTTTAACATTATTTATGATTATTTAACTTTCTATTTTATAATTCAAAAGTGTTAATAAATCATAAAATTTGTTAATATTATCAAAATACAGTGTATAACAAATCTTAAAATATGTTAAATTTTCAAAATAATTGTTTAAAGATATTGCAGAGACATCAATACATTTGTCACCATTTACTTTGGTATGTTCATTCATAACAAAGCTTAATACTTCAAAATCACTATAATGATAATACCATAATTTACTGGATTCATTGTAAGTAAATCCTTTCTCTAATAATTCTTTTTTAATTGTTTCTATCATATTTATTACTTGCATGTTTGTAAATTAATTTCACCCATTCTTTTTTCTTTGCTTACCTCTGAGTCTACAAGGGTGTTTAATCTTACATAATGTCTTTAATGCTTCTTCAAAATCCTTTACTGTGGTATCTCTCCAAACCACTGTATTGTCACATGATATTCGCTCGTTTTTCATAATATTTAAATATTTATTACTTAAACGTGTATGTGAGGATATAGTTCAAAAAATATTTTATAAAAATTTTTGGCAGGTATAAACTTAAGATCACGAATAAAATTTTCTAAAAAATAAAAAATATAGCGTGATGGTGAGAACGTGAATAAAATTATAAAAAAATTTTATAAAATATTTGGGAGAGTGTGAACCAGTACTAAATCAAGCCCCCTCTCCTAACAAGTAGGGGAAAGTCCCCCTTCAATAAGTTATAGAGTTACTGTATTTTAACAACCTCGCGATGCTACAAGGTTAATCGTATAAAGAAATGGCTTCTATCAAAGAACAATCAGCAGCTAAGTATCAGCTTGTTACAGCTGAAGTGAAAGAGTCTAAGGACGGCAATACGAAGTACGTGGTTGCAGAGTTTACAAGAACAGGTCTTGATGAACTCATGGCTCAACAGGAGAACGGGATTCGGTTACAGATATTACCGAAATACGGCATCTCAGAGGATGCTGCTAATACTTACCTACAGAAGTGGGTAGATAAGGCAAAGGCAGGTGACTATGAAACCTACATTGGTACATACACTGTAGGTGATTATGAACCATTCTTGCGTAAAAACGCAGACGGTGTTTACAACACCAAAAAGAAAGATGGCAAGAACGTTAAAATCCAGTACACAGATGTAACAATATACTGGTTCTGTGATGAAGATGGTAATCCCGTAAAGGGTAACAACTACATCATACGTCGTGCTGACAACTTGTTCCAGAACAGTACACGTATTATTACTGTTGCTGAGTATAAGAAACAACAGGCAGCTGCTAAAGTAGCTAAAGAAGCCGCTAAAGCGGCAACTGATTCCCTTGTAGCGGATGCAGATGCTGGCGATGAAGACTTGTTATAAATGTGGTGAGGAAGTGTGCTAAGGAAGCACTACTTCCCCACCCCTTTTAACCACTTTTAACACTTTCACCCATAAGCTATTTATATAATATATAGCGTAACTTAACATATAAAACCCATATCATGTCAAGAAAAGATGATGAAGTAGGATGTTTATTACAAATAATAATTGTATTAATATTTGTAATAATGTATATTATTGCACATATTCACTTTGGTGAATTAATGGATGTATTCTGATCTTAAATAAGCGATCGTGCAAATTCGCTACCAATAGTGCATGAAGTAATGCACGACAGTTATTAACTCTAAATTTATAAACAATATGAATAAAATAATTGGATGCTTCATGTACATTGTGCTCACAGTTTACGTATTAATAACAATAAGTATATTGTATAATATGGCAACTGGTCCACACTCTGAATACTTTCCAACAGCTTTATCTAGTTGTTTAGCTTTTAATGCTATTTGCTATATTATAGCAAAATGGTTATTTAATCGCTTTAATAAAAAGTTTTAGTATTCAACTTCCTGGGTATGAAGTAAAACTGCCTTTTTGAACTTTTTTCATTGTGTAAAAGATAAAAAACTTAATAACTTTCCAAGTCATTGAGGACACCAGTTTCTTATAGAATACGCATCTAAGGGTAAATATACTCGGTGCGATATAAGTTTTAGGTGTAAAATGCAATACATTTGAGAAGCATAAAGTAGACACGGTTCATAAGTTAGCTACTTGATGAATACGCCTATATTTATAAGGCTATTATTATACAGAAAGGTTATCACGCATAGTTTATTAGAATTTTTAGCTGTCTTTAAATACTTCCCCACAGTCAATTTTCTATATTGACTCATCATTGTGAAATGATTATTCCTCGTAAGTAATGGTTAGTAAATATGCGTTGATACGCCAAGGTACAAGTTAAGAGACTTGTATATTGAACACCATTACTCTCACCTCTCCAAAGTAATGACAACCTCATCGTAGTTACTCATCTACTTTTACAGTTTTGCCATTTTATATATAGAGTAACGGGTTTTGGAGTCTAGTATTGTAAGTCCAGTGGAACACTAATATACTAAACAATATTATAACACATATTATAATATTGTAGATTGAAACGTATATAGCATACTGGCATAGAAGCTAATAGTCATTATTCTTTGATATTAAATTCACAATATATGGTTAGATTAATATTAGAGAACAAAAAAGAAACCAATTGGTTTCAACAGTTTTGGTTGTTAAAGAAACAACTAAAGCTTACATTACGAGAATGTATTAAATTATTTATTTCTTTAAAAAGGAATAAATCAATATTAATACAATCGGCAAAAGACGAGAAATTTCTCAATGATTTTCTTGATGTAACCTATTTCATATTAAAAAATGAATTTGATGCTAATATAACAGATGTACCTTATGGGTTAACATCTATTGTAGATGCAAATCATTTTAACTGTTATGTTATAGATTATATTCGAGGATATCGCATTTACATTTCTCGTATGTAAAAAGAAAGGGTTAGTACTGCAAATAAATCTTGTTTCTGCTTCTACTAACCCTTTAACTTTGAATCAATCAAATAAATAATAATATGAGAGCATACCCACAAAGTCTACTATATCAATTAGTAGGGCAAATGATTACCATACTTAGTACCAATCAGACGGGAAAAGTTGGTAAAGTTGAAACAACGCATGATAGTAAATGCGTAATAGTTTCATTACATGTTAATGAATGGTCCCCTTTATCTTATAAACCAATGACTAAAGTTTGTAAGATAAAACTTAGTTTAACTACTCTGTTAAAAGATGTTAAATTACATAGTCTAAGTAAGAAATAAAATAGAACTTGTTGAAATGTAAATTTTCTAAAGACCCTATTCTCGGATAACTCGGGATGAGGACTACGAGAATGTTTAACCAGAGTTAATGGTGTATAATAGCGGCTTGGCGGCGTCAGCGAACATGTATCATTACTCTGGTTATTATATTTTAAGAAGAATTTTAAACTCATTTAAATCAATTAAATATGAACATTAACGATAATCGTGAGATTGAATTATCTCTATTTTTCCTTGAAAAAGATGCTAACAAGCAACCTTATTCACCAATACAACAAGCTAAGTTAGTAAAAGATCTTACTAATAAATCTCTTAGAGAATCAAAAGACATTGTAGATTCTGGAAGAGCTACAATAACTATCTCTGAGCAAGATTTCAAAAAAATAACAGAAGATTTAAAAGCAGTAGGAATATTCTATAGGGTTTCTTGCATAACAGAAGGACCAGAAATTGAAAAAGACCCTACACAAGAAATAAATTTTATTGTTTCTAAAGGGATTTTAAATAAAAAGAAAGACAAAACTGTAGAATGTTATTTATTATCTAAAGAAGAATATAATAAACTATTTGCAGTTAAAGCAACTCTTATAGATATCATTGGAACATTAAAATCTTTAGTAGACCGTTGTCAGTCTATAAAAGATTAATATTTATTTCATTAATTATTAAAACATTATCAAAATGGAAAATGAAAACAAATCTAATGTCTTTAAAGGTACGATGATTACAATCATGGTATTATTATTGGCATGTGTAGGATTAAACACCTACAAGTATGTAACAGGAAATGATATTCCTAACATTACTACACAGTCTTCAGCAAGTGAAGAAATCTCTACTATGGAAGCAATTCCAACAGTAGAAGAAGCCATGATAGAATGGCAAGATCTCAAAGAACACGAAAGGTGTTACGAGATTTATATGAATTTCCCACCGGAAATTATGCAAGCATTATACGAAAAACTCGGCACTCAAGAGAATATACGAAAGTATGTTTATGAGTATGAAAGAAATCGAGAGTATTATGTATCCCTACAAATTGTTAACCAGCTGAACAAAACCGGATTAGAAGATCCTGGAATAGATGGTAATAGAATAAAAAAAGCCAAAGTCCAGGTAGAACTTGAAAAACTAACACCTAGCAACGCACCAATTAAGGCTGAACCAGCGGACAGTGTTCAGTAATAGTGTTTAATTTTTAAGTTATCTTCATCTATTATTATTAAGTTCAGTAAGATTGCATTGGTATGTGAATATAGATGCAATCGTCTTCAGCAGATGACAAACCTTTATAAACTATGAGATATATAAATAATTATAATTATAATACTCTTATTATAATAGATAGTAAAAATAATGAAACAGTAGGAAAAGTATTATTAGATATTGAAGATATACCAAAAATACAAAAATATCATTGGAGATTAAATGAAAAAGGCTATGTAATAGCATCAATAAAAGGACATAAAACTATAAGAATACACAATTTAATATTAGAAAGAGATACAAGTAATCAAAAAATTACTTGTGACCATATAAATAGAAATAAACTGGATAATAGAAAAGAAAATTTGAGAATAATATCACATTTAGAAAACAACTTAAATACGGATAGAATAGAAAAAGGAAAAGGATATTGTTTTAGAAAAGATAGAAATAGATGGATGGCTTATATTAAAAAAGATAATAAAATGAAAACTATAGGATATTTTAATACTGAAGAAGAAGCAAAACAAGCAAGAAGTCTTTACTGTGAGAATCAGTGATAAACTTGTGGGGCTCATGTCTTATCAAAAGGGTGGCCAACTTTTAGATAGCATTAGTGCGGACGTTAAAATCAAGTAGATGATAAGAATTGTACTGACAATACAATTCTGCTGTATCTTAAAATAAGTATTGATAGTCAAATTTTCCTAAACCAATCCTCGTTATTAGGTAAAATTTCTTTTTGTTTATATGTTGCTACAACAACATTATTAATTAGATCCATTATGGTTGTAGACATAATGGCGTCATCAAATGTCAAATTTAAAAACAATCCAAAAAATGAAAGGAATTGTAGTTATTGTGATGCCTGAAAGCTCACAACATGTTGAGGTAAAAATACCATCTGGTATTACTCCTACACAGTTTGATGCGATAATGAATCGTATTAAACACGATTTTTTCACAACAATAAAGCCACAGGCTGATACTGATTCATTAGTTGTTACAACTTATGATGAAAATGAAGCAAACGCATTATTGTCAAATGCCTCATCTGTAAATGCTGCAAAAGCATTAATAGATGCAGTAGGTAATCCTCATGATTCCGATTGGAGTGGAAGATTCTTTACACTCTATGGTAACGGAGATCCAAAAGTAGCACAAACAATTTTGTTTTTAAAACAGAATATGGATGTATCTGCACAAAATTATCTTAAATCTAATGGTTTAGGATGGTTATGTGATTTTCTGGGTCTTGGTGTAACCAAATTTGGATTCTAATGGGAAAGACATTTAAAGACATGAAAGCATCCAAATCTTTACGAGAAAAAGATTCTCATAAGAAGCGGATGCTTCCTTACAAGAGAGAAAATAAAAAATATGATGAAACTCGCCAGTAACATCAATTATTTTATTATATGGTGGTTATCCCCAAGAAAGTGTAGAAGTCCAGAGTCCTAAGACAATCAAAGCCATATGAAGATATATGGTACGTCAACAAAGTAATTGGGATGTTGTCGAAATAAGTTAAATGAATAAGACAAACACTTTCTTCTAATTGAATTTAAAAACAATTAAATATGAAAAGTAAACGAAAAATATCTATGTGGTTATATATGCCACAAAGTAATAAAGTACAATTTGATCCTACTAAAAGTACTTTAACTCAAACAATTGTAGAATGTACCTTTAATAAGGTAATTTCTGGTAAGTATTCATCAAATGTAGAATATACTTATACTCATCCGAGACTTAATAAAAAGCTTAAGGGTGTAGTATCTAAAGCTTTTTGGGAGGCATAATATGTTAAGAGAGATTATAGAATATATAGTATTACTACTATGGATCTTTGGTTTTATTATGCTATACGCATTTGGTGATATTCCTGCGATACTATATATCGTAATCTCTTTTATAATTATGTGCCGTATTCATATACGGAGTTTAAAAAAACTATTTTTATTAATAATTAAATCAATTAATTACGCGAACGAAAAACAAAATTACACAAGAAAGACTTCGTGTAACAGCCGCGCAGAAGCAAGATGATAATGATTATTAGAGAATTAGTATAACTTTTTTAATTAATAATAAATGATAGACGAAAAAGAAATTATGGACTATCTCTACAAACAAAGGGATCCTCCAGAAAAAGACAAAGCATTTCGAGAAGACAAAATATTTCAAGAAAGAAAACAGAAAATTAAGAGAAAAATACGAGAAGAATTAAGCAAAAATCAAGTATTATCTCAATTTCTACAAGAGCATAAAAGTGAAGGCAAATTCGTAAAAGCATATACTGACAAGTTATTAAAATATACTTGGTATTCTGATAAAGATATATGCAATGTAATTAAAACTGAAATAAATCATAGTTTCAGTCCAATAGACTCTGCATTTATTTGGAGAAATACTCCTCAGGGACACGAATATTGGAAAGAGCTTTCACATGAAGTAGACGATAAACTTTCTGTTGAAAGAAGAAAGAAGAGAAAATCATTTTAAACTTTATTTATTAACAACTTAAAATTATCAAAATTATGAGCGAAATTAAAGAAGAAATCCGTAACGGTAGAATCATCAACAAAGAAATCGTAACTGCAGCAGCTGAAGAATTGGCAAAAAAGCGTAACGCAAAAATCACGAAAGAAATGATGCGTATTGCCGTAGATTCTGAGTTTGAACGCAAGAGTGCGTTATTAGACTTGCAGAAGAATCGTGACCGTGAAGAACCAATCAAAACGTGTCTGAAAGCAAAGGAAGCTAATGAAAACGCAGTAAAAGAAGGAAAGATGACGCCGGAAGAATTTCGTAGTGCCAATGGTAAAGCCGATGACGAAAAAGAAAAAGCTTTACGTCAGGTTGAAAATGAGTACTACACCCTGCGCGATCAATTGCGCAAGCAGTGTTATGACGTTCTGAACGATTGGGACGATTAATAACAACTCCAAACCTGTGCCGATAAGTACTGTAAAGCTTATCAATTAATATTAGTGTCTTTACATTTATAGAGACACTAATACTAGTTAGTGCCGTAAGTTATTTAAACCGAACGTGTAAGTAGGTAACAAGTTGAATTGACAACTTCCCTCAAGTGCTATATGCCGTAGGGTGGAAAAACAACGTGCCACTGATCATGTGCCGAAGATCATTACTATTGTTTTAGCTATTGTACTTTATGTCCTGCATAAAAACAATAGGCTCTATTCATAGAGTTTTATAGTAATGGTTATCAAAACACATATAGAAATTGTGCTTTATGCCGAAGTTTTATTTTTAATATATAGTATAAATGTTAAGTAAACCGTATAAATACGGTCTTCAAAATATTTATACAAACTTCAATTTCTATCAGTCTATCAAAGGCACAGAATCCTAAGTAATATAATGCTTTATGCTTAAATACTATTTTTAGAAAACAGAAATGCGTAAAATGTTCATATTCTGATGGTAAGCGTCTTTAGACAGTAGAACCGAAATAGAATCCGACAACTTACGGTCGCTCTATAAAGAAGATTTAGTATTACTTAGGATAAACTCTTAAAAATTTACAATTATGGATTGGACAAGAGAAGACTTAGAAAATAAGCCAAAAGAAGAACTTATAGACATTATTATGAATATTCAGAAAGATCTGAAAGATATTCTATATCTGTATAATGATACAGATGATGACTATGATAAATAGAGAGTAAGGAGAGAGATCTCCTTACTTTCACTATCTCCATGATTTTTAACATTATTCACAATATAAGAACTGTATTGTGTCTTATTAGGCTTATTAATCATTGTTAGGACGAGGGTTCGACTCCCTCCAGCTCCACGTGAATGGTACTTGCTCGATGTGTAGTTGTACCCGGTTATGTAATATCGTAAGCATCGTTTTATCCATAACGTATAATGGATATGGGGCTGCATGGATTTGACTAGCAATAGAAAGATAAGATAGGTTCAACATTCTATTAAATGGCAACTATTCGTTTGTCACTGATTACTCTTGCGTAGCGTAAGATTATGATGCGTGCTAAATACGAAAGTTAGGGATACTCCTTAGTTTAATCGGTTAGAACCACGAATTTTACCGTGAAATATGAGTTCGAGTCTCATAGGAGTAACAAATTTAAAATTAATTATTATGTCTTGTTATAATTCTTATAATGATGAAGAAGATCCTCGTAAAGCGTGGACAACAGTATTAATTATAATACTTTTATTAATTGCAATTATATGTTTAACTTCTTAAAAGTAACTTAGATGAAAAAAGTAACTTTAAGTCAATTACATGGTAATTTAAAAACGTTCAGCAGAGAATTTATAGGAGCTGGAAGTAGAAATTGTGTAGTTGGTTTGTATCGAAAACTTATTGAATTGGGAGCAATTCCATCTAGTAAGGAAAAAGATAGCAATCTTATTAACTCTAGACAAAAGGTTGTTATTCTGTGTGTAAATGATGGAATTCGAGGCAAATTTGCTCGTATTTCATTACATGAAAGAGCATGGTGGGATTATTGGCATAATAAAGCCCATAAACACTGTAAACCTGCTTATATTACTTATAATGTACCAAAACAAATGGATATTGTAATAAGTAATTTGAATATCAAAGAATTAGAAACTTTATTCCCAGAGTAATATGGAACTATCTTATTGGATTTATTTTAAACCAGGTGAGAAAGATAAACTTAAAAAGATTATTGATGAAAATCCTAATCCTTTAATGGCTAATATAGCTATTCAAGAAGAATTTGGTGTATCACTCACTGAGGCTGAGAAAATTATTGAAGTGTATAACAATAAAATTAATAAAACATGTCATCAAGAATCATAACACTTAATAAACCAGGATTATATGTTGCAGAACATAATGCTACTGGTGAACAACTCTTAGTAAGTATTGGAGGTGAGTTACCAATGTTACGTGTAGTCAATGTTATTAGTCTATCTAATTTCACTAGTGGTTTATATGCAAATGAAGCAGATAAACGAAAACTACAAAATCAAATGGAAGCCCATCCGAATGAATATACTTACACTTCTATTCAGGTTAAATTAGTAAAACAACCTGAAGAAATAAAAAGAGATATTCTTGATTTATCTAAGTATTCAACATTAGTTGAAAACAAAGATAAACTATTAGAAATGGATGATAATATGGCAGTTATTACAATTTGTAAAGATGAAGCACTTGATGTAACTACTGCTACTGAAATTTGGAAACAATTCAAATTATCATTACGACCGTGAATGCAGATGAAATAAAAAAATATATTTATGATAGATCTGCAAAACTATCACAGCATTTTATTGACTTCATTAAACATGAAGATGTTCCTGATTATTTATTACCATTATTTGATGAAAATTGTGGTTATAGATGTGATTGGAACATAATAGGTGGAGAAGAAGCAAAAGAGTACTTTAAACCTTACTATAAACCAATAAATGACAAATTCACTCTTGATTTAAAACAAAGGAAAGAAGTACAAACTTGGTTATTTAGAACCAGTACTAAGCTTTTTCTACCTGAATTAATGGTAGGAAGACCTATCATAACCGATAGAGTACAACTGCGAATAACAGTTTCTTTAATCGACAAATTAAACATTCCAAGACAATATAAAGACTATTTATTTGATAATACTATATATTGTTATTGGACTCGCAAACGAGCTTATGAAAATTTCTTTTGGCAAGAAATTGTACAGCTTCCGTTTGCACCAGATTATCGATTGAATATAACAATATAATCAATTGATAATAGGGTAAGAGAGATTAGTTTCTCTCTTACTCACTAACCCGTAAGCCTATGAAAGAAGAAGAGAAAATTCTAATTGAAAAGGCGAAGCACGGTGATGAGAAAGCCTTTACACAATTATATGATAATTATTATCGTCTAATACGATACATCATATTTGATGCAATAAAAGATGAAGAAGCAACAGCTGATTTATTATCTGTTACTTTTACTAAGGCTTTTAAACGACTCGATTATTTTGTTGAAACTATTTCTTTTGAAGCATGGTTAAAAACTATCGCAATAAATACAGTCATCGACTATATTAGAAAGAATAAGAATCAACAAGATAACATCTCTATAGATAATGAGGACAATGCAATTCAAATATCTAGTGATAATGATCCCGAAACTGATTTAATTAAATCAGAGTCAATAGATATTCTTAGAATTGCATTAACTCGACTTAGAGCTAAATATAGGAACCTTCTAGAACTCAGATATTTTAGTCATCTAAGTTATGAGGAGTTAAGTGCTAAGCTTAATATACCAGTCGGAACTGTAAAGTCTGACCTAAATAAAGCAAAGCATAGACTCAGATATTATTTTCAAAAAATTTCAAAAACTAACAAAACATGACAACATTCATTGTATCTATGCTAGTAATTGTCTGTATTGTTGCAATTGCACGATATTATGGCAGTTCGTCAATGGCAAGTAATTTATTGCTTACTTTGGCATTTTCTGTTGTTGTGGGTCTTGGTATTCAATTTGCTACTAAGGGTAATTCCAGTAAAAAAGAAAATACTAAGATTGAAAACTCTATTGCAGTTAGTAATCCTGTGTCCACACAGTCAATTTGTACAATGTTGGAACCTGTACAAATACGCCATTCTGGGGCTGTGAGTCAGATGCAGGATTACAAAACTGTAATAAAGGAGTTTCCACAATTAAGTTCTAAAAAGCTTGCGTATATTGATCGTATAGCTCCTCCTTTCCCAGATTCATCCTAGATGAATATAGAGGGATCACATTATTAGTTAAAACAAGAAACAAATTATTAATTTATTAATATTCGAAAAGGCGAATTAACATTATCAAAATGGGAAATAATAAAAACAAAGGTCAAAAGATTGACGATAAAACAAAGAAAACTACTGCCGCTACTGCGGCTGCACCGGTTGCACAGACCAAGAAAGAACAGCCGAAGACTGGATTGAAGGAAGATAAAACTCCTAAACCCGCTGCTCCTATTCCTCCTAAAAAAGAAGAGAAAAAGGAGACAAAGAAACCTGTTACTGATGCTACTGGTACAGTAGAGAATGTAGCAGCAGAAGAAGTAAAGAAACCTGTAACATCTCCATTAGAATCACCTAAAATTGATTCTCTGGTAGCATTAATGGGACCCAATGATCTCATGGATGCAAATCATGCTGCAGTATTTCTGTCAACACTTGAACGTCGTACCGCACGTATGGATCGTAGCAAACCTATCACAATTCAAATGGAATCCATGTTGGATTACAATATGATGTGGTATGCTGTACGTTTGTCCGTACAATCATTTGCGCAGAAACGTGAATGCAATATGCTTACGCCGAATGATGAACTCATTGTTCAGCAGGCTATTGATACAGCTGCATCCATGGGTGTTGCTCTTGAGGCTCATCCTACAGATGATCCTACTCAGATGCGTCTTGAGTTTAAAGAGATTTCTCCTGAAACGAAAGCAGCAGCTGAAGCGGAGAACACAGCTCAAGGTTTGACCTCAACAGCTAAACCACCTAAACACGTGGTTCTTACCGAGGAACAGATGAATCCTTTGAACTGGAAGAATGATGATGAAGCAAAAGCTGCCATCAATCAGGACCTTCAGATATCCGGAGAAACTCCATCTAATAAATTCTTGCGTATCTTGGGTAAAATTAAGACGTATCGTGAGAACGTTACGGAAGACCCTGTACAAAAAGGAATCTGGAGTAATGCAAATTTGGGAACCCTTGCAAAAGAGTATTTCAATATTATCGGTAAGAAAGGCATTGTTGTACTCTCTGGACTCATGTCTTCTACTACAACTTCATTGAAGTTAGGTCAAACTATGATCTTTGCACATTCTCTGTTACGGAAGAATATGAAAGGTCTGAGTGACCAGGATGTAGTAGATCTGATTAAATCATTTATTGAAGTAATGCATACAGATCCTGCTCAGCCTATTGAACAAGATCCTTGTGTAGTAAAGGGTATTTTGGCTCCAACACGCGATACATTTGTACGTATTGCATTACAGAAGCCGGCAGAAGATGAACTTATTGATTGGTTCAAGAAGATTATGGGACCGTTCTATGACATCTATAAAGATGAAGTAGGTTCTAAATCTGATGAAGATTTTGCTCTGAAAGCAGCTAACAAGATGATCGAAATACGTAACTTGTATGTAGATAAAGATGCTGCATATCCACTCTTTACAAAAGAGGATTTCAAAGCTGTAGTAGGTGCTTAACCTATTATATCAAATGAAAGGTAAATTTGCTTATTTAGCAGTGTTCGTTGTAGGAATTATTATGTCCTATAACACTAACATTTTCAAACCAGAAAGTGTTACGGCAACTGAAATTGTAAAACCAATTCAGTTATCACCAATACCAGGTAGTTTTAAACTTAACCTGGACTTAGAGACAGGTAAAAGTATCGTGAAAAGTAATATACCCGTTACAAGTACTGATATTACTGTCAATCACCCCACGAAAATCGTGGAAAAGGTAGTATATAAACAATCTAAACCCAAAGTAATATATGAAACAAAAACTGAGGTACAAATGAGGCCGGTAATGTTCACTCTACCAACTCCCCGCTCTCACAAATTTGTACCTGAGTATCCTAAAAGAGTAGAGAAATGAAACAAAAAATAACTAAAATTAATGTAATATCATTAATTGGTATTATATTATTCTATTTATTTTGTTTATTTTTTGCTTATTGTATTAGTGATTAACTATGTGCTTACCGTAGAATGGCACCGGGATAAATAAGTTCTCTCCCGTAGTAAGAAAAAGAATAAATCGTAAATCGTCAACAGAAAGGCATTTAATGTATCAGTTTGGCGTCGTGGTATTGTTAGCTATACACGTTAAAAGCAATAAAATAGCGTATATAAGTTTATTAAATAGTCGACGATTTAATATATTTATATAGACAAGTAATACAGGATATGAGAATATGATAATAGTTAACGCTATGATTCAAAAGGTAATATGATAGCTTACTATGGATTTATTACTTTATCCATGAAAAATTAGTAAGAAAATGGGATAGCGTGCAAAGCCCATAAAATCTTGAGAACCGTTTGGTGAAGATTTAAAAGACGCGATCTAGGTCAGCAGACACGAAGACAAACTAAGCAAAGGTATCGGCATCCTAAAGTAAATATAGTTATGAGATATATTTATGAGTGTATTGAAGTCTACACAAAGGAGAAACCTATGTCCGTGGGTACGATCATGTACGAAATCAAGAAGGGACTAAACACGAGTTGCCCCTTAGTTAATATCCAAAGGTTAACTAAGTTTTGACTCCTGACTAACGTTCTTGGGTGTGTCCAAAGCATCCATTCTGAAGCTACTGTTGGAAGACGTAGATAAGATAAAAATGCTACTGTAGTGTTCTCTACAAGGTACCAAATGGTTTAAATTGGAACGTATGTTTAAATACATATAAAAGTAGATATGAAGGCAGAGAGATTAATCGAGGGTGCTATTAGGTGCTACATGAAAAAGTAAAGCAGTACAATTCTGCAATCTTTTATTCGTGGAAATAAAGGATAACAGTCTGTGTTATTACTTTAGAGTATATGGCTGAGAGGCTATGATCCATACAATGAACTTTAAATTCATAAATATAATAAGAATTCGAGACTTTTATTATATTTGAGTATGATAGATTATCCGGATTAGGTGCCAAACCTATACTTAATAGAACGATTAATACGAATGTGTCAGTGTTTGCTTCAAGTTATGACACAATAATATATGGAAAGAAGCAGGTTGTAAAAGTGTCCTATAACACTACTACAGAATAACGACATCCTTTAGCAAGATGGTTACTTCGCAAGAAGTGAGAGGGATCTCAATAATTTACGTTATCGAAAAGTTAAATACGCCGGTAGAAACACCGTTATCCGAGAAGAAGGGTAGAAGTTCAATCAGATCTCAGTTAAAGCTTTCCGAGAGATAAAAAGCGAAAGTGGGACTAATGATTAATTGTCAATGGGTTAAATTCAATTTGGGGACACGCCCCAATCAACTATTTCCTGACAGCAATGTATCACTGACCCGAGAGTTAACGTCACTCTTAAACAAAAGCGTGGATAACATGTTTAACTAAAGTAGTGGCTACGCCCACGAATAATAAATCCAGGGGAGTCCCCGCTAGGGATAATAGATTCTGCTGTTGTATAGTAGTATATGTTTCCTGACTGCGTCCTTGGCAAGCCAACCGTTATTGCTAATAAAACTAATAGAGTATGTTGCGCAACAATATATGTTCATTAGAAAGCGTTTCATGAATCTTCATAGACTGGATACCTGTCATGCGGAAAGAGTAGTGAAAAGTAGGTGAAAGTCCTCAATATTCGTGCTTGTAAAACAACCTATGGGCAGTATACTGCATAGAATTTAAAAACCGTTGCTGCATTTGTAGGGCAGAACTATTTAAGTAACGTTAGAAAACGACCGTATCTGTGACGGATTCGATAAAGTGGTAAATATTAACTTCTAGGAAATCATAAGCTACATGATGAGCCAATTCACGTGTGCAACTATCTTGCAAATAGTTACTTGTATTTGTGATTACTTGAGATTAACCCTGAGACGCCAGGAAATACTAAGTTAATATGATGAGCAATAGTTCCTTTCTTTTAAGCGTAAAAGAATTGTAAAATCTAAAGTAATGGTATTAGATGTGTATACAAATGTCTTGGATCTCATTAGTCCTAAGAACAAGCTGTACAAGATCAAAAATATGATAAGCTGTAGTTTACACAGACACTCGTGTAAGTAATATTAATTCTGGTATCCGAACTACATTTGTAGAAGCAAGGAAAGCAGAAAGGAAGAGGAAGTATCTACCTTGATTTTGATGTAAATAAAATCATTAATATGAAGACTATGCGTTTAAAGCAAAAAAAAAGATTACACTTTGTAAAGGATTGTACTTGAATGTACATAGACGATTAGCCATATCCTCTATATAATAAAATCTATACAAAGAGAGCAAAACTCGTTTAATTTAAACTCATAAATATGTAAATCAATTGTTTAATCTCTCCGTAGGTGGAATCAACCACGGAATCAAAAAAGGAATTTTAAAATGGATAAATCAGTTATTTTAGCATCACAGTGTGGTGCAACACTTGGCAAATATATTCTCATTATTGAGAAAAATTCAGTAGATCCGAATTATTCACGGAAAGTACAGAATAATGAACTACGGACTAGTCAGCAGATTAATCTTTATTCAATTAAACCCGTTAAGGTTAAAGTTGCACGGGAAGTAGAAAGTGCAGAAGGTACAAAATTCGTAGAATATAATGATGATCCGAAGTTACGGCTTCAGATTTCTGGAATCAACGATATTGCAGATATTATCCCGAAGCCCAACGCGGAAAGTGTAAAGAATGCTATCACTCGGTTTGAAGCAACCGGTGAAAGTACAATCTTTATTGATTATCCACAGTTGACAAAAGAGGTTGTTGCCTTGAACATGGAATCACGGGGAAAACTTACAGCATTTGTCAACGAACAGATGCGGTTTATCAAGACATTTGAAACCGCAAACGAGACTGAAATTGCTGCTTGTAAAACAGCAATGGCTGCTGAGGGCATTGAAATTAATGGTTATTTCGGATAATAAATCATGAGTGCGCCTCTAACGAAAGAAGCGTTCCTTGATCTTCAACACATGTTTGCCGATAAGGATTTTATATCTTTGTTATTTATGGATGAGAAAGAAATAGCTAGATATATACATGTTGAAAAAGATGGTAGTGTGACGTTAGGCAGAACAAAATACAAACTTATCAATAGACTCTTTAAGGATGAGAAAGTATTGAGTACTAATGATATTTGTTTACGGCTTATTAAGGTTATTACTGGAAAAGGTGGAACGCGAAATAATGAAGCTTTTGATTGTCTTGTAAAAGACTTTACTAAAGCTTTGGATAAAGGAGATTACTCCTATGCTATTACTCGGATATTTATTGGATATCGTCTAGGATATCTAAACGATGTTGCAGCAATGCACTCTTCTTCGGAAAAAGGTGAGGTAAGACTTCCGGATAAGCGAGTATTGGTACAAGATGGTTTTGGAGATTTCTATGCAATTAAAATAGGTAAATATCCTAGTTAATTAAAGTTGACTATTCTAAAGTAATAAAAAGTATTAGAATGTAAAATAGCAGATGTAACGCAACAATACAAGAAAATATAATTATTACTTTTCAAGATATATCAAAGGGATTGCAGATGTAAGTCAATCCCTTTTTCTATATCTTATAAGGCTGTGATGATGTATTCAAGAATACTAAGTGATGGAAAGCTTCAAGAATAAGACGAAGATGTCATATCGAGATGAACACAGTCACTAGTACAGGTAGTTGATCATATTTGAGTATACTTTTATGTTTAATCAATTAAAATCAAAAGTATATGAACAAAATTAAATCAACTGAAATTATTGAAAATCGTAAGAAGTATGACAAAGAGATTAAGAAAATGTGGAATATTATTCGCACTGAAAATCTTATTGATAAAAATGCCACACGTAATTACGATATGAAAGCATTATTAGACGCAATTACAGAAATGTCTAATAATCGAATTCAGACCAAGCTGGATTCTATTGCTATTAATCTAGGTTTTAAGAATCGTAAAGACTTTCCTAAAGAAAGTATTTATCCTATTATCTATACTCTATCTGAAAAGAATGAGTATCTGGTTCAGTTAGGATCTATTCCGACTATTAATCCTAGTTTAAAAGCTAAACTTGGTAAAAAGAAATTGTTTAAAACTGAAGAAATCACTGCAGATTATATTAATAAAATAAAGAATAAATTGCAGTTAGAGATCAACGCTTTGAAAAAGAAGCTTGAAGATTTCAACAGTAATGCTGAAATAGATATATCTTCTGCATATATGTATTTAGCAGCATAAGGTAAAACTGGTCTCTGTAAGTTATTTTAAAGTAGTTCAAGTATCTCTATTTTTTTAATTGTGATATATTCTAATAGCATAAAATAAAATTAAAATAACGAGTGGCAAGTGGGGTTCGAATCCCCAGAGACCAACAAGTCTCGAAATATTAATATTAACATTTTAAAAAGTAAAGTCATGAAAAAAGATATCAAATCTCAAACAATTGACAATTCTATCAAAAAGTACCCGGTAGAAAGCAAAACATGGAAGTCTGATGTATATCAAGCTTTAAAATTAGGTTATAAAGTAGAAGCTTTAAACGAAGAACAATCTGATTATATTAAGAAGATTGAAACAAAATTAGCAGAAAAAGCTGCAAAAGCTAAAGTAAAAGAAGAGATGAAACAAACTCTTCTAAAAAAGATGTCAGATGCAATGAAATCTAAAAAAGCAGAAATTCTATCTGTAGCTAATGATCTTGCTGATAGAATTATTCTTCGCGCTATTGAAAAAGAAGAGCAGAAGAAAAAATTCGATGAAGCCGACAAGAAAATTAAGGATAAGGTCAAGAAAGACAAAATGGCAATAGCCGAAAAGAAACATGAACGTAAAGCAGAATTACGTAACAAAACTATTCCTAGTCCTGAAGCCATAGCTAACGCTAAGAAACAACAAGACTTTCTTGCAAAAGCTCATGCCGTTAAACGTGAAGAGATTGAAGCTCATCTTGATAAGAAAGAAGAATTTATGGATCAATCTATAGAAGAATGGAGTAAGAAACATGAAGAACGTATTAAACACAACACGGAACTTGTTCTTAAACGATTGCATCATAAAGAGGTTAAGCTCAAACGTACTACAAAGGCTGAGAGAATTGAAGCAATTAAAGCTAAAAAAGAAGCTGGTAAAGCAGCTTTCAATGCTGAAATGAAACGTCAGGCTTCAGAAATTGCAGCAGACCGTCAGGGTTATGCTAATCGCGTAGAGAAACGTAAACGCGCTGAGATAGAACGTCTTGCAATGATCGCAGAGCGTAGAAAATCACGTAAAGATAAGATTTTTGCAGAACATCTTAAACAACAAAAGATTCAACAATTGAATCTTAAACGTTTTATAGAATCTGAAAAAATTCGTCTAGCACGAAAAGAAGAAAAACGTGTTAAGTATCTTACTAAGGGTGGAATAAAAGTTCCCAAAGTAAAGACTAATGTTGCTTTAGATAAAACTAGAGCAGAAGAATATATTAAAGCTGCTGAAACAAAAATGAAGGATGAAAAAATACGATATTTGATACGTATTGCATCAATAGCTTCATCAGAAATTATAAGTGATTCTGTTTGTGCATTTATTTGTAAACCAGAAGAACTTAGTAAACGTATGAAAGAAGCTCACAATAAACATATGAAAGAAGAACCCGATACTTATGTAGGTATTTACGCTTACTCCGGTATTGGAAAAGATCAAGAGTGTGTAAGTGAGATGCTAAACGATAAATTTAAAGATCGTAGTAGAGTTAATCCTGAAAGCAAAGCAGCATAATATAGCACAGGGGTGCGTCTGTCTAACGCACAATATCGCAGGATGGCGCAAAGGTAGCGCGTTGGTTTCACGAGCCAAAGGTTGATAGTTCGAATCTATCTCCTGCAACTAATTAACCATAGCTATGAAGATTAAAGATAAGACTTGTATAGTCTTTGATATTGAAGTTTTAAAGAATATATTTACTTGTACTTGTAAAAATACTGAAACAAAACAAATTACAGTATTTGAAATATCTCCAAGAAGAGTAGA